>OHXK01000237.1_pt1 | contig 27620 bp, 28 predicted proteins | sample 1579921 | NCBI WGS metagenome assembly OHXK01 (sample SAMEA3882551, study PRJEB24775) | human gut metagenome | biome: human-associated habitat; feature: intestine environment; material: feces | place: Netherlands | collected 2009/2010 | reverse complement strand
ACCGTCTGGGCCACGACCGCCGCTACGGCATCGACCCCACCAAGATCAAGAACGACCTCGGCTGGTACCCGGAGACCCCCTTCGAGAAGGGCATCGTCCTGACGATCGACTGGTATCTCGACCACGAGGAGTGGATGGAGCACATCACCAGCGGCAACTATCAGAAGTACTACGAGGAAATGTACAAGAATAAGTAAGCTTGTACCCGCCCTCAGCGCATAAACCAAAAGGAGCACTCCCCTGCACGATGCAGGGGAGTGCTCCTTTTCTATAGGAAACTGTTTAATAGGGTGATGGTGTTACCACCGGATTATTACGTTCTGATATGCAATCACTTGGAGAGAGTCGTAGTCTTCCATTTCAAAGACCACATTAGATGCAAACAGGAACGATTTCGTCTCACCGGGAGCTAAATTAGTAATAGTATCTGTATAATCAGCAAGGTAAGGCTTGCCGTCTTTTATGTAATAAAGGTCAACGTTAACGGCCATCATATTGATAGAACTGGTGTTTGTGATTTTGCCGGTGTAAGTGACACTACCACTAGAGCTTTCAGTTCGCGTAAAATCGGATACCACCAGTGCGGAATGCTTGGCAAGGACTTTGTCATCATGCACAAGAACGCCTTTAGGTGAGAATTCGTAAGTGTAGGTGCAGCTGGCTGCTGCGGTTCCTTCGGTGGGCTTCCAAGTACCAAAAGTAATGGTATCGCCTGCGGGAATAGGAGGAAGCGTTAATTTTAGAGTACCCAAAGAATTTCCGGCGGAGTCTTTATAGGTAAAGGTGAGGCTGCCGTCTGTAAAATCGTTGACCATGTTTGGATTGGTGGCAGTAAAGCAGAAATAATTCTGGTAAGTGTTGTCACCAAGGTAATTGGAAAAAACAGAATTGTAGGTAATAACAGGGACTACCGATGGAAGCGTTGCACTGTCGGTATCAGAATCGCCGGGCTTGGTGGTATTGCTGTTACCGCTATTATTGTTATTATCGTCCGAGGGTGTACTCGTCGAGCCGCTGCTCGAGGAAGCAGGGGGATTCGGATTGGAAGGGGTAGGAGACGATGAATCGGAACAACCGGTCAAAAGTGTACAGAGCATCGCGGCAGATAAAAGAAGGGCCGCAAACTTTCTTTTCATGAAAATTCCTCCTTAAAAATGGTTTATAACAAAATCGCGTTTTGATTCTGTTACTATCTAAATTGTATCACAATAAATCCGATATCACAAGAAAGATGTTTGAAAAAATCTAACAAAAATCGCAACTGTATTAGGTACAATATGCTAAAAGGATGGTGGCAGATTGTGCACGATGAGATTGAGTATGAAAAGTGGTTTCCTCAACGTTTGACCCAGTTGCGGATGCGCAAGGGCGTTTCGGCACGGGATATGAGTTTGTCTATTGGGCAGAATACCGGCTATATCAATAGTATCGAAAGCGGGAAGAATTTCCCGACGATGAAAAATTTCTTCTACATCTGCGAGTACCTCCACATCACGCCCAAGGAATTTTTCGAAGACGGCTCCGCTGACCCGGAGACGATTCGGAAGATGGTGGAAAACCTGAAACGATTGGATGGGGAGCAGGTGGATGCACTCTCCAAAATCGTGGAGGGGCTGGCAAAATGAAAACGGACAAAGAAAAACGACCTCTGCAAGAAGCTTTGCAGGGGTCGTTCGCTTATTTCTGGGGAAAACTCAGCCGAGGCTCACGCCCATGCGTCTTGCGACGGTGAGCAGCTCGCAGCCTTCGGGGACATTGCGGGTCTTACCGGCGATGTCCTCCAAGCGGTTGGCGGTGACGTGGCCGTTGAGCAGGGCCACGGTGACACCGTAGCGCTCGATCTCCACGAGCTTAGCGGCGTAGCTGCCGAACTGGGTGGCCAGCACGCGGTCATACGCGCTGGGGCTGCCGCCGCGCTGCATGTGGCCGGGGATGCAGACGCGAGTCTCCATTCCGGTCTTCTTCTGGACGGCGGCGGCGATGCGGTTGGTGGCGGTGGTGTAGCCCGCCTCGGCGCGCTTGGCGGTCCACTCCTTCCGCTTCATCTTGGCCTCTTCCTCGTTCATGGCACCCTCAGCCACCGCGATGATGGAGAAGTTGGAGCCCTTCTTGGCGCGGCGCTCTACGGCGTCGCAGACGCGGTCGATGTCGTAGGGCATTTCGGGCAGCAGGATGATATCCGCGCCGCCCGCGATGCCGGAGTAGAGGGTCAGCCAGCCAGCCTTGTTGCCCATGATCTCGATGCACATCACGCGGCTGTGGCTGCCTGCAGTGGTGTGGATGCGGTCGATAACGTCGGTGGCGATGTCCACAGCGGTGTGGAAGCCGAAGGTGACGTCGGTGCCGTAGATGTCGTTGTCGATGGTCTTGGGCAGACCGATGATGTTCAGCCCCTCCTGCGAGAGGAGGTTGGCGGTCTTGTGGGTGCCGTTGCCGCCGAGGCAGAGCAGACAATCAAGCTTTGCGTCCTTATAGGTCTTCTTCATGGCCGCGACCTTGTCGATCTTGTCCTCTTCGACCACCCGCATCAGCTTGAAGGGGGTGCGCTTGGTGCCCAGAATGGTGCCGCCCAGCGTCAGGATGCCCCGGAAGTCGTCCTCGTTCATCTCTTTGTAGTCGCCGGTGATGAGGCCGTGGTAGCCGTTCAGGATGCCCACGATCTCCACATTGTCGCCCATCCGGGCATACAGCGCCTTGGCCACGCCGCGGATCGTGGCGTTCAGGCCGGGGCAGTCACCGCCGGAGGTCAGGATGCCAACACGTTTTTTCATCTTGCAAAATCCCTCTTTCCTCTGATCTTCCCGCATTGCGGGAGCAGGTTGTTACTATTAGAGTATTCCCAAAGGGGGCCGGTGTCAAGAGCGGGGGAGAAAAAACTGTTCAAATCTCGGCTCCGATAAACAAAAAGGGGGGCTGTTGCACGGACTTCTAGCCTTGGGTAACTTTCATTTTCCAGTCTCCTCACACTGTTGCTGCCCCATTGCCGTAGTCGCACCTTCTGCCACGCCCTCTGTGCTCTCCGGCATGAGCAAAATTCAACGCTGGTCGCAGAACAAACCGCTATGTCTAGTATCAATTGCTTTCTTTGTATCAATATATAGCATTTTGAGAGAAAGAAAGGAGTGCCATCGGGAATAAACATCCGTTTGGACACGAGGCAATCTTCCCAGAAAACAAAAAAGGCAACCCAACGGGTCGTCTTTCCTTCCTGCTGATCTCTCAGCTCGTTGGAAAACAACCTAGTTGGCTGCTGCATTTTCTATTCATTTTTTTCTGCGACTGCGGAGCCTAACCGTTTCTTTTCTATTGGAGAATGACGGATGATTATTAACACAGTAATCAAAAAAAGGAGTACTACTGAATACAGGCGGAATCTTGTTTGAGAACAGCCCAAACGCTAGTAAACCTTTATATAAGTCATCCGCTGAAATCTCATCCATAAAATCTGCATATTTTTCCCCCATATGTAGGCTCCTTATGCTTTACATCACAATGTCATATCGTTCTAGCCAGAGAATATTTTTCATTTGCTCCGTTGCCTTCCATTCTCCACGTAGAGACAGCATTTTTAAACGGCGGAGTCACGCCTATATAAGTCATCCGCTTTGCATGGCTATTTTTTCTTGACCAAAGGGCTTTCCGTTCGCCCTTTGGTATCCTTCGGCTCTCCTTTTTCACTTATGCAAAAAACTTATCTTCCAACATCAGGCACAGGCAATGATAGATAGGCAAATGCAGTTCCTGAATCATATAGGTCTCGGTCTGCGGAGCCTTGATGCACACATCGCTCATATCCTTCAGTTTGCTGTCCTTTGCTCCCGTCAGTCCAATGACCTTCATTCCCTTAGCGTGTGCGGTTGTCGCCGCATACAGCACATTTTTACTGTTACCACTGGTGGAAATGCCAAGGAACACATCCCCGGATTTACCGTAACCATTAACCTGCTGTGCGAAGCAGAGTAGTGGTTCACAGTCATTCATATAGGCCGTGGACAGGGCGGGATGACCATCCAGTGCAATTGCAGGAAGTGCCCCCTGCAGATTTTCTGCCAAAACAGAACCAAGCTCCTGATTTTCTTCAACCAGTTTTTCTGCGAAATCTGCTTCAGGCTTACGAGGCAGTTTGAAACCCTTCATCAGCTCACCAACGATATGCTCCGCATCTGCTGCAGAACCACCATTGCCAGCCACAAGAAGCTTTCCACCATTCTTATAGGACTCCTCCAGCAAAAGGTATGCGGCAACAATATCATTCTTCGCCGATTCTAAAGAAGGGTATCGTTCCATCAACAAGTCGATATGTCTCATCAATCGGTTATCCAGTTCACGCATAGTAGTACTCCCCCTCTTATTTCAGGTACTGTTCTACAAAGTCCTTCAAAGACGATACCGTCACAGTTTGTCCGCAGGACTCAGAGCCAATCAAAGCAGTCTGACATCCGGCATTCTGACCCGCCTTGATATCATTTTCCCCATCGCCAATCATCCAAGACTGCGACAGATCAATGTTAAAATCCCGTGCTGCATTCAGCAGCATTCCAGGTTTCGGTTTGCGGCAATTACAGTCAAACTTCAGTTCTGGGCGCTCCCCTTCATATCCCTTATGCGGATGGTGTGGGCACAAGTAGATGGCATCCAGATATGCGCCTTCTTTGCCTAGAAGTGTCTCCATTTTGTTGTGAATCACTTCGAGTTCTTCAAAGGACACTTCCCCACGGGCAATCACAGGCTGATTCGTAACAACAATTGCCAAATAACCGGAGGCGTTGATCATTTTGATTGCATCTGCAACGCCGTCCATCAACTCAAACTCGGCTATGTTCCGTAGGAAACCAACATATTTATTGATTGTACCGTCCCGATCAAGGAACACCGCTTTCTGCTTGTTCTTCAGATTCTTACCAGAAACACGACCAGTCTTGTAATCCTCGCATACAGAGTAATAGCGTTCAGGCGTACCCATGTCCTTCACATACTCCGGACTATCGTAGCAGAACATCTTTCCGGTACCTGCCAACGGCTTAAGGAGCTGCCGATCCAGGTCAACCTTGATGGGTTTTCCGTTCTCTCCAACGGTGCCAACCTTGTCCGCATCAATTCCTGACCGCTCCAAGATAATTGGATTGATTACATGAAGTCCTGCATTCACACGGTTGCGGTAGTATTCCGGTCGTTCATCTTCCTTCGCCAGCCATTGCTCGACAGCTCCATTTTTATCAGCAATAATGAGTCCGCTATCGTAGGGATGGCTATTTGGATGCGTGAAAAGAGTAACCACACCGCCATGCTGCTTATGAAAGGCTACGAACCGATTGAAATCCACATCGAACACAGCATCAGCATTCAACAACAGAAAATCCGAATCCAACTTGTCCTTGATTTTGAAAAGTGCACCGGCATTGCCCAAAGGTTCCTTTTCAAGATAGTATTCAACATGAACACCGAAGGGCTTCCCTGTTGCCGGAGATATACCTGAGCCATCTCCGAAATAGTCCATGATGATGTTTCCGAGATGAGAAACGGTCAAAATAATGTCTTTGAATCCTTGGTCACGCAGACACTCCAGCTCATGTTCCAGAACAGGCTTTCCTTCGATTTTTATCATCGGCTTGGGGATATCACTGGCAACAGAGGAAATCCGGGTGCCCCTGCCGCCTGCCATTATTACTGTTTTCATCTCATCACTCCAATTTTTGCAAATACTTAATTAGCGTTTTCTTGTCGCTTGATTATATATGTTTCCTTTAGGCCATGGCATACCGTATAGAGCGGTATCCAACCTAGGGCCTTCAGTTTAGTTGTATCCATTAAGGCAAATGTAGCCTTTGACACCGCTGAGTCATCTTCGATTTCAAATTTCACTTTCTGATCCGAAAGGCTCGCAAGATACTCAGCATATCCTCGAAGTGTTTTTCCATCATCATCATCGGATATATTGTAAGCCTCACCGTCTATTCCATCCAGAAGAACTTTGATGAGTGCGCTTACCGCATCTGCAATATAGACATAAGAGTATCGTTGTTCGCCATGGCTTTTCATCACAATCTCATCACCTAAGACTGCTTTGTCCATGAATTGGCTCATCGCCTTTGTATCTTTTTTCTTGTCCGGACCAAAAACTCTTGCAAGTCTTACAATGACAGCATCGATTCCGAACCGTTGACGATAAGATTGTGTCAATGCTTCACAGGTACGCTTTGCTTCGTTATAGCCAGCTCTTGCTTGATTACAGTCAATGTATCCGCAATAGTGTTCGTCCATTGGTTTCTCAGTACCTTGACCGTATATTTCAACACTTGATGCAAGTAAAAAACGAGCCTTTTTCTCAGATGCTAGTTTCAGAAGATTATTGCAGCCATCAATATTTGTCAAAATCGTTCCAATTGGATCTTCTGCATACTGTTTCGGATGCGTGTTAGATGCAAGATGAAGAATAAAATCCACAGGACCTGCATATCCTATAGGGTTGCAAACATCGGTTGCCAAGTTCTCCAAATAATCATCAGACACTCCTCCTCTTCGGGAAAGTGAAACAACCTTAATTTTATTTCCGAAATAATCTACTCGATAGCGCAAAACCTTGATCAGAAACGATCCTATAAAACCAGTCCCTCCTGAAATTAGTAGAACCTTATTATTAAATCGACTCCAATCATATGGTAGTGACGCGACTCGTTTCACCGATTCCACTTCAAGTTTCGTCATTTTATCCATTCCTCATTCTTGGCACTCAAGAGAGCCTTAAAAATCTCAATATCCTCAACTGTCGTGATTTTGAGGTTTTTCTCAGAACCCTTAGAAAAATACGTTTTCTTTCCCAGAGCTTCCATCAACGAGCATGAAGCCGCCGTGTTCGTAATGCCAAGTTCTTTTGCCCTCATGTGGGCATCCCACAAATCGCTCAATCTATAAGAATGCGGTGTCTGCGTTCTTTGAAGATTTTCGCGTGGAATAGATTTGTCCGAATCCATCTTATTTTCAGAAACAAAAACAACCTCAGTGCATGGAATTGCTGCTACAGCTGAGCCATATTGTTTTTGTTTAACAAGATTATCAGTGATAATATCCTGACTAATCATCGGACGATTACCATCATGGACAATCACAACATCGTCGTCCTTATGATTCTCTCGAATAGCTTTCAAACCGTTGAAAATCGATTCCTGACCGGTAGCACCACCTGTTACAACATACTTCAGTTTCGTTATATTAAATTGCTTTGCATACGCCCAGAGGATTTGATCCCATCCTTCCAAAATAGCGACACAAATCTCATCAATATTAGGGTGCTGCTGGAAGGCTTCCAACGTATAGATAATGATTGGTTTATTATCAACATTTAGAAACTGCTTTGGAATATCCTGATGAGTGCGTGAACCAATACCACCCGCGGTCAAAATTGCAATATTAGCCATATTAATATCCTTTCTTACGTCTGACATTTTGTATCTGGATTTTATTTCATTTTCGCAATGAGAAAATCAGAAACATCTTCTGATGCATTTCCTCCAGGAACCAGTCCCAACAAGTTTTGGAAGCTGTCAACCTTATTTGTGTACTCATTTTCATTAAATGAACAGATGTTATGTATAAGTTCCTTTGTGGTGGTTGAAACGCTAAATGGCAGATTTTTCAAATCAAAGAGGTATCCACGTTCTTTTGCGTAATCAGCAATATCGCTAGCATAAATTAGAACGTTTTTGCCCGCAATCATTCCATCAAACATACAGCTGGAATAATCTGTGATTAAAAAATCACTAGCCAAGATTAAATCATTAATCTCGGAATACTGAGTACCATTCAGAATATCACTACCATATTGAATTGTTCCATCTTCATTTTTAATATTCGGATGAAGCCGAAGAATAAATTTCCACTTACGCCCAGTTTCTTCACTTAAAGCAGAAATAACGCTTTTATAGTTCATATCATACGGTTCCACGCTCCCATTCGCGCGAAATGTAGGTGCATATAAGATGAAATGCGTTTCTGTTGGAACATTGTAAAAGGAACATATTTTTTCATGGAGATTCCCTGTATTTCTATACAGTAAATCTTCCCTCGGAAGTCCTTTTTTCAATATTTCACCATCATACCAAAAGTATTCTCTGTATAAATTCTCTTGCCAGTCAGAGTTAGCAAGAAATAGGTCAGCCATTTTCGAATCATTTATTGCTGAGTCTAAATATTTTTTACTCAAGGTATCTTCGCATGCTTTTTCACCCGCTTTAAGTCCAATTCCAGCATGCCACGTTTGGACATAATATTGTTCCTTTCTTTTTACACACCACTCTCGCTTTCGGGAGTTATCTATCCAACATTTTGCAGTTGCAAGTTCGTACAAAGCTTTTATAGATGTGCTTTTCACAACACGGCAACCCTCTATTTTTACATTTTTATCCTGCATAAGCCACACAAAGTCATAATCAGGGTATTTTTTTCTCATAGCATCATAGATGCATTTTGGATTATCGCTTTCATATGCTCCATAAAAACTTTGAAAAACTATTTTATTCTTTTTAATTGGGACTAGACCAAACAATTTCATCAAGCAATAGCCAACATTTCCAAACACAGTAGCATACATTTTCACACCTCGTATTATTTGCAGCTATGAAGGTACTTGTTTAAGCAACTACCAGCAATGTAGCATATCTTTTTCAATTCTCTACAATACAAGCTCAAATAGATGATTATTACAATAACTTGCAAACTATAACTTTCACAATAAATCATTATTGAAGCTTGTATTGTCAGAAGAATCCACGATACAAGCATTTTGTTTTTATTTGATTGAACAATTTTTCCAATTAAAGCTCTATCTCTAAGCAGATATATCGCAAAACTCGAAATGAGTGTTGCGATTGCAGCCCCTTGCGGACCAATCGAATATACCAAAGTAATATTTAAAACTACATTTACCCCTGCACCATAGAACGTCGATTTTCCCAATGTCTTTGAATTTTTGTCTGCGCACAAGATCGGTCCAAGCACCCCAGATACAGAATTCAAAACACCACTCACTAACAGGAACGGGACATATTTCCATGCCTGGTAAAACTCATTTGCATATAAAAATCTCGCCAACAACTTCGTTGTGACTATAAGACTCATACACGTTATTCCCATTGTCATGTTGACGAAATTCATCATTTCTCCGTAAAAGTGCTTTGAATCATTAGAGTATTCTTTGATTGCAGAGATTTGCCACGCTTGAATAAAAATTTGTTGAACTGTTGCCAGTATTGTAGGAATCTTATATGCCACAGAAAATATACCATTAACTGCCGCTCCACATATAAATGTTACTGCATAACGGTCCAATGCGTTATTCATCCACCACCCAACCGAATTTAGTATTAGCGGTGCAGAATACTTAGTCATCGAAATCTGTACATGTTTTGCTGAATCTCTGTTAATGCGTCCCCAGACATTCATTTTGGAAAAAAGTATCACAGCCGGAATTAATTGACTGAGTATACTTGAAAGGAAGAATCCTATAATTCCAAGCTTAAAATATAGAAGAAACACTATATTTCCGAATATCATTACCACCGTACTTATGATACCGGCTACGGCAATACATGTAACCTTTTCAAGACCTTTTGCAATCGACGATGTATATTGGTAAAGCACCGTAGAAAAGAACAATGCAATCGTCATTATTACATAGTTATTCAACATAGGAACGAAGTTAGTGATTCGATTACAAATGGCAACAACAATAAAAAAGATCAAACCTATACAACAATATTTTGCTCCAATGGTTACAACATCATTCTCTTCTATATTCTTATCCATTAAATACCGAACAACAGCTTCACAAATATTCACTGTAAAAATTGGTATCAGCAATTGGATTGTTGTACTAATAAGATCATATGACCCATACTCTTCTGTTGTTAATGCTCTTGTATACAATGGAACAAGCAAAAATGCTAGAATTTTTGATGAAAAATTGCTAATTGCTAGAATTCCCGTGTTTTTCACTAAATATGAATATCGATTTTGCATATCATCTTTCCTCATCAGGTTTCCACAATCAACGCAGAAGCCCTCGCCTTTTTATTCTCTAGAAAAACAACCCACTATGTTTCGTCACAATTGTTTCCCCGTTAATCCTTTTCCTCAATACTATTCCACCTTTTTTATAATATGAATTATGAAAAATTTGAAATATCCAATTTTCTACGCACAAAATACCCCTCTAATAATTGTTAATACAATCACATAGAAATTGTCCAGCAGTATATTTTCAAACCATCCAGAAAAATCAACGTTGTACTGCATTGGCCAAATCTGAAGTAAAACACCAAGCACCGCAAAGATGAATACTAAATTCTTCGATAATTTCAAAGAATTTTTGTCACCCCTTTTTTCCATGAAAAGGGGTACAAAAACAGCCCCCATCGATACCACACTTGCCGCAGAAAAACGCCAATAATGCGGTGTTGTAAACCACGAGCAGGAAAGTGTTAAAATTGAAAGAAGAAATGTATATGAAACAATCTTTATGTGTTTTTCTTTTATTTGCTTGAAAGCTCTAAAACATATTAAATATATAACGAATACCGCAAACGCAATCATTACGAACCGATTTAACTTCTGGTACTTGCTCGATGCAACTTGCCGAGCCCATGCTGTGTCATTTTTATCGTGTAAATACCAATACCCTTTTAGAATTAACAATCTAAGGACAGCTCCAAAGCTCCCCCCAAAAGGAATAGAATCAATATACGTATAAAGCGTATCTATTAATATTGGAAGCAAACTTACAATTGCTAAAAAAAGTACTTTTGCTTTTACGGTAAGCAACAAACCAATCCGTAATAAAACGAGAATAATCGCCGAACTATGTATAAACACAGGCAAAATATATAGTATCAAAACGAACGGGTTTCTTTTTTTCTTTACTGTATCCAGATAAACTGCTAATACAATCAACGAAAATGCTGTAACATTTCGGACGTTTGATATAATACTAAAAAAGGGCAACATACATACTTGAATGGAAATCACTGTTGGAATAGTAGTTTGCGCATTATATTCTTCTGCAATATCACACGTAATATAGAATGCCACTCCGTATACGATACATCCAGCTATCATCGGTAAGAGATGCACAACACCCAAGCGACCTACAATCCAAAATACTACTTCAATAACCCAGAGCCCCTCGTACTCTCCGTGACTGCCCTTATAGCTGAATATTTCGTAAAACGGAAGTCTTCCAACTTCGGTTGCCACCTGAAAATATCGATCCAAATCTATTTCTGCTTTTGATTGCATCCCGTATGAAACCATTCCGATTGCCAATATTAACCAAGGCAAATATTTTCTCCATCTCTGAGGGGCAGAATTCATTCCAATCACGGAATATAATAGGAGCAGTGGTGTAAATCCCAGAAAAAGGGAATATGCAAAATAAATCATCCAAATCTCCTTGTTATCGCAACCATCTTACAATAGTCCTGTACAGCCAATAACTATTCTTTATCATCCAAACAATACAACCATACTTCACTTCACAAACTGCCTTATCCGGACGGTACTCTTTTATTACTTTCTTCGCACACATTATTTCATGGTTGAATTCCACTTCTTTTTGTTCCATGATACAATCATTGATTAGTCTTACTGCTATTCTCATTTCCGCATAATCAATGAACTTTTTAAATGCAACCGCATCAGCTCCCAAAAACGCTTCAACCTCATCTTGAAAACTCAATATTTCAAATCTTTTGGCTGAAAGATTTGATTTCATGATACCGTTTTCATTGATACGATAGAAATAAATATATTCTGGAATACAAGCAATTGCATTTGCTCTCCATATATTTTTATATGTAGTAAGATTATCTTCGTTAATTCGTCCTTTTGGATACTCGATTCCTACGAAGCAATCCCTTTTGTACAATTTTGCCCATGCCATAACTTCAACTGTTTTCTGCTGCAGGAAGCACTCGATAGCCTCATTCCTAGTGTATACAACTTCTGGCTTCTTCCGCTTTTTCCCGATGTTTTCGATTATTTCTGTAGCTTCACCTTGTACTATATCCACACCATATTTTTTCAAAGCCTTGTACAGAATTTCAAGATAGTTATCAGCTATAGCATCGTCACTATCAACAAAGGTTATATACTCTCCGCTAGCAACTCTTAGGCCAGCATTTCTTGCGTCAGATAATCCGCCGTTCGTTTTATGAATTACTTCTATTCGTGCATCTCTTTTCTTGTAGTTATCACACATTTCTCCGCATCGATCCGGAGATCCATCATCAACAAGAATCAATTCAAAATTACTGTAAGATTGTCTCAAAATGCTCTCTACACACTCATCCAGGTATTCTTCAACCTTATAAACAGGTACTATCACGCTAATTTTATCAACACTTATATTCATTGCTTTTCACATTTTCGTATGCTGTTTCTTGTATATTTCCCATTCTAGTTTTGGTGAAATAGTACACAGGAGCATTGACATTTTTCCAGAAATACTTCCTATATCTCCCAGAATATATCTTATGCATCCTTTGCGAATCATTTTCTTTAATCGAACTATTTCCTTCTCTTCTTTGTAATCGCACGAAATCATTGTTCTTAATGTAGCAACGGCAGCTTTGTCCCTGCGTTGCTTCCATGCATTCTGTACTTCCTTGTTCTGCATTAGATATTGCTCGGCTCTTTCCAATGCAATAATTTCGGTAAAGTCCTTCTGTCTAGGTGGCTTATGTCCATATCTTCCGAGGGTCGCTCCTTCACTACACACCCTATAGTGATAACCCGCATATTCCAATATAGTGAGGGATGTCGTCACATTTGAAAGATACATAATACTAAAGAGTTCATCCTCACAAATTGCAATATCCTCGCAATACTTGATATGATTCTTGCGAACCACATTAAGGTCAAACATTTTTGCTACTGCGAAGCCTCCTATACCCTTACTTGAAAATACCGATATTTGAGCTTCACCTACTGTTACTCTTGTTATAACGTCAGACTTTATAGATGATTTATTATTGAGAACTAGGTGTCCAGCAACGAATGCGCCCGGTTCCATATACGCAACCATGCGTCCTATATAGTCCGGCTCAACCCAATCGTCGGAGTCAATAAACGTAATGTACTCTCCATTAGCTTTTTTAATTCCAAGGTTCCTTGATGCGGAAACCCCTGAATTCCTTTGATGAAAAGACCTGACTTTATCAAAACTATTTGCGTAACTATCACAAATTAATCCGCTGGTATCTGTTGACCCGTCATCGATTAGTATTAGTTCATAATTTTCATATGTTTGAGCCAAAATCGAATCCACACACGCTTTTAGATAATTTTCGACATTATACACTGGGACTATAATGCTTACCATTTTTATCCTCAATTCGTTATTTTTCTTTTGTATTCTTCAAAAAGTCCAATCACCTTACAGGGAACACCTGCTGCAACAGTTCCATCTGGAATATCTTTATTCACAAGACTACCAGCTCCGATAATCACATTATTTCCAATGTTCACATCATATAAGATTGTACTGTTCGCACCTACAAAAACATTATCGCCAATCAAGATTGGTCCTTTACGTTCTTGATAGTTCGAATTTTTATCCATGTACCGAAACATCAATGCAGTGATATCGTGATTTACAAAAGTAACACCGCTCGCTATATGAACATTCTCTCCAAAGCTAATCATGTAAGGCTCTGTTCCAAAATTCCATGGTTGGAGGTAGCAATGCTCCCCCATTGATTTAAAATAATTCTTTTTCTTCAAGTATTCAGCTCGTGCATACCCCCCTTTATAAAAATTCGGAATAATGTAAAATATCTCTTTAAGCGTCCCATTTTCTATTCCTCAATTCTTCGGTTCATACATTTCCGGCGAATAGTGGATTACCCTCGTACCGCCATCCTCAAATTCAAACGGAATATTCATCAAGTCTCGCATTGCCCATCGGACAGAATCCTGTCTCTCAGGCTGCACATAAAACACTAAAAACCCACCGCCACCGGCGCCGAGTAGCTTTCCCCCAAGTGCTCCTGCCGCCATGCCTTTCGCATAGAGTTTATCAATGCTGTTGGTAGACACCGCTGCACCCGTCTGACGCTTCAGTTTCCATGTATGATCAAGCATCCGACCAAAATCATCGAGGTCAGTGTTCTTGTCCGTCAGAACACGCTCCGCATCATCAACGAGTGCAAGCATCTCCTTAAGTTGAGCAGTCTTATCCTGCTTACCTACAGCGTTCGCTTTCTGCACATCGGAAGAGAAACGGGTAAATCCCGTAAAGAACATCATCAGATTCTTATTAAGCTGTTTTTTTCGCTCCGGCGAAATAATAACAGGCAATACTTCATAGCCGTCTGCATTGAAGTTGATGCGGTTGAAACCACCAAAAGAAGCCGCAATCTGATCTTGCCAGCCACCTGCCTCCTGGCACAGGTTGCGCTCAAGATAGATAGCTTCATCCGCTAGTCTTTTCTTATCAGCATACTTTCCCTTGAGCGCATAGAATGCATTCAGCATTCCAACAGCGAAGGAACTGGATGTTCCCAAACCAGAACGAGCCGGGAGATCAGCCTCATATGTAAGACGAATCTCATGCATATCCAGCATCTTCATTGCATTTCGAATCGCCGGATGCTGAATATCATCAATGTTTGTTACACGCTCGGTCTTTGAATAAGACAGTTCTGTGGAATAATCAAAGAAGCGTGGAAGGTGACGGACATTCACATAGCAGTATTTGTCGAAAGTAGTGGAAAGCACCGCACCGCCATTTTCTTTAAAGAAGCTCTCCATATCTGTTCCGCCGCCAAAGAATGACATGCGGAAGGGTGTTTTTGTGATGATCATTTATTTTTCCTCCAACAGCGCCACAAACCGTTCCACCGCACCAATCGTTGCATATTTCTTGCTGCCATACTGATAGGCATTCCGGCTCATCGCATCGTACTGCTCTGTGCTCATCTTTTTCGCTTCTCTCAGCTTGGCTGCAAACTTCTGATTGTCTCCGGCTACGACAAGGTAGCCGCTCTTGCCATCATCAACCTGCTCCGGAATCGCTCCAACAGCAAAAGCAATAACGGGGCGACTATACTTATAAGCATCGATAATGATGCCTGACTGGGAAGCTGAGTTATACGGAACGATTGCCCAGTCACAGTTAATGAAAGCCTCCCGCATTTCTTCATCAGTGACATAATCATTGTTGAGCTTTACATTTTTCTCTTTTGCAAGTTGCTCAACAACTTTCTGCATCTGCGGATCAACCCGACCAATAACATCAAATTGAATATCAGGGCACAGTCGAACAATCTCTAACAGGTTGTCTGCGCCTTTATACGGATTGATTCTCCCGAAGAACAGTGCGCGTCCATTATGTGCTGGCGTCGTATATGCCGGATATCTACGCCACAATTCTAGATACTTTACACGGTCTGCGCTGATTCCGTAGCGGTCAATCATATCTTGAATATAAGTTTTATTACGCAGCACAATCGTATCTGCAAACTTGACAACAGCCTTGTTCATTAGGTCAACCATCTTAACCTGACTGTCTCCCTCATGTGGGATAACCTCATGAATCACCTGATAGGTTTTTGTCTTACCAGATATCAGCATAATCGGAAGATTCCATGTATGCAGACTTTCAAAATAAATCGCGTCAAAATGTTGCTTGCGGATACGATGAATAATCGAAACCAACAGTGGGAGATTGAATGTTTTCTTCGTTACACCAGGTCTCTCCGGGCAGTCAACCAGCCATGTATGATCTGATTTCTGGAGTTCCACCTTCGGAGTCTTGATGCAAAGCAAGTAAGCCTCCCAGTCGCTTCGATTTCTCATTTCTTCGTACATTCCAAACAGCGTATCCTGATGATCCGCATTGTCTGAGAATGTCACTAGAAGTACTTTTTTCATCTCGAATTCCTCTCCCACAAACCAAAACAGCCCAGACTCATCTCAAGGAGTCTGAGCCATCCTTTATTATTCTCGAATAACGATTAGCTTTCTTAGTTTTTCAGCAGCACAAAATATACCTTCTCTTAACGTATCTATAATTATTCCAAGCAGAAAAATGGCCATCGTCCCGTACATTAAATAAAGTATGCAATAATTTTTATCGATATATTTGCTCAAATCAAAAACATCTGAGAACAGATATTTCATCACTGTCGGATACATATGAATCAAGTACACTCCGAATGTTGCATTCGCAATATAATTAATCCACCTATCATACTTAATCTTCCAACTCACTCCCCAAATAAAAATCCCGATGGAGACCAACATAGAAACCGGTCTAAAGTTTCCTCGAAGATAATAGCAAGAATATGTTGCTGCAGCGTTCAATCTTGTTCCCAGCACATCCAATACAATAATGCTCAAAATTGCAAGGAAATATGGAATAATGATTACGCCAGCACATTGCTTTTCATAACTCGAATACGTAATTCTCTTTCTTTTTATATAAACTACAACTGCATACAGCATCAAAAATGCACTGAAATTATTTGATCCTAAGTCAACATACGGAATTAATGTTGATATACTCCAAACACCAAACATTACTACAATACATTTTTTCAAGTTATCATCGTCTAATGTTTTCAGACCTTTATGATAAAAGGGCCACATTAAAAGAAAAACGATGTATGTTGTTGGATACCACCATAAGCCAAACAAAGTTGGAAATATAGACTTCAGCACTAATGTTAAGCTTACCCCCCCCCTATTGAAAATTAAGGAAAGGCAAAGGAGACTTATACTATAAAACAAAACTATGCGCTCCAATCTGACACAGGAAGAGAATGAATATTTTAGATTAATAGAATCCTCAGCCTTTGAACTTAAAAACCACGCTGAAATCAAGAAGAATAAATTGTTCCCAATAAACGCATTATTCCCCAATATCTGCAAAAGTAGCTTGTTGGTCGTCAGCCCAACTATCTCTGTATCAACGTTGAACGCATTCTTTGATACTAAATGATGCGACACTATCATCAGCATCGCCAAAATCTTTAACAGCTGAAAATTGCTTTGTTTCTTTACCATAATATCCCCCTGTATTTTATGTAACCTATGTACGCTCTACACTGCCGCTATGTCTTATACCACTGCATTGGGTCTCCACTACGCTCTAAATTGCACCATTTTTAACGCTACGGTAGCTCCCTTACTTTTGCCGGATTACCCCAGGCGAATGAGCATCTCTGCGACCATGTGTTTATCACCATCTTGCTCACATCCGCCTTGTTATCTCCAAGACCGGGATGAAATCGCAGATGATGTTATCATTGCTCAGCCCAGATAACGCTATGTGAAAGTCACCACAGTGTCGGCAATACCATCACAGTGCCATCCGGCATAAACCCACGAGCTACAGTCGCATCCATAAAAGTGCTTTTTCTGGGCGTAAAGCCCTTAATTTGACCCCTTTTTGCCCTCTCTCACGCCCACGCTCTCGGCGTTTTGCACTATCAGAAGCAGCATTTAAACTTCATACAGGGCAATCTGCCAACTTTCCGGCTTAACGCTACTGTATGAGCCGCATTTGTGCCTGACTCCACTTTGGATTTTCTTCCGATTTTTAGCAGTTCAAAACCTATGAAATCATCGATATTTAGTCATTTTCTTCACTCATTGCAGTAGTTTGCCCCTCAGAAATTCCCTCGGTGCTTTCAGGCATAAACAGGATCTTCACCGTTGCCAGCATGATTTTCAAATCCTCGATCAGGCTGGGATGCGCAATGTACATCAGATCCATCTGCAGCTTATCGTAGGGGGTGGTGTTGTACTTGCCATACACCTGCGCGTAACCGGTCAAGCCAGCCTTTGCCTGCAGCCGCAGTACAAACTCCGGCATCTCTTCGCAATACTGGGCAGCGATCTCAGGGCGTTCCGGGCGTGGGCCTACAATGGACAAGTCTCCCTTCAAGATATTGAGAAGCTGGGGCAGCTCGTCCAGACGGCAGGCGCGGATGATATGACCCACCTTCGTGACACGGTCGTCTTTGTCACCAGTAGAAAGACGTGCTACACCATCCTTTTCGGCATCCACACGCATGGAGCGGAACTTCAAAATCTCGAACTGCTTGCCGTCTTTGGTCAGGCGAACCTGCTTGTAAAAAGCAGGACCACCATCGGATTTGACTGCAATGGCTGTAATCAGAAGCAACGGACTGAGAATCACCAGTCCAGCCAACGAAACCACAATATCCATCAAACGCTTTACAAACAGATACTCCGGGCTTGCCATATAGCGACCCACACGCAGCATGGGCAGATGGAACATATGCATCGGCTGGGCACCGCTCATAATCACATCGCCCACACGAGGGATGACGAACATATTGATACCTTGCCCCACGCAATATTTCAGGATGATATTGCGCTCATGGCTGTGAACACCGCTGACAAAAACCGTTTCCATTTCGTCCAGCAGACTCAGGTCTTCCAAGCACTCGGATACACCGAGGGTCATCCGCACATCGTATTTCTGGTTCAGGCCATACTCGTTGATGAGCTTTTCCATGCCGTGCCGCACATCATAAATCACAGCGGTTTTCTGGGGCGGAAAAGTCTTGTAATACCACTTGTGAGCACAGGACGCCCAGATGGCTGCCATGGCAAGCTGCCCCACAATGGCTGCAATGCCGGGCAGCAGGTTGCAGAACTCTGCCGACATCAGGCAGATGACAATGTACAGAATGCCGTCTGTTGCCATCGCTGCTAAGATTTGACCGTAAAGCAGTTCAGAAATGCGTTGCAGCGACATCCAGAACGCATCGTAAACTTTGCCCAGCAGGAAAAACAGCACCGCAAACAGGCCGATCATGGCCCAGTTGCCTCTCCAGCCAAACTTTGCATAGACCTGATACGAATAATACAGATCCCAACAAAGTGCAAACGGAATCGTAATCATCACCAAATCAATGACCTTTACGATCTTCAACATCACATCATGCTGAAACTTTGACATAATCCTCTCCAATAACTCCTTTATCTTTTCTTTTTACGTCTTACGCAACTTCTCCGACCCACATCACAGCAACTGTTTGGGTCGCGCTATCAACTACACAAACCAATCTCTTGCCCCGTTTTGTGGTTAGCCGAAACATTCAGGTCTCTGTTTTCCCACTTAGGCCTCTGCGCCAACTCCAACCGGTGTGTTCTCGAATCCGCTTTCTCCCACCGCATCCCGATTTCATCCAGCTTTGCAATCCGTTCCTCTGTCAAAACAGCGCAGCTTTTTTCAGGATTCTGGCGGGTGTACCGCTGCCGCTTGACCCAGCGCCCACAGGTTGCCCCCCCGTGCCTGATACTTTGCAAGCGTTTTCTGGTACTGATAGACCGTTTCGGGGTAAGCCGAAACACCCCTGACGACTGCTTCGCCAAGGGTCATTTTACTTGCAATGTAGCTCTTTCCGGTGCCGGTGGGGTGGACAATAGCAGCTTTGCCGTACTGCTCCATCATCCGGACTGCCGCATGATATGCTTTCTCGTTGTGCTCAAACAGACGCAATGCTACCCTGTTCACCCCCTACCGCAATTCAGGGGTATCCTTCACAGTGAAAATGGAGGATACCGGTTTTTCGACATCATTGTTTGGAGTCTCCCATTATTCTATCATGGTTATATCTGGGATTCAATAGAAATCCTTAAAAATATATCCCATACGCCCTTATAAAACTTCGCGATAGTCGAAACTTTTTTGAGAATTGCCCGATCCTTTATGAAAAGAACAGCTTGAAACGAAGATGGACAAAACAGGGGGTCAGATAAGGGTCTAAACCGCAGGGGGGAACAGCAACGGCTTTATCTATATGTACAAGAGAATCCAACACCACACAAAATCGGCTTATTATTCGGACTTGAATTAGGTTTGCGTATTGGTGAAATCTGAGTGTTTTGGGGATTGCCATGAGTACAAACATGAAGGCGGAGCTGTGCGTTCAGACATTGGACAACGCAATGGCTTCTTATCCAGCTTTGCACGGTGCAATTGTTCATTCTGACCGCGGTGCTCAGTATACAAGCGATTTGTACCGCAGAGCAATCACACGCGGCAAAACATGAATCGTGCAGGCGGTTGCTGCCATGACAATGCTCGCTGCGAAAGTATGTGGGCCAGAATGAAGACAGAATTACTATACGACCGCTACGACCCGGAACAGTTGACCGTGGAGCAGCTGAAATCGCTGGTCTGGAGATACTTTATGAGCTATTGGAACAATCGCCGCATTTGCTCCGCCAATGGTGGCTTACCACCCATGGTGAAACGCAATAGATTCTATGCTGCTCAGACAATGGCTGCATGATGTGGTTACTCTTTGAGTTTTATCTGTCAACTGATATTGACAATATCACCCAGACCGTGGCAGGCACGAACTACCGCATCCTATGCGAAGCAACCACAGTTTATCCGGGTGCTGAGATGCACTATGCCGTCGTGAACGTGTATGAAAGTCTGGAAGGCAATGCCAACATCATCAGCGTGACCGATGGATATGTGAGCTAAGGGAGAGTTTTTGATTCAGAAGGTCCTCCGCTGCACCTTGGGTATATTCAGCGGAAACATTTATTTTGATATTGCAAACAAGCCAGACCGGCGGGTCTGGCTTGTTTGCTGTTCCACGGAGTGGGGACGTGGAGGAAAAGTGCTCCTGCGTTTCCAGCAGCTCGCCGATGGTATCGCACGCCCCACAGGATGATGCTGGGATGATTGCGGTTCTGCAAGATCATCTCTTGTAACATTGCACAGGCAGCGTCTTTCCATGCAGCATAACCTCAAAGCTGTGAGCCTTTTTTGACTCGTCCCTTTCTCTGTTGTCACTCTGCCTGTATCTCTTCCACCAGCGGCAGATAGTCGGCACAGTATTTCCGGTATAGCGGCTGCACCAGTTGCCGGAAACTCTGCATTTCTTCTTCGGGCAGCGGCAGTTCCCGGCACCCGCCAGCCAATGCCGCTTTTCGGGCGGCGGTTTCCTCCTGTGCCCAGAGCTGGCGCTCGTACTGCGCTGATGCCCGGGCGCACGCTTGCAGGATCTGCCGGTATTCCTCCGGCAGTGCATCCCATGTGCGGCCGGATGCCAGCTGCACCTCCGGTACGCGGCTGTGCTCATCGGCCATATAGTACCGCGCCACCTTGTAGTGCTCCATGGAATAGTAGGCCGGCCAGTTGTTTTCGGCGGCATCGATCTGCCCGGTCTCAAGCGCCGAGTAGACGTCGCTGTACGCCGTGGTCTCCGGCACTGCACCCAGTAGGCGGATCATGCCGATCACGATCTGCGAATCCTGCACGCGGATGGTCTTGCCCTGCAGATCGTTCAGGCTGCGCACCGGCTGACGGGCATAGAACGAGCGGGCACCCGCGTCGTACCAACTCAGGCCCACGCGCCCCTGTGCGGTAAAGTCCTGCAAAAACTCTGCCCCGATGCTGCCATCCAGCACACGCCACATATGGTCGGCATCCCGGTAGAGATACGGCAGCAGCAGTACGTTGAGCCGGGGCAGATCGTCGGTGGCCACTGACAGCGACACACGGGCAAAATCTACGCCGCCAATGGCAAGCTGCTCCCACACTTGCTGCTCTGAGCCGTACTCGCCGTTCGCTTTGACCTGAATGACCACCTTGCCCCCGGTCTGCTGCTGCACAAGGTCCGCAAAATACTGTGCGCCCTGCGTGGTGGGGTATCCGGCGGGCTGGTTGTCGGCATAGGTCAGCACATAGTCCGGTGTAGTCTGCGGCTTTGCGGCACAGCCTACCAGCTGCAAGGCTGCAAAGCCCAGCCCGGCTAAAAAAGTCCGTCTGCGCATGGTGCCCTCCCTCCCTTTGCAGATAGTATAACGCACAAGGCTGCCTTTGTGCAAGAGACAGAAAAAGGCGGTGCCCGCCGTAAAGCAGGTACCGCCTTTTCAGGAGAAGAAAGGAATGTTTCAGTTACATCAGACCCATTGCCTGCGGCAGTGCGGTAGACACCGCCGGGATAAAGGTGACCAGCAGCAGGCCGCCGATGATGGCCACATAGTACATAAGCATGTACGGCATGACCTTGGAAAGCGAGGTACGGCCCACCTTGATGCCAACAAACAGGGCGTTGCCCACAGGCGGGGTGATGTTGCCGATGCACAGGTTATACACGAGGATCAGACCGAACTGGATGGTGCTCATGCCAAAGCTCTGGCAGATGGGCAGGAACAGCGGGGTGAAGATGAGGATGGCCGGGGTCACATCCATAAAGGTGCCGGACACCAGCAGGATCACGTTCATGATGAGCAGGATGATATACTTATTGCTGGTCAGGCTCAGCAGGGCTGCTGCAACCGCATCCGGGATCTGCAAAAAGGCCATGACCCAGCCCAGAATGTTGGAAACACCCACAAGGAACACCACCATGCCGGACATCTTGGCAGAGTCCACGATGATCTTCCACAGGCTCTTCAGGTTGATGGAGCGGTAGCAGAAAGCAAGGATCAGCGCATAGACAACGGCAATGGCAGAGCCTTCGGTGGCAGAGAACACACCGCCGATGATACCGCCGATGACCACGATGATCAGGGACAGCGAAGGCAGGGCGCGCAGGGTGCAGATGCCGAGATTTTTCCAGTCAAACTTGCCGGGGGTGCCTTTATAGCCCAGCTTGACCGCCAGCAGCACGCCCACCACGCAGCAGCACAGCGCCCAGATGATGCCGGGGATGTAACCAGCCATGAACAGCGCAGCCACAGAGGTGCCGCCGGACGCCAGCGAGTAGGTGATCAAGGCGTTGGACGGCGGGATCAGCAGGCCGGAGCAGGAGGAAGCGGCGTTGGTGGCAGCGGTCACGGCGGGGTCGTAGCCCTGCTCCTCGGCACCGTCGCGGATCATGGAGCCAACAGCAGCAGCCGCAGCGGAAGCAGAGCCGGAGATGGCGCCGAACAGGGCGTTGGTGCCGATGTTGGTCACCAGCAGTGCGCCGGGCATCTTGCCCAGAATGGCCATGACGAAATCCACCAGACGCTTGGCGATGCCGCCCTGATTCATGATGTTGCCGGCCAGAATAAAGAACGGGATGGCGGTCAGGCTGAACTTGCTCATGCCCACAAAGGTGCGCTGGGCAGCGGTCAGCACGGCCACGTTCAGGTCAATGGAAGAAAGAATGGCAGTCAGGGAAGAGACTGCAATGGCGTACGAGATGGGCACGCCGAGGAACAGCAGCACCAGCAGCACTGCCAGAATTACGAGTAACGCTTGAATTGCCACAGCTTAGTCCTCCTTATTTTCCTTGTCGGCATCGGCAGCCATTTCGGCTTCCACCTTTGCAAAGTCTGCATCCTCCGCGGTATCCAGACAGATGGAGCCGTTGGCAATGCCGATAATGTTCAGCACGGAATACACCAGAATGATCACGCCGCAGATGGGCATGACCCAGTAGAACACGCCCACGGCAACGCCCAGCGAGGAGGTCTGCTGTCCCATAGCCAGCTGGGACACCTGAAAACCGCCGAACACCAGAATGGTCGCAGAGAAGATGAAGGCAATGACCTCGGCAAAGATGTGGAACGCCTTGCGCATGGTGGGGTTGAACCGGTCCACCAGCACGGGAATGTTCATGTGGCCGCGCTCGCCGGAGACGATGGTGGCACCCAGCATGGTGCTCCAGCCGAACAGATAACCCACCAGTTCCTCCGACCATGTGGAGGGAGAATTGAAGATGTAACGCACGATGACCTGATAGGTGGTCAGCACCACCATGACCGTCATGCTCAGACCTGCCAGCAGGTTGAGCACCTTGTTCAGGGTATTTCTCAGTTTTTCCATGATGCTCCTCCTCAGTCCGCAGTATGGGCAGCGTTGTGCTGCTGGATCAGGTCATAAATGGGCTGCAGTTCCGGGTTTGCTGCCAGCACGGAATCGTGCAGGGGGGCCATAGCCTCCTGAAACGGTGCAGTGTCCGGGTAAATAAAGTTGACGTGCTGCTCATTCTCGGCCTTATCTTTCGCCTCAGCCACAGCATCCTCCCAAGCATCCTGCTCGGTGCGCTTCACGATCTGGAAGCCCTCTTCAAAGATCGCGCGCTCCTCGTCGCTGAGTTCGTTCAGGAAGGCGTAGTTTGCCACCAGCAGATCCGGCACCATCTGGTGCATATCGTAGGAGTAATACTTGCAGATATCGCCGTGACCGTTATCGGTCAGTGCCAACTCGTTGTTCTCGGCACCATCCAGAATACCGGCCTGCAACGCGGTGTACACATCGCCGAAGCCCATGGGCGTAGCGGTGCCGCCCAGCAGACGCATCATTTCCACGTTGGTGGGCGACTGCTGCACGCGGATCTTCAGACCCTTCAGGTCGGAGGGCTGGTTGATGGGGGTCTTGATGGTGTAGAAGTTGCGGGTGCCGGCATCCAGCCATGCCACCGTTTCCAGACCGGCCTTGGAAGTGGTCTTGAAAATGGGGTCCGTCACCTCGGGGTCGTCCATGGCCTCGTGGTAGGCTTCTACGCTGGAGAACAGGTAAGGCAGGTTGAAGATTTGGTATTTGGCACTGAAGGTCTCCATGATGGCAGTGGACGCCACCACAAAGTCGATGGCACCGGTCTGGGTCAGCTGCACCATTTCGGTCTGGGAGCCCAGCAACTCGCTGGGGTACACCTCCACGCGGTACTTGTCGCCCAGCTTCTCGTTGATGTAGTTGGCAAAGGCTTCCAGTCCCAGATGATCCGGGTGGGTCTGGGACTGCACATGGCCGATGCGCACGATCTTGCGGTCGTCACCGGAGCCGGCACCGCAGCCGGTAAGCATCATGCTGCTGGTCAGTGCCGCTGCGCCCATCAGCGACAGAAACGTTCTTCTCTTCATGAATGGCATCCTCTCTTTTCGCGTTTTTTCTATGATTATATTTTAACAACTCGTTCATTTTTGCGAAACCGGATTATTTTGTGAAACGCAGTACGATTTTGTCTTTGTTGTATCCAAGTACAATTTTTGTGTTTTTTGGACGAAAAAAACTGGCAAAAACAAAAAAGCTCCCGTTCCTCTCCTGTCCACAGGCAGGAAAGAACGGGTGCTTCTTTTGAATCCGATTTATCCTTGTGCCGCTTTTTCCGCTGCGGCTACGCGGTATTCCGAAGGGGTCTGGCCGGTCAGGCGCTTGAACACCCTTGTAAAATAGTTGGCATCGCTGTACCCCACAGCAGCGCCGATATCCTTCAGGCTCAGGCGCGGGTCCAAAATCAGCTGGCGCGCCTTGTTCACCCGGTATTCGTTCAGGTAGGCCGAAAAGTTTACCTTAAAGCACTGCTTGAACAGCTTGCAGAAGTAGGCGTCCGAGTAGCGCAGCGCAGCGGCGGCATCCTGCATGGAGATATCCTCCCTATAGTGGGCGTCGATAAAGCGGCTGATCTCGGCACGGATGATGGCGGTACGCATATCTTCGTCCTCTTCCCGGCGGACAGGCTGTTCAGGCGCGGGGGGCTGTGCCGGGCGGGCAGGCAGCGGCACCGATACCTGCCGGATGGCATCCTCCACCGCGAATACCAGTTCCTGCTCGTTGTAAGGCTTGAGCAGATAGTCCATCGCCCGTACAGAGATTGCTTGCCGTGCATAGTCGAACTTATCAAAGCCGGTCAGGAACAGGATGGCGCAATTTCTGTCGGTTTCGCGGATCTTGCGCGCCACCTCCAGCCCGGTGAGACCCGGCATTTCAATGTCCAGCACAGCCACCTGCGGCGCTTCGCGGGCAAAAATTTCCAGAGCCTCTCTGCCGTTTTTGGCTTCATACAGGCAGATCAGATCTCCCAGATACTTCTGCAAAGTCCGGCACAGCACCTTGCGCTCGATCAATTCATCCTCTGCCACCAGCAATTTGCATTTCACGAAAGCGTCTCCTCCTTTTCTTCCGGCTGCTGCGTCTGCGGGAGCTCAAACCGCACCACAGTACCGCAATCTGCGCGGCTGTATATCTGCATTTTTCCGCCCGGATACAGCATCCCGATACGGCGGGAAATGTTTCCAAGACCAATGCTGCGTCCGGTCTGCTCGCTCTGGGCAATTTTTGTCTGCACGGCGTCCAGTTCCTCTTTGCTCATTCCCTTGCCGTTGTCCTCGACCGTGAGCACCAGCACCTTGTCCTGCATCCATGCCCGCAGCAGGATGCGTCCGCCTTCCTCGCGGGACTTGAGCCCGTGCGAGTAAGCATTTTCCACCACCGGCTGCAGCATAAAGGACGGCACCAAAACCGCCGCAGGCTGCAGCCGGATGCTTTTTTCTACGGTAATGCGTCCATCGAACCGCATTTGCTGCAAATAAATGTAATCCTCCAGCCCGTCCAGTTCCTCTTCCAGCGTGATCTGCTGGCGCTTAGTGCGCAGATTGTGCCGGAACAAATTGCCCAGATGCACGATCATCTGGTCGGTGGTGGAAGCATCCTCCAGCCGCGCCATGCAGGAGATCATGTTCAGGGTGTTGAACAAAAAATGCGGATTCACCTGACTTTTCAGCACCTCCAGCCGAGTGTGCTCCAGATCTTTTTCCAGTGCAAGGTTCCGCACCTCTTCCCGGTGCAAGGCCTGCTGCGTGGTCAGTTGCTGCGCCATGGCGTGCTTCATCTGGTTAAAGGTTCCCGTCAGCCGCCCCACTTCGTCGTTGCTTTTCACCGGAAGATCCGGGCTTGAAAGATCCCCCTCGGCAATGCTGCGGGAGGCCTGTGCCAACCGCAGCAGCGGACGCACCACCGCGCGGCTCAGCACCCGAATGAGCAGCAGCATCAGTACAGCCGCCGTCAGGAACAGCCCCAGATACAGCCACGGCAAATGCCGGATGCGGGTCGCTGTGCTGCTGTAAAGGGTGTTTTCCTGCTCCAGCGTGGCCTGTGTCAGCCGCAGCGCATACTCAGCAAGGTAGTCTTGCAGCGCCATCACATGATACATCCGTTCAATGTAGGTATCTGCCGAGGGGGAAAGCTGCAAAAAGGCATCCCGCTCCTGCCGATAGCCCGCATACCCCTGCAAAAGGTTCCATGTACGGGCATAGCGCTCTTCACCGATGCGGACGTAATCGAAGGGCAGGGCCGCAAGGCTCTGCTCGGAAGCGGTACAGGCGGCGGTATAGGCCTGTTCGGTTTCAGAAGTAGGCTGGCGCACATAGCGTGCAAAGGCCTGTGCTTCGTCCTTGAGGGCGTTCTGCACCGTGTAGCAGACGGCGTTGTCGGCCAGCAGCATATCAAAGGAGCGTACCGTCCACTGACCTGCCATGGTAGCAATGCCAGTGGAAAGCATGGTGACCAGCAAAATCGCGGCAAGCCATGCCGTGACCTTGCGGCGCAGGGATATACCACCCTGCGCGGTTTTGTTCCGTGCCATACGCTTTCCCTCCTGTCCTTGCAGCACCCGGTCTTTTTTATAAGTATAATGATCTCCCGGAAAAAGTGCAACTGCAAAAAGCACCGGTTTCCGCAAAGAAACCGGTGCTTACAGGCAGCGTGCCAAGCTGTCAGTGGGTCAACAACTGAAAATGATTCCGCTTGGTGACCAACAGCCCTTCCTTTTGCAGCTTGGAAAGCTCCACCGACATGGCGGCGCGTTCCACGCAGAGAAAATCCGCCAACTGCTGACGGTCAAAGGGAATGTCAAAGGAGA
>OHXK01000087.1_pt1 | contig 45926 bp, 46 predicted proteins | sample 1579921 | NCBI WGS metagenome assembly OHXK01 (sample SAMEA3882551, study PRJEB24775) | human gut metagenome | biome: human-associated habitat; feature: intestine environment; material: feces | place: Netherlands | collected 2009/2010 | reverse complement strand
TAGGAAATGGATTAGGCTGCTGGAATACCATTCCAACCTTCTTTCGAAGGATTGTAGTATCAACTGACGGATCATATATATCCTCTCCATCAAGAAGCACCTTGCCATCTATTCTTACACCGTCAACCAAGTCGTTCATACGGTTTAGTGTCTTTAAAAATGTTGATTTACCACAGCCAGATGGTCCGATAAATGCTGTAATCTCGTTCGATGCGATCGACATATTGATATTTTTTAATGCATGAAAATCACCATAATATAAATCCAGGTTTGAAATTTTAAATTTTTCTGCCATGTCTTCTCTCCATTCTACTGTTTCGGTGCTTCAAATTTTTTTGCGATCAGGGAGGATACCCCGTTGATGATCAGTACCACGATAAGAAGTACAACTGCCGTCGCATATGCCTCATTGGTATGCATACCCTCACGCGATAATGAATACATGTGGATCGCTAAGGTACGGCCGGAATCAAAAAATCCTGCAAGGTTTGCCACCGTACCTGAGGTGTAAATAAGTGCCGCCGTCTCTCCGACGATTCGCCCGATCGCTAAGATAATGCCGGATAAAATACCCGGGATCGCACTCGGAAGCACAATTTTAAATATGGTACGCAGTTTTCCTGCACCGAGTCCGAAACTTCCCTCACGGAATGAATCCGGCACACATAAAAGTGCTTCCTCCGTCGTTCTCATGATGACCGGGAGTACCATGATTGCAAGCGTCGCTGCACCTGCCATCATTGAGTAGCCCCATTTTAATGCTGTCACGAAAAACAACATACCAAAGAGTCCATAAATAATAGAAGGAATACCGGAAAGTGTCTCCGCCGTCACACGGATGATCCCGACTAACTTGTTTCCCTTTTTTGCGTATTCTACGAGGTAGATCGCCGCACCCACACCAAACGGTACGGATAACACAAGTGCCAGCACCGTCATAAACAGTGTGTTGATCATCGCCGGGAGCATCGACACATTATCCGAATTATAAGTCCATGCAAACAGCGATGGTTTTAAATACGGGATACCGCGGATTAAAATATAACCCACCAGAAATACCAGGACACCCACAGTCAGCACTGCTGCGACAAGTACTAAAAGCAGCAATAAGAATGAGCCCGGATGTTTCGTATATGATTTGATCTTATTTTTCACACTACTTTCCCCTTTCTAATTGTCCTTTGTGCGTCTTTTTAAAATAGAGAAAGAGACATTGATGATGAGGATAAACACAAACAGTACCACACCGGTTGCGATCAGTGCTTCTCTGTGAAGATCCGTTGCGTATCCCATTTCCATTACAATATTTGCCGTTAAGGTACGGACACCTTTAAAAATACTCTATGGAACCCGCGCCTGGTTTCCGGCTACCATCATAACCGCCATCGTCTCACCGATCGCACGTCCGACACCGAGCACGACTGCTGCCATAATACCGGATTTCGCTGCCGGAACGATCACGGTAAAAACACTTCTCTCATGAGTCGCCCCAAGTGCAAGTGCTCCCTCGTAATAGCTGTTTTCCACGGCACGGATCGCTGACTCTGACACACCGATAATAGTCGGCAGGATCATGATTCCAAGCAGAATCGAAGCGGTTAAGATACTGTTTCCATTTCCTTTAAAATGTTCTCTGATAAACGGCACCAATACGACCAGACCGAAAAATCCATATACAATAGAAGGGATGCCTGCTAAGAGATCCACGATCGGTTTCAAAATGCGGTACAGTTTTTCCGGACAGAAGCGCGCCATAAAGATTGACATCAGTATTCCAACCGGGACTCCGATTAAAAGTGCTCCTCCGGTTACATAAATACTTCCTAAGATCATCGGAAAGATTCCGAATATATTATTGGTCGGTTTCCATACTTTTCCCGACAAAAACTGCCATACACCGATTTTCTGCATTGCCGGAAATCCGTTTGCAAACAAGAACACACAGATTAAGGCCACCGCGATAATGGATATGACTGCCGTAAAGAGGAAAACACCTTCCATTACTTTTTCTTTGATATGATTCATTATTTTTCTCCAGACTGATAAAAAGTTATGTACGTTATTTATGTAAAGACCGGCAGAGTAACTGTCTCTCCCGGTCTTTACCTGATGTTTTATAATAAGGAATTCTATGAAATATGTTGTTTGTATCTGTCTGTATTACTCTGTAACGCCATCCCAGGATGTGATTTCGCCTGTGTAGATGCCTTTGACTGTATCTTTGGAAAGATCTGTAGTCGGGTTGTCGTTGTTTACGATGACTGCGATACCATCCATTGCGATCACGGCTGCTGTTAAGCCGCCCTCTGTCTCAGAATCTTTTAATTCACGGGAAGCCATACCGATATCACAGGTTCCATCCATAGCTGCTGTCATACCTGTGGTGGAATCGCTCTCCTGGATCTCGATCTCTGCACCGCTGTTGACTGCGACATATGCCTCTTTTAATTTTTCCATAACAGGTGTTACGGAAGAAGATCCTGCTACAACAACTTTTCCGCTTGCGCCGTTTGACTCGAATGCTGCTGCACCGTCATCTACCGGGATGTATTTATTATCAGAAATAACTGCCTGTCCGTCTGCACTCATGATAAAGTTGATAAAATCCTGTGCCACATCGCTTGGTGTTCCTTTGGTTGCAATATTAAATGGTCTTGCGATCGTGTAATCTCCGCTCTTGATATTATCTACGGTAGCTTCTGCTCCATCGATGGAAACTGCTTTTACACTGTCGTTTAGGGAACCAAGTGATACATATCCGATGGAGTATTCATCACCTGAAACTGTTGTTAACATAACGTCGGTACTGTTTGTGATGATTGCTTCATCGGTTGTATTATCAATTTTCTCACCGGCATCATTTTTCTCTTCCACACCGAACAGCTCGATGAATGCTCCTCTTGTACCGGAACCATCCTCACGGGATACAACGTTGATATACTCGCTGTTGTCAAAATCTCCGGTTGCTGCTGATGCTGAATTTGCAGCTGTCGTATCTGGTGTAACATCTGCTGACTGATCTGCTGAACTGTCCGCTGCATCTGCACTTGCATCTGTATTTGTATCTGCTCCGGCATTTGCACTTGCATTTCCACTGTTGCCACAGCCTGCGATCATGCTGGCTGCCATCATACCTGTTAATAACATACACATTACTTTCTTTTTCATTTTCTTAATCCTCTCTTTTTTCAATTTGCAGGGCGTCCATCCTGCTGTTTTCTTTTCATTTCCTTTTGACAGTTTTTACTTTACGGCACTTATGTAAAATACATGAGAGAGGTTTGGTAAAATGTATGTAAAATAATGGTAAACGTTTCGCTTACTTTTTCTCGATCTGTCTGCGCAGTTCCAACATCTGATTGTCTACTTTTGCGATCACATCGGAATAATCTTTGGTTGCACGCTCCACATTTTCAATCTGTCCGGCATTTTTCTTATAACACATCTGATTATCAAGCTCTGCCCAATAGTCCATGGCAAAAGAACGGATCTGTATCTCCACCCTTATTTCCTTTGTCTTTTCCAGATAAGTGACCGGAACACCCACGATCAGATGGATACTCTGGTAACCGCTCTTTTTGGGATTTTTCACATAATCCTTTTCTTTGAGCAGCGTGATGTCCTTCTGCTTTTTTACATAATCTGCCACACGGTAAATATCATCACAAAAAAAACAGACGACGCGGATCCCGGCAATATCGTTTAAAGTATCTACCGCAGCCTGAAACGTTACTTCCCTGCCCTTTCGCATCAGCTTTTTGGCAATACTGTCCGTCTGTTTGATCCGTCCCGTCATAGTACGAATAACCTGACGGCCAAATTGTTCCGTCAGGTCCGCATTGATCATTTTTAATTTTGCCTGCACCACATCCATCGCATATGCGTAAGAAAGTCTTACCATAGGTGCTTCGATCTGTTCTTTTAATTGTTTTTCCATGAGCAAGGTATCTGCTCCCGCTAAAGTCTCTTTTATTCCTATGCGTTTTTTCTGATTTTTAGAATCTTTCTTCTGCAAAATCCATATCTCCTGGTTCGTAATCATCCTCATATCCGTAGTCATCATAATCATTTTCCGTTTCCGCTTGGAACTCATCCCTGGTTCTGCTTACCGCCAAAGACCGCTTTTCCCTTCTCTGCATTGTCTGTGACTGGATCTTAAAAATAACAAAACCGATCACAAACATTGACGCGATCACGATAACACCCGCTTTTGACATGTGGTCATTCCCTGCTATAAAGATCAAAACCGGAATTTTAATCCGCTCCAGATTCTTTTTCCTCATCAGCGTTTCCTCTAACGTGGGTATCTGTGCATGTTTATACTCCGGATGTGTACGGTTAAAATTATGTTTGATCAGCTTCGCGTAGGTATAATCTTTTACCCAGCCGCTTCCATCACTCACTCGGTCGATCGTTTCATCGTGGATGACAACAAGTTCTCCGTCTTTTGTGAGCTGCACATCCAGTTCAATTCCATCTGCACCCATCTCTACCGCTTTCTCAAAAGCTGCCATTGTATTTTCCGGTGCATAACCGCTTGCACCGCGGTGTCCCCACACGAGTGTTCTTTCCATCTCTTCTCCATTTCTGCCGGTTTCTTCCATCTGCGCACTAAATCCGCCTGCCCGGCATCGATTCTTTTATTTCTCTCATCTTTACCCTATATCCTAAGCGGATATTGTAAAATGGGTGTGGGGGTTTATGTAAAAAATGGGTAAAAAAATACAGAACCACGTTTTTGTGATTCTGTAGGATAGCTTTATTTCTTCCTGTGATTAATTTTTTACCCTTATGATGATGTTGGGGGTAAATAGTGCTTCACAACCTAACGGCTTTGTAAAATTTGTCAATCGGTAAACCAGATCGCACTATTTGACCTCAACATCTCCTTACTTTAATCCTTATGCGCCGCCTCATAAACGTTATAGCAGGCTGCCGCTCCGATCACAAGCACTGCGCCAATGACTGCCGTGCGTCCGATCGTCTCTCCGCAGAAGATTGCAACAAGAATCGGGTTCAAGATCGGCTCTAATGTAGAAGTTAAGGATGCCGTGACCGGCGAAACACGATCCAAGCCCCTCGATAAAAAGATGTAGGATAATCCAAACTGGATCACACCGAGAAGGATAATACAGATCCATGCCTTCGCAGAATGATCGGTCTCCCCCAAAAACGAAGGCAGTCCGATGCTAAGGCTGATCACATGGGATGCCAGCAATGACGATTCAAAATCAGCTCCCGGAAAACCTTTCATCATCATAACCAGCGCATAGGTAAATCCCGAAAATACCGCAAGCAGATTTCCCGCCATTCCCCCGGCGCTCAGGGAATCTAAAAAGAAGCATAAGATACCGGCAAACACGACCGCACATGCCACCACTGCCGCTTTTTTCGGTTTCTTCTTATATAATGCCCACATCAGCAGAATCACAAAGATTGGTTCTGTAAACTGAAGCACGATCGCATTTGCCGCCGTTGTCATCTTTGTTGCTGAAACAAACGTTAAAGCCATAGCCGTATTGCAGACGGCTCCAAACAACACCGTTTTGTTCCATACAAACTTTCGTTTTGTGATGACCATATATGATGCAATCAGCATAAATGAAAAAATACTGCGGATTCCCTGGATCGTGATGGAACTCCACGGAATCGACTTTATCAGAACACCTCCGGTGCTGAAACATACTGCAGAGAGCAGCACATAGATGGTTCCCTTCATACTTTCTTTATCTAATTGTTTTTCCTGCATTTTATTCTCCCTCCCATTTTACCGCATTCCCAGCGCAAGCAGCACAAGTACCGCGAGAAAAATGATATTTGCCAGATGAAACCACAACAGATAATACCCCTTCGTGCGGTTATAATTATGCGCATATATTTTATAGGAGATCAGGCTCGCCATGGAGGCGATCAGTGTGCCAAGTCCCCCTAAATTTACACCAAGCAAAAGCTGCTTTAAATCACCCGAAAAACCGGACAATAACAGTGCCGCCGGAACATTGCTGATCACCTGGCTTGTGGCAATTCCCACCAGAAGTTCCCTTCCGTTAACCAGTGAATGCAGTACTTCCTGAAACGCCGGCAGCCGTCCGATATTTCCTGTAAAAATAAAGAAAGCGATAAACGTAAAGATCAGGCAGTAATCCACCTGCCCCAGTACTTTTCTATCTGATAAAAACACAGACACAGCCACCGCCGCAAGCAAAATATAATACGGCAGGATCCTTGCCACGACCAAAAGCGCCATAAGGAATAAAACCGCATACATGCCGGTCAGTTTTTTGTTCATTTCCTTTTTTTCTTCCGAAAAATGACAGTCTGTCAATCTGATTTTTCTTTTTCTTGCACTTAAAACGAAAATCGTCAGGGCAAGCAGCACACCGGAAACAACCGTATACGGAAGCATCAAGACAAGAAACTCCCCAGCATTCATTTCTGAGAGATTATATAAATACAAATTCTGCGGATTTCCAATCGGAGTCAGCATACTTCCAAGGTTCGCCGCTATGGTCTGAAGCACGATGACCGGCACCATAAGACGCTCCTGCCCGCATTTTTGCAGCGTGAGAAGTGCAAACGGAACAAACGTCAAAAGCGCAACATCATTGGTAATGACCATGCTTGAAAAGAAACACAGAAAAACAAGAACAAATGCCAGCTGCGCCGTATTTTTCGTATGCGCAAGAAGCCGCCGCCCGATCTCATCAAAGATTCCATTATTCTGCACGCCCGCCATAATGATCATCAGCGAAAGCAGGATCCCAAGCACGCGAAAATCAATATAATCGATATATGCCTGATCCGGATGCACAAAAAAAGCGGATATTACAGCTAAAATGGCTGCAACGACCAGCACTGTTTCTTTTTTTACAAATGCTATGATTTTCTCTTTCATATATATGACACCACCCATAAAACCTACCTGTCTATTCTAATCACTTTCCCCCCGGATGTAAACAAAAAAAAGCGCATGATTCGTCTGCTTCTGTACACACTATAAAATAACAGACACATAGCTATTTACAATCACATTTGCTATGCAGAGTAAAACTTTTATAGAAAGAATGGAGCATATTATGTACACCCCAGTTACACTTCCGGTCACAAATGAATACGGTTATTTTGAAATACGGTTAGAGAGCATCGGCGGTCTCGGCGCAAATCTCTGCGGAAAAATGCTCGGCGAGCTCGGTGCCTTATACCTTTCCTTAAACTCCTTAAGTTTTTCCAGCTACGGATCTGAAAAACGAGGTTCACCGGTAAAATCCTATATCCGCTGGAGTCCCGCTTCCCATCCACTGCGCATCAACAGCCCGGTATTACAACCGCATGTACTTGGCATTTTTCACGAAGGGCTAATCTGGACTTACCCAGTATTAGACGGGATTTCCGCCGACACAAAAATTGTTTTAAATACACCTTTATCCTGTGATGAAGCGGCAGAAAAATACAATATTTCCACTGGGACTCTGTATTGTCTGGACGCACTCTCCATCGCCATGGAATCCAGATCCCGCATTAACATGGTTATGCTCGGTGCAATCACCAGAGCGTGTCCTTTTATCCCGATGGATTCCATTGAATCACTCTGCAAAAATACTATTGGGAAAAAATATCCGGCACTGATCGGGGCAAATCTGCAGGGTTTAAAAATGGGGTATGAAAAAACAGCTGAAAAAAAGATTCCTGACAGAACTGCTTCCCCTTCTCTCGCAAAAGAAACTTATATCTGGGGCTACAAAAACGCCCCGATCGGCGGGATCAATACACGCCCCGGCAGCACGGTATCAAATGACCTCTCCCCCTCCCGCGAAGGTTATATTCCCCTCTTTTTGCAGGATCGGTGCATCAACTGCGGACTCTGTGATTCTACCTGTCCGGATATGGTATTTCAGTTTGCACCGGGAACTTATAAGGGGAAAGAGGCAATGGTCAACCAGGGACTTGATTACAGACACTGCAAAGGCTGTCTCCGCTGCGTGGATGTCTGTCCGACTCACGCTCTGGTAAAAGCAGAAGAAAAAGATTACCCGGACAAGCCGCATTCCATGCCGGATCAGGATCTGCTGCCAGACTCTGTCCGGTACCAGAAGACCGGCGCAAATTCCTGGATCACCAGTGATTCTTATCTTGATGAAAAACGTATTGACGGAGGTATCGTATAATGTCAGATCAGCAGCAATCAACAACACAGGCTTTTCCATCATCGGATCAGCAGCAATCATCAACACAGGCTTTCGTAAAGAAAACCGCTGCCCAGCGCAAACTTTACGAAAGTGGAAATGAGCTTGCCGCCTACGCTGCAAAGCAGATCAATTATCATATCATGGGATATTATCCGATCACCCCCTCCACGCAGATTGCGGAAAATCTCGATCTTTCGGGTGCAAGAGGCGAGCACAACATCCGGCTGATCGCCGCCGAGGGAGAACACAGTGCCGCCGGTATCTGTTACGGTGCTTCGGCGGGCGGCGGACGCGTATTTAATGCCACCAGCGCCAACGGTCTGCTCTATGCCTTAGAGCAGTTTCCGGTTCAGTCCGGCACACGCATGCCGATGGTCATGAATGTCGCCTGCCGTACCGTCTCCGGTCCTCTGTGCATCAAAGGTGATCACAGCGATATCATGTATCTTTTAAATACCGGCTGGATCATTCTGTTTGCGGATGACCCGCAGATGGTCTACGACTTCAATCTGATTGCCTTAAAACTTGCCGAAAAAGTCAATCTCCCGGTTGTCGTTGCCTTTGACGGTTTCTTTACCAGCCATCAGAAACAAAAATGCATGGTCTTTTCTGAAGATGAAACCGTACAGCACTTTATCGGGAAAAAACTCTCCTGTGACAATCCCGAAATCTCCGCTTTTGCCGGAAATGACTCCACCGGGGAGAATCGTTTTTACAGTGTACTCGACCTGAATCACCCGGTCTCTGTCGGCTCCTATATGAATGAACCGGACATTATCAACAACAAATATCAGCTTTTTCTCGCCATGGAAGAAACACGAAAAAAACTTCCCATGCTGTTTGATGAGTTCGCCTCCCTCTCCGGAAGAATGCATACTTTTTGCCGCGGATATCTGTGTGAAGATGCAGATATTATCCTTTTTCTGCTCGGTTCCTCTTTTCACCCCGCCACAGTTGCAGCAGATACGCTGCGCAAAGAGGGCATCCGCGCTGGCGTCGTCACATTAAATGTGCTTCGTCCATTTCCATCTGACGAATTACGCCATCTCTGTATGCATGCAAAGACGATCGTTGCCGCAGACCGTCAGGACAGCTACGGCGCCGGCGGCGGAAATATGTCCTTAGAACTGCGCGCCGCCCTGCAGGATATCACGGATTCCACACACCCGATCCGGGTACTGACCCGCATTTACGGACTTGGCGGGAAGGATTTTTTTGTGGAGGATGCTGTTGCACTGTTTCGTGAGGGACTTTCGCCTGATGCCAAGGCCTTTGATTACTATGGAATCACACCGGGTACGACAGAAAATTGCCCACAGCCACAGTATTATGCACCCCTCACCAAAGATCGCCAGTCCCCCGGTGTCACAACCTGCACTTTCGATCCTGCAACCGGAAAAATGCTTGTAAAAGGTGGATTGATCAAAGACGCCACCGCCATGCCCAAGCGGATCGCCCCGGGAATCGGAACCTGTCCCGGCTGCGGTATACCGGTCAACTTAAATCTGCTGTTAAAAGGGATCGAAGGAAATGTGGTCTTTCTGTTCCAGACCGGCTGCGGCATGGTGACAACCACTGCCTACCCAAAAACGGCATTCCGCATCCCATATATCCACAACCTGTTTCAAAATGGAGCTGCTACTTTAAGCGGTCTGGTGGAAGTATTTGAGGAACGGCAAAAACGCGGGGAATATCCCAAAGGCGAGATCACATTTATCATGGCAAGTGGTGACGGCGGCATGGATATCGGCATGGGTTCTGCACTCGGAACGGCACTGCGCGGACATCATCTGCTCTTATTTGAATATGACAACGGCGGATATATGAACACCGGTTACCAGCTTTCCTACTCTACCCCGATGGGTGCGAAAAGCTCCACCTCCCACCTCGGAAAAACACAGTACGGAAAGACCTTTTTCCACAAAGACATGCCCCAGATCATGGCCGCGACCCACCTCCCCTATGTGGCAACCGTCGCCGAGTCGAACCCACATGATTTTATCAAAAAGGCTGCAAAAGCAGCTGCCTATGCAAGGGAATTCGGCACCGCCTATGTAAAAGCGCTCTCCGCCTGCCCGCTCAACTGGAATGACCGTCCGGACACAGAACGAAAAGTCATTGCTGCCGCCGTAGACTGCTGTTATTTTCCGCTCTATGAAATCGAACGCGGCATCACATCACTGAGCTATGATCCAAAAAAATCGCATAAAAAAATCCCCGTCACGGAATGGTTTTCCATGATGGGGCGCACGAAACATCTTGCCACCGAAGAATATAAATCGGTTGCAGACCAGATTCAGGCAGAAGTCGACAGACGCTATGAACGTCTGGCAGCATGTGCCGAACATCCGCTATTGTAATTTTTACGTCAATGATTTGACCACCGACACAATTCCTGCGATTACAAGCAGTATCAGTGCAATATAAACCAGTCCTGAAACAAATAACCCGATCAAAAACAACGGGAAGATAATGATCGTAAGTAAAACTTTTAAGATCCCCCAGGATGCCTTGAAAGCAAACAGGATCAATTTTCCAAATACGGCAAACATTAAAATAATAAACAATGCTGTTAACATAGTCTTTTCTCCTTATCATGCAGATTTTTCATACAGTGATTAATTCTATGTTAACAGTTGTCTGTCTAATGTCAAGTACCTGCTTTAACCTCTGCGAAACCACTCTTTCATCACATCAAAGATCTGTACCAGTTCCTCTTCCTCTATAATATAAGGAACCATGGAATACATGTACTTCAAGAACGGACGGCAGAATACGCCCCTTTCGTACGCAAACTGCTGGAATCCCTCAAGGGCTGCTCCATCGTGCACTTCCACACAGGTACAGCCGCCCATAATACGCACTTCTTTGATCCTCGGATCCGTAAAGCCGTCCATCTCACGGTGTGAAATTTCTTCAATGCGTTTGATTTTTCCCATATAATCTTCCCGCTCGAAAATTTCGATTCCTTTGAGTGCCACGGCACAGGCAAGTGCATTTCCCATAAAGGTCGGTCCGTGCATCAGTGCATGACGGTCATTATCGCTGTAAAATGCATCAAATACCTTGTGGTTTGCCACTGTCACCGCATGACCGATATAACCTCCGGTCAGTGCCTTTCCGAGCACTAAGATATCCGGCAGTACCAGATCTGCCACAAAACGGTTGCCGGTTCTTCCAAATCCCGTTGCAACCTCATCAAAGATCAAAAGTACATCATACGCATCACACAATTCGCGTGCGCGTTTCAGGAAAGAAATATCATACATCCGCATTCCGCCTGCACCCTGCAGCAGCGGTTCCACGATAAAACAGTTCAATTCGTCATGATATTTCTCAAATGCCTCCTCCAGTGCCGCGATTTCGGTCGGTATATGAACCACACCCGTTTTTTCTTCAAATGCGAAATGATAATCCTCATCATCCCCCACTTCCATCGCCTTAAACGTATCCCCGTGGTAAGCATGCTCTAATGCAAGCACAAGCGGACGTTTTCTGCCCTGATTTGTATTGTACTGTAATGCCATCTTTAAGGAGACTTCCACCGCAACACTTCCGGAATCCGAGAAAAAGCAGTAATCCAAATCTCCCGGCAAATACTCCTGCAACTTATCCGAAAGCTTCTGCACCGGCTCATGTGTCAGTCCGCCAAGCATGACATGGCAGAAATGATCCGCCTGCTCTTTGATGGCAGCCGTCAGTTCCGGGTGTTTATAGCCATGGATCATGCACCACCAGGACGATACCGAATCGATCAGTTTCTGATCTTTCGTATAAAGATAAACACCCTCGGCATCTAAAATTTTATAAGGTTCCCGCATTGTTTTCATCTGTTCGTAAGGATACCAGATCATATTTTTACTCCTCTTTTATTCTGTTCTCAACTACTTAACAGTCTGCTGCCAGATAGCTGCAAAATTTCATACATATCAACTTTACTCATATAATCCCGCAAGTGCTTCCACATCCATCTTAAGCTCCGTGTCCCCGTCCTGTACCTTCGCAAGTGTCGGCAGTCCGGTCATATATTCGCACATAAAGATGTTATCGTCCTCCATCACATCCCCCGGATGATAATGGTTGAATATGATTCCCTTTAACGGCAAATGATGTGCCTTCATATACTCTGCCGTCAGCACAACACTGTTGATCGTGCCAAGCCCGGCATCTGCGATCAGGATACTGGAAAATCCAAGCTCCGACACCACATCTTCAAGCTGGATCTTTGCCTCATCAAAACAGATCGGGCACAAAATACCGCCGCTGCCCTCCACGGTCACATAATCATATTTATCACATACTGCCCGGTAGCCATCTCTGACCACAGCCATCTCCACCGGATGTCCCTCGATCCGTGAAGCAAGATGCGGTGAATATGCATGTTCATATACATAAGGACACATTTCCTCAAGCGGCTGTGTAATCCCCGATATTTTCTGCACAAACAGGGCATCTCCGGGGATCAGTGAGCCGTCCGCCCTGCGGTCATTTCCACTCATTGCCGCTTTATAATATGCCGCTGACTTTCCCTCTTCTGCCAGCTTTTTTACGATCAGCCCGGTCACATAAGTTTTTCCGATATCCGTCCCGGTACCCGTGATAAATAAAGCTTTGCTCATATCCATCCTCTTTTCTGTATTCTTTCCTTCCACATAACAAGGACATTTCTTTTCCATATGACGATTCTTACTATGCCTCTGACTTTTCTTCTTTCCAGTACTCCGGTGTCACATCACGGCCTAAATCTTCTAACAGCCGTCTGTCGCTGCGGATCGTTGCGCATGCCACCGTCGTCAGCATATTTCCGGTAATGGATGCGGATGCTCCTGCCTGGAATGCACTCTCCCCATCGTTTGTCAAAAGTGCTCTTCCCGCAGCAAGACGGATATTGGCATCCGGGTTAATATAACGGAAAAATGCGATCGTGCGCAAAATATCAGCCTCTGACAGTCTTGGCAGATGTTCTAACGGTGTTCCCGGTATCGGCATCAGCGCATTGATCGGAATCGAGTCGATTCCAAGCTCTGCAAGACTGACCGCCATATCCAGTCTGTCCTCCCACGTTTCTCCCATGCCGATGATTCCGCCGGAGCAGGCGCACATTCCCTCTGCCTTTACTTTTTTCAATGTTTCGATCTTCATGTCATAGGTATGTGTTGTGCAGATATTTGGGAAATTACGTCTGGATGTCTCTATGTTGTGATGATAGCTGGTAACCCCCGCCTCGTGCAGTCTGTGCAGCTGTTCTGCAGAAAGAAATCCCATGGAGGCACACAGATCGATCTTACACTCTTTTTTCATCGTCTCATATGCATGGATCGCCTTGTCAAATTCCTCTCCCGTCAGTGCTCTTCCCGCTGTAACGATAGAAAAACGATCAACGCCTTCCCGCTCATTCATTTTGCATGCTGCCAGAATCTCTTCCTCCGGAAGGAAATCATACTCCTCACAGTTTGTATGATGGTGCGCCGACTGTGCACAGTATTTGCAGTCCTCCGGGCATCTTCCGCTGCGCCCGTTGATAATTGAACACAGATCTACTTTATCCCCGATCCGTGCTTCCCTGATCTTATCTGCTCCTTCACAAAGCTCCTCAAGATCACAGGTCAGGAAAAATGAAAGGTCATCTTCCCTTGTGATTCTTCTTCCGTTAATAATTTCTTCCGCTAATGTAAATGCATTCATTTCTTTTTCTCCCGCTTATCTTTCGGATACTGCGCATAATCCCAACGCAGATCCATGTATTTGTATCTCATGAACCATATCTGCTGCAACATCTTTAAGATCTTACCCGCACTGCCTCATAAGCAAGCACCGGTCTGACACGCTTTGCCACCACTGCCCCAAGAATACTTAAGGCAATGTCCCCCGGCACCGCTAAAACAAAGCAGTACAAAAACAGTGGTCCTGCCGCAATCGGCGTATTAATCACAAAATTACAGATGATATAGTAATAAATCATACCGACTGCATAGACACAAAACAGTCCTGCCAGATTTGCCAGAAGGTACCGTGCAATGGTCTTTTTTTCCATATGTTCCGCAATCCATCCAGTCACAAATGTACCCACTGCAAATCCGATGATATATCCAAAACTGGGTTTAAACACATACCACAGTCCGCCGCCCTCCGAAAAAATTGGAAGACCAGCCAGCCCAAGCAGCATGTACGAAAGTACAGACACCGTTCCCAGTCTTGAACCAAGCAGCAGACCTGCCAGCATCGTAAACAGGTACTGCAGGGTAAATGGCACGACCGGTATCGGAATTTTGATAAATGCCCCGACTGCAATCAGTGCAGTAAATAATCCACAGTAAATTACGCCCTTCGTTTTCATTTTTTGTTAACCTCCGCTCATCTTATAGTTAACAATATTACTCAAAAAAGAGTGTAATGTCAACTTTTTATTTTCATCAAGTTAACATTACACACTTTTCAACAATCAAATCACTCTGTTGTTTCCAACATTAGAATGCACATTCTTCCGTTATAAATGAAAATCATCTATATCTCCATCAGCCTTCACCTGTCATATCCGGCATCTGCTGCACACTTTCGGATCACTTTCGGAATATTCGCCTGATTATAGGAAAGCACCTCTATCTTCACTCCCATTGCGTATTCCTCTTCCCCTTCAAACTTCTGCTCGCCACCCTTTATCACAACTTTTGGCCGTTTCACATCAAAACTGTATTCCATTCCTGTCAGAACACCGGATTTATTAATGGTATATGCGATCCGCTCATTCTGATAGCCTGTTTTCTGATACTGTTCGTAATAGACGGACATCTTATCCATCTGCTCCGTATCGTCTTCCACCTCCATACCAGCCGGTTCTATAAGATCAAGCGCCTGATCTCTTTTTTCTTTCAACTGCTGCCCTGATAATGAAAAAATGATCTGCGTCGCCCCGTCATCTAAGTCTACACATTCCGCAGAAACAACGTCCTCCTCACGGTAGCCAGGATTCGTAAGTGCCTGATAATTTGGAATGTCCGTCGTCGTACTGTAGCCATTCCATTGGCTCCAGACTCCTGCCTGGTAAGAATTGACCGTAACCCCATCACAAAATTCCTTTAAAAACGTCATGGCACCATCGGCATCCGTATTCTTATACTCCGCTGCCCAGGTTTCATCTAACAGGTCAGCCCAGATCTCCTGCGTCTGCTGCACAATGTCCTGGCTCCCGGAATAACTGTTCGTTACCAGATAATGCACATTATTCACTCTGCGCAGTCCCCGCATGCCTTCTAAGACTTTTCCTGTCTCCTCGCTTGCGACTCCGCCTGCAAACATGCTCTCCAAAAATAATACCCCGGAAAAAATAGTGACTGCAACTGCCCGAACTGATTTTTTATCCATAGGGCTCCTCCGATCTCTCATCACGATCCCATTCGTGGTTTTTCCTGCACCATTTCATGGTATCATCATTTTCCATCAAATACAATCGTTTATCAGTCCAAGGCGCTCAAACGCATGCAAAATTCCATCCTCATCAATATGGTCTGTCACCATGTCTGCCAGCCGCTTTACCTCATCCCGCGCATTTCCCATCGCTACGCTGATCCCGGCGTACTCCATCATCTGAAGATCGTTCGGTCCGTCACCGATCGCAATACAGTTTTCCCGTGAAATGCCGACATGGTTCAGATACCGCTCCATGCCTGTCGCCTTGTTAATGCCATTGATCCCGATCTCGCCCGCAAAATCACCCATTCCGTCCAGACTGATCGCCACTGCATCAAAATATGGTTCCATGTCCGCATGAACCTTTGCGACCGGAAACGGTGCGCCGTAATAAATGATCTTCTCATTTTTTTCGTTTTTCCATGGCTGCTCGGTCAGGTGCATCCGTCCGATCAGGCGGTCTAAGCGCTCTTTACTCATTCCGGCATCCCGGTAAACCTTTAACATGCCGTCGCAGCTTCTCTGGTTCAACACCACACCGTCATCCGCCTGGTAACAGAATAAAAATCCATTGCTCTCTAAATAATCAAAACTGCTTTTTCTGTGTTCCTCATCAATATATGCATGATAAAACTCTTTTCCCTCGTCCTCCACAAAGGCTCCGGCTCCACCGACGATCCCGGAAAATCCAAGTTCCAACAGTGCATCATAGATCTGAAAACGGCTGCGTCCGCTGCATACCACCATCCGGTGGCCGTTTGCCTGCGCCGTACGGACTGCGTACTGTGCGGACTCCGGGATCTCGCCTTTTTCGTTGACCATTGTTCCGTCTACATCAAGAAATACTACCTTTTTATCCATTTTCCACACTGCCAGCCTGCAAATTGTTACGGTTCACACTGTAAATTTTCTTTTTACTGGCTGATCCTTTCTAGCATAACCATTCTTTCTGATTGTTTTATATTATCATGCATTTTACTGGCTTTCAATCATTACACAAAAAAGACACCCGAAAACCGTTCCTACAATCCGATTTCCGGGTGCACTTTCCTTTTTCCCTATCTACTTTCTACTGCCGGATATCCACCAGTCCCTGCTCTAAATCCTCCTCCGTAAACATATATGTGCTGCCGGAAGTACCGGTATTCAGATAAAGATACGGGAGTGCATCTTCATCCACAACAAATCCCACATGCAATATCTTTGTCTCCCCGGCTTTGATGCTGTCAAAATAATTGTTTCCCCGCTCTCCGCCGGTCACATCGTAATATGCCATCTCTTCACCATACTCTAAACTGCTGCTGTCCGCCTGGACTGTATCCCATGCATCCCCCTCTTTTGGCTGTTCCCCGCCGCAGATCTCGTAAACTTCGTTTTCTTCCCTTATCTTCATGACCGAACTAAAGAATAAAACATCCGTCAATTCTGTTTCCCCGGCATTGGTATACTCTAATGTAACGTATACCAGTTTCCGTGGTACCTCCCTGCTGCTTATGACCTCATCGAGCGTATTGATGCCGTCTCCGGCTTTGATGTAAGAAATCGTATCCGGAAGAAGTTTTCCATTTTCATCCACGTCCAGCATATCACGATCCATAAAAACCGGATCAAGGATTGCGACATCATCCGTCACTTTCACATCTGTCACTTTGATCCGCAGATTCTGTGATTCTCCATCAGCTTCTCCCGTCACAGCAAATTCCTCGCCGATCTTATGCAGATTTTTCATCTCCTCCGCAGTGGCTGTCGTCTTTAACGCCTCATCCTCACCGCTATTCTCCGCCATAGCATCCTCATAATCGCTCCAGTTATATGGACTTATCACCGTGCCATCCGCAAGTTCCTCCGACGGTGCTAAAATAATGCCCTCTGCAACCTTGCAGGCCTCCTCTTTTGTCACATCATGACCGACATACATCTGCATGACATAATGATATTCCGGATAAGTTACATAGATCATCTGGTCAAATGCAGAGTCATCACCCACAATATTCTGCATTTTTTCATAGACACCATCGTGGTTTCCAACCTGTATATTTTCACTTTCCGTCACATAATGATCCTGCATCCAAAATGCCTCATCACCGGTATCCATCTGATAAAATACAATCGAGATACCTCCCTGCCCCGGTGTCTGTTCATAGCTGTATTTTCCTTCTTCCGTCTCTGTCATTCCATCCGGCAGATAAGATAATTTCATTGCAAGCTGCGGTGCCGGATCTATTTTTTCTGTATTTTCTGTCGCATCCGTTTTTTCAATTTTAGTCGTCATACCGTAATTACCCTGCGGACTGCTGCTCATGCGATATAATTTTGTACCCGCAAAAATCGTCGTTCCAAGTACAAACGTTGCCGCCAGTGACGCCACTACCGCTTTTTTCAGGGAAAAATAACCTCTCTGCGGTGTCACTTTTACCTGTTTTTCCACTTCTTTTTCTATCATATCCCGCATGCTCTGTGGCATTTTCGGAAATTCCTGTTCCATATTTTCAATATTCATACTCAACTCTCCATTCCGTAACTGTTTTCCTGTTCCAATTCGTTTTTCAGTTTCGCCCTCGCACGCGACAGACGGTTCTTTATGGCGCTCTCTGTCACACCTAAGATCCCCGCTATCTCCCGCACACTGTACCCCTCCATGTAATACAGTGTGACAGAAAGCCTCGCATCCTCTGACAGACGGCTGATCGCCTCATATAATTCCGAATAATCTTTTGTCTCTGCCGCACGCTCCTCCATCTGATAATCCTCAAGCGACACCACTTTCTTCTCTTTCCTCATCACGGTATAACATTCATTGATGAGAATCCTTGTCAGCCATGTCTTCGCATAGACATCCGATTTTAATGTATGCAATTTGGAAAATGCTTTCACGATCGTTTCCTGGATCGCATCTGCGCAGTCCGCATCACGGTACAGAAGCGTTTTTGCCACATGATACATCATATCCTCGGATGCGATGATCAGCTCTCCCAATTCTTCTTTTTTCATAACTTTCCTTTCCGCCGGCTTAAATATCCTGTATATTCTGTTGTTTCTTCTGAGCTCATAGAAGGCATGTCATTGCATATCCCATGTCGTTTTTTACCTCTGAGTATACAATTTTTTCATGCTCTTTGCATGATTCCGTGGCAACATTCTGACCACTGAACCTTTACATAGATTAGACGCATAAAAAAGATAAAAGGTCGCAGTCTTTAAAAAAATATTTTCTTGACAAATCCGACGCACCGCGTCTATAATGGCGTTAATTGAAGCAGAACAACAGCTTTGACGGGAAGAAGTAAAAATAAGCGGAACGGACAGAAAGCAACCGGTCGATGAGAGGTGCACGGAAAACTTATTTCGAATACATCCCCGAGCTTCACACCAAATTCGTATTTCTAAGGATGCGATAGTAGGCTGTGACGTAGCGGCGCACGTTACAAGCGCCTGAGTGTTGTCGGACACTCGATGAGGCAGACAATGTGAATTGCCTGCGAACAAAGGTGGTAACACGAGTTTTTTCCTCGTCCTTTTTGGGACGGGGATTTTTTAATGCAATTTTATTTTCAGGAGGATTTATAATTATGACATTATACGATGAATTAGTTGCCAGAGGCCTGATCGCTCAGGTAACTGACGAAGCAGAGATCAAAGATCTGATCAACAACGGAAAAGCTACTTTTTACATTGGTTTTGACCCGACCGCAGACAGCCTTCATGTAGGACACTTCATGGCACTATGCTTAATGAAACGTCTCCAGATGGCAGGCAACAAACCAATCGCCTTAATCGGCGGCGGAACTGCCATGATCGGGGATCCATCCGGCCGTACCGACATGCGCCAGATGATGACACCGGAGACGATCCAGCACAACTGTGACTGCTTCAAGAAACAGATGAGCCGTTTCATCGATTTTTCCGATGGAAAAGCACTTATGGTAAACAACGCAGACTGGCTGATGGACTTAAATTACATTGACGTACTGCGTGAAGTCGGCGCTCATTTCTCCGTTAACCGTATGCTGACCGCAGAATGCTACAAACAGCGTATGGAAAAAGGGTTAAGTTTCTTAGAGTTTAACTACATGATCATGCAGAGTTACGACTTCTACACCTTATACCAGAAATACGGCTGTAACATGGAGTTCGGCGGTGATGACCAGTGGAGCAACATGTTAGGCGGTACCGAGCTGATCCGTAGAAAACTCGGAAAAGACGCTTACGCGATGACCATCAACCTTCTTTTAAATTCCGAAGGCAAAAAAATGGGTAAAACACAGTCCGGCGCTGTATGGCTTGATCCGAACAAGACTTCCCCATTCGACTTCTTCCAGTACTGGAGAAACGTCTCTGATGCGGACGTATTAAAATGCATCCGTATGCTGACTTTCCTTCCATTAGAGGAGATCGACGCAATGGAAAGCTGGGAAGGCGCACAGTTAAACCAGGCAAAAGAGATTCTTGCTTTCGAGCTGACCAAACTGGTTCACGGCGAGGAAGAAGCAAACAAAGCAAAAGAAGCATCCCACGCTTTATTCGCAGGCGGTGGCGACTCTGCCCACATGCCGACCTTAGAGCTGACTGCTGCTGACTTTGCAGACGGCGATTTAGATATCCTTGCTCTCTTAGTAAAAGCTGAGCTTGCTCCATCCCGCTCCGACGTAAGACGTGCCGTACAGCAGGGCGGTGTCTCCGTTGCTGACGAAAAAGTAACAGACATCCAGACCACTTACGGAGCTGACGCTTTCGGTGCTGACGGACTTGTCGTAAAACGTGGTAAAAAGAAATTTGTAAAGATTGTTGTAAAATAATTTTTTACTCATCCCGGAGTGCGATCAGCCACCTCTTTGCCAAAGGAAGCCAGCTCCCGCACTCCTTCTGGATCCCCGTACCATCCCGCATGGCAGTAAGTCTGCTGCAGGTGCTGAGGCCGTGTTTTCCTACCGGATACATATGGAACTCAACCGGGATCTCATATTTTTTCATTGCACCGATCAAAAGCAGCGAGTTCTGCACCGGAACCGACTGGTCTGTATAGGTATGCCAGATAAATGCCGGCGGTGTGTGCTCTGTGACCTGTTTTTCCAGTGAAAGCAATTCTAACAGTTCCTCCGTCTCATTTCCGCCAAGAAGCTGTTTAAAAGATCCCCGGTGTGCATATTCTCCGGAAGTAATAACCGGGTAATTTAAAAGCATTGCTGCAGGTTTTAATATATCGTTTGTTACACCCGCCATCTCTGCCAGCCACTTTGTATGCCAGAACATCGCAAGGCATGCTGCAAGGTGTCCGCCTGCAGAAGATCCCTGCACCACGATCTTATCTGTGTCCACATACCACTCCTTCGCATGTTCATGAATCAGCTTCATGGACGCCGCTGCCTCTAACAGAGCCGTCGGATAAACTGCCGGTGCCACCGAATAGCGCAGCACTGCCACATGATAGCCAATACTCAGAAAATGCATGGCGAGCGGCTCTGCTTCCCGGTCAGACGTGTGCTCGTAACCGCCTCCCGGACAGATGAGCATCATCGGACGTTTCTCAATCGCAATCGAATCAGAATCATCGAGTATATAGGTACAAAGTCTTGCATCCGCAAGAGATCCTTTTTCGTGTAAATAAAAAACTTCAGTCAGCATTTTTTTCTCCATCTGTATCCACTACATTTCCAACTTGCACATATCTTTATCAACAACCAGATATTTGCTCATCGTTCATTTGATATGTATAAAACAAAAACCTCGAAAATAAATATTTTCGAGGTTTTGAAAGGCACGGACCGGATTCGAACCGGTGATGACGGTGTTGCAGACCGGAGCCTTACCGCTTGGCTACCGCGCCATATTCATCTGCCTGTCGCAGAAGTTCTGTAACGATTTTAACAAAACAGTTCCTCTGCGTCAAGACAGATTTTAAATTTTTTCATCTTCCTACTTAAAACTTATGCTTTTTTTCACACAATATTCCTGTGTTCTGTCATAAGACGTGATTGTTTCTGTACTGACAATATAAAACATATCTCCAACATAGATTCCCCGGTACGCAGAAGTGTCTGCACCTTTTGATGCATCCTGCTTTCCGGCCTGATCGGTCAGATTCTGCGACAGCAGAGTTTCAAATTTTTCTCCATTCCATGAAAGTAAAAGATATGCGGCACTCTCCTCATCCCCATAGGACTGCAGTGCAAATCCAAGCAGATTTTCCTCCGCATCTGCAAGCACACATTTATAATTATAGAGTGCCTCACTGTAATTATAATCTTTTAATACGAGACTGTTCATCTCTTTTAAACTGGAAGAATCTGAAATGTCAAACATTGTAATCTTGATACCTGTATGTTCCCCTGTTTTTTCATCCGTCTCATATCCGATCCCGACCAGTTTATCTTCTCCCCAGAAATGCAGATACTCTGAAAATCCACTGATCTGTAATTCACCGAGTACCTTGGGATTTTTGTCATCCGACAAATCCACTGCAAAGAGCGGATCTGTATTGCGATAAGTAACAAAATAAGCCATATTCCCCAGATAACGCGCCGCATAGATTTCTTCTCCCTGCGCAAGACCTTCAATTTTTCCGGTAAGATTCAGATTTTCATCAAACAGATACAGATTATTTTCTGCTTCTCCACTCACCGCATTCTGACCGGACGTTAACACTCTTAATTTTCCCTCGCATTCATTGACCGCAAATGTATCTGTAACTCTTCCATTCGCAGAAACTGCTCCAACGGCGTTCATTTTTCCATCAGAAAGATCAAACTTTGCGATCTGTGTTACTACATCATCCCAATATCCTTTTCTCTGGTACAGATAAAAGGCACTTTCACTCACATAAATATCCACATACTGGCTCAAAATCATGGTGTTATCCACAATCTGATCCGGTTTTTTCACATCCACAGAGGATACCAGCAGACTGTTACTCCCACCATCTCCGATATAAATATCTTCTGCCGCCACTGCCGTATCATTTACCAATGGGATCCATCCCCCTGCATTCTCATCCGTGACTGCTTCTTCTTTTGTCTGTTCCGGCAGGCTTACCCTTTTGTTCGTAAAAAGATAAATCATGTCCCCTGTTTTTCTTGATGTCTGATACCTTCCATCCTGCGTCACACACCCGGTTTTTACAGGCTTTTCCGGATCACTGATATCATAGGTAAGAACTTGTGTCTGTGTTCCCTCACTAAAATAATAAAAGCAGTCTTCCGTATAATTTTCTGTATCATCTGCCTGCATTTCCAGTCCGGAATCTTCACTTTCCACGATCACGCTTAAAATATCACCATCCACATACATCTCAAGCACACGGTCGGATGAAGTTTCAGAAATCTGTATTTTTCCGATCTGTTTTAATGCTTTTTTCCGGATATCCGTAATCAATATTTCATTGTGGCTTACCGTGTAAATATAAGAACCATCTGTTTTGACAAAATCGCTCTCATCCACGCCTTCTTTCTGCAGATTTGTCCCGGAATACCGCTGTTTTGCCGTATCTGATGATATATCTGCCGCTGTCTGTCCCTCCTGTGCTCCTGCGCCCTTTATCATCTGTGTACCACCGATTTCTTCCACTCCGTCTACAGCCGCATCCACGGTATCTGATGTGTCATCCATAATATATGTCGCTGCATCACCAGAGTTAGAACTATCTCCCTCCGCAACCGCTATTCCATCTGCTTCCTTTTCCTGACCACTGCCAGAGCAAATTGCATCATAGACCTCTCCATAATTTTTTGCGACTGTATACAAAGATCCTGCATCTTTTTTTTGTGCATTTTTCTCTACGCCTGCAGTCGCTCCATCTTTTAATTCGCTGCTGCCTTCTGATCCTTCATCTGACTTTTGCCCGGATGCCGCTTTTTCTATACCCACCGGCGCCGTCATAAGCCCTGTGCCGCCCCCGGTAACCGCGTGGATTCCTCCTGTTGCGCCAATGACAAGCACAAGTGCCGCCGCTGCTACAGCCCCGTAATAAGTGATCCCGCTTCTCCGTTTTACCTTGTTTTTCTGGTTCTCCTTTAATTTTCTTTTGATCTGCTCCGGTTCAATACTCTCTGGAATTTTTTCCTGTGCGGCAGATTTTTCTATTTTATCTAAAATTTCTTTTTCTGACATAGGCACCTCCATTCTGTAATGAAAAATCCCTTTTTCACTACCTCATTAACTACTGATAGCAATTTATTGTAACCACTCACCCATTTTTTTTAATGCCCGGCTTTCCTTCGAGCGCACGGTATTTTCATTCATATGTAATATTGCAGCGATCTCACGGCTTGTATAGCCTGCGAACTGATGCATACTGATGATCAGCCGCTCCTCATCCGCCAGTTCAAAAAACAGCTTCCTCACCTGAATACATTCTGTCATCTCCGATCCGGCATCAAGCGCGAGTTCCTCTATATCTTCCATCCCGGTCTCATTTTTACCCGCGTACTCACGCAGTTTATCCTTGCATTTATTGGATAAAATCCGAAATATCCAGCTCTTAAATGCCTCTTCACTGCGCAGTTTCCGGATCGATGCAAACGCATCCGTAACAGCATCGCTTACCGCATCTTCCGCATCGCTCGTATTTCGGAGTGTATACAATGCAAATCGATACATATCCTTATATATTCCGGCATATAATTCGGCAAATGCATCCACATCTCCGCGTTTTGCCCGCCGCACAAGCTTCATATCATTTTTCATAAAATCCTCATTTCTGAGCAACTTGTTGCGAAGATACGATGAGAATCTCAAATTTTCATCTGCAATCAAAGCTATTTGTTTTTGCTCAGAAACAAATAGCCGTGCGAAAAATAAGCTATCAAGCTTATTTTTCACACTACTTTCTCCATGGGATCCTGGTTTCATGACAATTATTTGGGATATCCATTTTTTCTGTCATATATATAGTCCGTAAAAGTGCCTATTCTGTTGCAGAAAAACCCCGAAAATTTGGCTTAACAGTGATAAGGAAGTAATTCTAATTTTTACTGTTGGCTGACAGATTCGGGTGTGCAGGGCAACCGTAAGGTTGCAAAAGCTGTCTGTTTCCAACAGAAACAGACAGCTTTTGATTTGCGTTGAAAGCATCTCGCTGTTTTCTCTCGAGCGGGGCGGTCTTCCCACGGACCGCCCCGCGAAGCCGTTACGGCTCGATGATGTTGAAGGGGTTGGCTCCGGTGATCGGGAACTGGTTCATATTCTCCATCATCAGCGTCAGCAGCTCTGCGCTGCCCTCGACCTTGACGACCTGTGTAACCGTTTCCTGATTGTTAGTCAGGATCGCAAACAGCGCATTCTTCGGGCAGGTAATAGACACGTCCGCATCATCAGACAATGTATCCGCATAGACCAGCAGCACACCATTCTTCACGCGGAGCATGTGCTGTTCGCCCACGTCAGGCAGGATCACGTTCATGGTGAAGTCGCGGTCAGCCAGCGCCTGCTTGTCCATGACAATGGCCATATAGTCAAACAGCATGGGCGCGGAGAGGGCCTTGACCATGTCGCCGGTAGATTTGGTGGAAGCGGTGAAATTGGCGTTTCCATGGCGCAGCTCCTGCGCGGCGGTCAGATATTCGTTGCGCCACGGACCGGACTCCGCCTGATACCCCAGCTGCTCCAGTGCATCGGCGCACAGAAGCCGTGCATCGGTGTTCGTCGGGTCGGCAAAGACGATGGTATTTGTGACCTCGGCGACCCACTGATATTCACCCTTGTCAAAATCCGCCTTTGCCATTTGCAGGACATTGTCAACATCCCCCAGGTACTCCACCCATTTTTTTGCGCTGTCGCTTGGCATGAGGGGGTTCAGGTTGACAGGGTTGCTGTCATACCAGCCCATGAACTTCTGGTAGACCGCCTTGGCGTTGTGGGCGACCGTCCCGTAGTACTGGCGGGTGTACCAGATTTTATTGAGTGCCTCCGGCAGCTCGATCATGTTGGAGATCTCATCGCTGGTGTAGCCCTGATTGATATAGGTCAGAGTCTGGTCGTTGATGAACTTATACACGGCAGCCGTGTTGACCATGTAGTCGTTCACCACGTTGTTTCCCCAGTGCGGCCAGTTGTGGGACTGGAAGGTGACCTCCGCGTCCTTGCCGTAAAGGGAAATGGCCTCGGTGATATAGCTTGCCCATGCCGCGCCGTCGCGCACCTCCGCGCCGCGCAGCGTGTAGAGATTGTGGAGCGTGCCGGTGCAGTTTTCCGCCATCCACAGCGCCTTGTACTGGGGCAGCCACGTGTTCATTTCGGCGGGTGCTTCCGTACCCGGCGTGAGCTGGAACTCCAGCTCCACACCGTCGATCGTCAGCTTTTCGCCAGACTGCGTGATTTCATAGCTGGGCGTCATGAACGAGACCGTTCCGGTGGACTGTCCCATGCCGATGCCCTGCGCCAGCTTGCCGGTCACGCCGGGGGTCAGAAGGATGCCATACTGATAATTGCTGCGGCGGCCCATACCCTTACCGGCGTAGACATTTTCCTTCACGGAGTGCTCCGTGAAGCCCACAGGCGTGATCACGGGGATCTTGCCGCTGGCGAGCTGATCTTCAATAGAAAGTGTCTCGTCTGCCTTATCCTCTTTCGCCATCACGCCGGCGATGCCGCCAAAATGGTCGACGTGGGAATGAGAGATGATGACGGCCTTGACCGGGAATTTACCAAGATTCTTTTCGATCAGCTGCATGGCAGCCTGACTGCACTCCACGCTCATCAGCGTATCAAAGACGATCCAGCCGGTATCGCCCTTGACAACGGTGAGGTTTGCCATGTCATAGCCGCGGACCTGATAGATGCCATCCGTCACTTCAAAAAGGCCATAAGCGTGGTTATTTTTCGTGTTCTCCCAGAGACTTGGATTTACACTGTCAGGCGCTTTTTCGTAATCGTCCAGGAACGCATAGGCTTCCTGACTCCAGAGGATCTTCCCATCCTCGTCCTTTAGTTCCAGTGTTTCCGGCGCGTCGATCAGTCCACGGGTGGCGAATTCATATTCCTGCTTATCATCGAAGTCAAGTTCATCGTAGATGGCGGCATTTGCCTTTGCCGTAAAGTCTGTGGCGGGCTTGACATCGGCAGTCAGACCCAGGTCTGCCTTTTCCGCGCCCGGCTCTTTGCGCCCATCCTGCGCACAACCGACGCAGGACAGCAATAGTACCAATGTAAGAAGCATTGCTGCAATACGTTTCATAGCCATTCTTTTCCATCTCCTTATTGTTCGCGGATAACAGGTGGCTGCCAGCTATCCAGTGCTGTCATATCCGGTATATAGATCCGCATGAACAGATGAAATTCCCCGTCGGAAACAGGCAGCCAGTTAGAGGTGTCTTCCGGTGCATCCTTGGACAGGATAATATCCAATGTGCCGTCCGCATTCAGCTTGAAGTCGGAGCGGTCGTTGATGCAGTAGCGGTCGATGGAATTGTCAATGAGGAAATCATCCTCTCCGTAGGCGGTCACGGACCAGAAGCCGCCCTCCAGCGTGGGAGGAAGGGTTTCAAAGTGGAGTGTATACTTCTTTTCTCCGGTCAGCGCTGCGCCGGTCTCATCCACCGCTGTCTTGGGATAGATTGCCACGTCCACGGTGTTGGCGCCAAGCCCCACCAGCGCTACCATCGCGCGGTAGGTATACTCCGTGCCGAAGTCGCCGATGGGCTTGCCGTAATAGACCCACTGGCCGAGTTTCTGCGCATACTTCGCGCCGTCGGCGGCGAGCGTGGCGCGAAGCCCCTGAAGCATCTGCGTCCAGCGCTCGGCAGCTCCTTCGCCCAGGAGAGCGGCGTCGAAGGTCTTACCCGCGCCCACGTTGATGGCGGAGAGTTTCTTCAGCAGTTCCTTATCCGCATCGGCGGGCGGGTTGACCTGCATCAGAGCGTTAGCCGTATTGAAAAACTCTGCTGGCGTCATGGAAAGCACCTTGTTCACGGGAACAAAGTCATTTTCCTCTTTATAAGCTCCCTGCGGTGCGGCATACTCGCCTCCCTGTACATAAGCCGAAAGCGGCAGGAGCTGCATCTGCTCCTGAATAGCATAGACATTGGGCAGGTCCTCGTTCCCGGACAGCACCGTGCGGGTGATCGACCACATCGTTGCGGTGGGCACGTCCACGCGCGTCACACCGTCGGGCAGCTCGCCCTCCCAGCCGGGAAGTGCAATGGCATAAGCACCCGCCTTGTCCAGCACGGCGGCGGTGTTCGTCCACGCATCCAGAAGCTGCACATTGCAGAAGCGATCCGTTTCCGGCAGGACGTAGACCATAGGCTCTGTGCTGATGTCAAGCCATGCCTGCGAATAGCAGGGATTTCGCTTTTAACTTTTTTATCTATGCATTTTTATAAATAATCCAGTTATCAGCATTCCATCTGCGGTTACCCTTCGTTCTTAGTCAATACGCGCAAAATTCCCCCTGCTTTTTCCCTATATATTTTTTCTGCTGATTTTCTATCCGCCTTTTTCACATAAAATCTGTTTCACTTTTTCTGTTAGCAGCTCATCGCAAAAAATCCGGTTTATGCTCTTTCGGCTTATACCACTTCCTGCAAAGTTCCGGCTTCTTCGGTACAAATATAACTCTCTTACATTAAAGCCTATGATTATCAGATTAAATATGGTTTCAACCGCATCTCGACAGTAACAGTGCTTTGCGTGATAATACGTTTTCAATTGATGGAAACCATTCTCCTCAATGTCCCACCTGCGGTGCATCATTTCCCATAATACCCGGTAGTCTGCCGCTTCCAGTGTCGTTACAAGCCACATGAAACGCTCTGTTTCTTTTCCGTTTTCTTTCCACTGCTCATGATACCGCACCACACGCAGTTTATATGGACACCCTTCCATCTTAAAACCAGAAAGATCCCATACTTCAATCTTCTTTTTCCCTTTCCAGAAAGATGCCTTTTTTCCCTCATCCTGTTTGAACAGACGCTCTGCATCCTGAAAAATCATTCTTCTTTCGTCTTTCAGGCGTATCACCCCTTCCAGACCATTTTCCTTCAGAATGTTGATAAATGGAGCATTCAGATATAATGCATCCGCCACAATCACATCCGCAAAATGTCCATGCCGTTTCTTCAGCTGCTCAATCAACCTTTTTCCGCCTGTCAGTTCTCCTTCGTCTTTCCCAGAACCATCCCTTGGTTTTAACATTTCCTGCCCCAGAATTACGTGTGGCGATTTACCTATAATCATGCACACCACACTCCGGTAAAAGTATTCGGTTTCCCCTGTGTGTTTTTTTCGGCTCAGACAGTTTTTCAGTCTTTTCGACATGCTTTCAGGGGCTGAAAAAATGGTATGGAAACTTTCATACTGCAGCATCAGAAAAAGCAGTACCGGCATGACAATGTTAAACAATGGAATAGATTTTCTTTTTCTTTCGTCCGTTAAACACTTGATTTTTTGCGGGATTTTATATACACTCTTCATATAAGTTAGCAGTTTCTTCAATGCTAATTTTTCATTCAGGACACCTTCTTTCGTATGTTTTGTTCCATAACATAATTATACAATAAAAGGTGTCCTTTTTGAGTGATTATACAGAAAAAAACAGTAATTTAATACCCCAAATTGATATCCCCTGCTTTGCCTGGAATTCACAGGCAGAACAGGGGCTTTTATTTTTTTAAGCGAAATCTCTGTGCGAATAGACGGTATCGACGTTCGGCGTCACGACGGTGCGGAAAGAGGCGTCCGCCAGCTTTTTTGCATGGTTGAACTGATTGATGGGCGCACGGCCAGTCATGGTCCCGTCCGTATTGGTCGATAATGTTTTGGTTGCGTCGGTCAGCACCAGCGGGAACGCATAGATGTATGCCTCACTGACCATTTCCCACACGGTTTCAGTATCCGGTGTATCCGGCTGCGTTTTTTCGGCAGAGCAGGCGGAAAGAAACCCGCAGGAAAGCAGCGATAGTAGAATTGCAAGTATCTTTTTCATGTTGTCCTCCTATGATTCTCTTCTGTTTTTGGTCATCTCCTCGAAAGGGTTTGTGCGTATGGATTGACTATAAAGTCGTTTGTGATTTTCTCTTTATGGTAAACTATCGATTATTCCGCCCCTTTCTTTCCGCAAGCCGCACAAGGGAAGGCTTTACCTTTTCTCCGTATTCGCGCGACACACATACGCTGACCAGAAAGCGCATGGTAGGCGACATTTTATCCGCCAGCTCACCGAGATGATCCATCATGCTTTTGATGTCACTAATATCTTCAAGCACGATGGCAAACGCGGCTTTTTCAATTCGACTGATCGCTTCCTCGGCGCAGGCAAGAACGATTTCCTCTTTGGTGGAGAAGTAATAGTAGATGCCGCCGTTTTGCAGCTTTGCCGCCTTACAGAGGTTCTTTGTCGTGGCAAGGGTCAGCCCCTTTTCGACAAAGCAGTCAAGGCAGACGCCTACAAGCTCCTGTCTCTTTTCGGCTTTCTTTTCTTCCCGCAAAACACAATCCCCTCATTTCTGTGCATTATCCAGTGTTTCTTATAATAAGATATCAGACTTCACAAAATAAATCAGGCGATTGCTTGAATAAAAATTGTAAATTTTTATGATCACAATGCTTAATCAAACATCACAACAGCCTCTTTCAGCAGCCGCACCTCCGGCAAGCCATAGATGTACCGAATCGCCGTCCTTGCAAAGACATTGGACTTTACCGTATCCAACTCTGCCCCAGACGATCTCCGCTGTGCCGGTTGCAAAGTCAAATCTGATCTCTCCCCATTCGCCGTCATTGTCTACCTGATATAGGTAGACAGCGGCGGCTATTTTTTGTTCCTTTTGCGGCATTCGGTCTGCTTCAGCGTCACGGTATGGACAAGCCTGCTTTCAAGCAGCTTCAGGCACAGCTTGTCAAGCGTACGCCGGTAGAATCGCTTCGCGCCACTGGCGGTTGTACCCTCGAAATCCACCGCCAAGTCCTCAAAGGTAGACTGCATGGACAAAGGGCTGACGCGTCCACAGGTCATGCAGAGGCTTTCGCCGCCGACAGTTGCTCTGATCTGCTGGTTTTCCTTCTTGACATGAACAATGCTCCCTTCGTGATTGACAGTGTTTTTATTTCACTGTCCCTCATAAAGGGAGCATATCAATCAGAAACGGGGGTGATTTTGTAGTTTTTTGACAGCTTTCCTTGAGTCTTACTTTGCAAGTACAACGGAAATTTTGATTTCCTTTTCCGTCTCGCTCAGGTCGAACGCGCCGCCGTCTGCGACGCTCACACGCAGCTCATACAGTGTGCCGTCAGAAAGCTTATCCACGGCACTGCCTGCTTCATCCGTGATCGACCACAGTTCATTGCTGACCTCCACCAACGTTCCGTCCGCACCGTAGGCATAGAGCTTCAGCTCGGCAGTGCTTCCGGAAAGATTGTTCATCCGGAACGAGACCGTCGTGTTGGGATGAACATTTTCGACCGTCACAGTATTGCGCCAGCTCGCGACCGTACCTTCGCCGCCGGCCTGCTCAAACTGTTCCTGTGTCAGTACATTCCGCGCGGCCTTATCGAGATTGACCTCTCGGTACGGCATTTCGGGCAGATAGACGAAGCGATCCTGTAATCTGAGCAGCTCCAGATAGCCCGTCGGGCAGTAGAGCGCGTTGCCGCTGTTTCCGGCGTACATCCCGATGGCCATATTGTTGTAGCCAAACTTGTTGGAAACATCCATCGTAAAGATGGTCTCGCCGGTCTCAAAGTCCAGAATGATGTATTGCCACATGCCGCTTTCCAGATCCTGCACATAGCCGTAGATATAGCCCGTCGCGGTGGAAAGTTTGAGAATCGATGTATCGCTCAGGTCATTTCGAGACCAGATACTCTTCATCTCATAGCCGGAATCGGTTTTAACCGTATCGACACGCTCCACACCGGGAGCAATCATGCTGTTGCCCTTCGTCAGCCAGTTTGTGTCATAGATGTTGGCGTAGCTCTGGATGGAAGAGTCACTGTTTGGATCGGCAAGGCCTGCGCTGCCTGCGCCGAACCAGTTGCACACGATAGTGCTGACGGTGCCCTCACTGTCGTCATAGACGATGGCAGAGTTTTCAACCGCCACCTGATAGCCATCGGGCAGCTCATCCAGCACCGGCAGACTTGCAACGATCTCACCGGTCTTCATATCGAGCGCCAGCAGCTTGACGGGGTCCGCGTTGTCGGTGAACATCACAAGCTCCGGCGTCAGCGACGGAGAGCAGCCGCCGCCCCAGGCAAGACCGCCGCCGGTGGTCTTGTCGCCTTCGCCGCTGACTTTTGCGCCGACGCTCTCATACGGTGTGCACCAGACGGCATCAACGCCGTTATTCGCGCGCAGCAGATAGCAGTTCTGGTTTGTCAGGATGACCGCTCCGTCCTTGGAGGCGGCAATGCCGTTTTCCGCGCCCTCGCCGGGGGTAAGCTCATAAACAAAGACCGCGTCGGAGAGGTCAGCCTGCTCGCCATTGAGAATTGCATCGATGGCGGGGCGCGCGATATAGCCCAGCACACCCTGCTGCTCACGCTCCGGGTAGATGCGGAAGCCGCCGGTTGCAAACCAGAGGTTTCCATCGTAGTCAAAGACCACGGACAGAAGATTCTGCGTCAGCTCCTTGCCGAGCGCAGCCTCGGCTGCCGCCTTGATGTCAATGTCCAGTACCTTTTCAAATTCAGGCAGGACGTTTCCTGCTTCATCGGTTGCCCGCAGCATCAGCACATGATTGTTGCTGGTTGGGCAGACGATGCGGTTTTCTGAGTCCATGAACGTATAGGAGCTCTGGATGACGTAACCGCCGCCGTCATGCTGCTTTGGGGAGAAATAGCCCAGCGTCGTGGTTTCCTCCGCGTTCAGATCGCGGATGGCGATGCCGCCGAGAAGCGGAACGACTGCGTGGCCGTAGCTGTCAAAGTAAATGGCAGGCGAAGCGTTCGCGTTGGTTTTTTCATAGGAAACATTGATCTCCGGATAGATGCCGAGTGGCAGGACTTCATCCGTAGAGTCGGTATTGTAGCCGTCGTGGTGAATGTTGGCGTCGCTCTTTGCCATATATGGGTTTTCGTCAACACGTTTGGCATTCATGGCCTTTACCGGCAGGGCAGTGCTTACCGCGGAGTCTGTATTCGATGCAGGCATGTCGGAAGACTGCTTCGCACCGCAGGCTGCCAATGTCAGGCACAACACACCTGCCAGCATAAGGGTTGGTACAGAACATTGTAACTTTTTCCTTTTCATTGATATCCTCCATTTTTGTGCTTATTGTCCCGGTTTGGTTCGATGCCCGTTTATTCAATCCAGGCATTCAGTCCTCGCTGGAATGCTTCTTCGGAAACCGGCTTCATCAGGAAATAGTCGGCCCGCAGCCGGAAGGCATGAAGAGAGAAATCCAGGTCACTGCACCATATCATCCGGCATGCGGGGCATAAGGACCGAAGGTGCTCCGCCGCATTCAACCCTGCCACCCCGGAAAGTGCAATGACGGCATTGGTTAGATCAGCTTTCTGCGCCGTTTCAAAAAAACGTTCCTGGTCGTCATATTGCATGACCTGCGGAAACAGCCCCTTCGCTTCACAAAACCGGGTAATTTGCTCGGCGTAGCGCTGCCGCTCTGCTTCCTGTTCTGCCAACACTGCAATACGATACACAGATCTCACTCCTTCCTTCATCCGATTTAGCATCTTGCTTGCGCTCAGTATAAAAAGGCCATTCGGTTTTTTCAAGCGCCGTAGCACGAAAGGGTCGATTTTGGCACGAATTCCGACAGCAGTTCTTAGTCATCCTCGACAAGCTGTGATATAATTATCTTGGAATTTAAGCACAAGGAGAGAAACCTGCATGAGAATTGCGATTGTGGATGATCTTGCTGCGGAACGCACACTGCTGAAAGGCCGGCTGGAGTGGCAGCTTAAGCGGAGAAACGTACAGGCGGATATTCTGGAATACGAAAGCGGCGAGACATTTCTGGAAGCGGCAAGGAAAGCACCCTTTACTGCCGCATTTCTGGATATTTATATGGATGGCATGACGGGCATGGAGGCGGCAAAGAAGCTGCGGAAAACCGACACGGACTGCCTGCTGGTTTTTATCACGACCTCGACCGACCATGCGCTGGAGGGCTTTCAGGTACGGGCGCTGCACTATCTGGTCAAGCCCTTTACCGAAGCGGACATCGACACGCTGACGGACGAGCTGCTTGCCCGCATACCGCAGCCGGACAAATATATGGAGCTAAAGGTGGAGGGAAGCGAGATCCATCTGCGCTATCAGGACATCGTCTACGCAGAACACTTCGCCCACTTGATCTACGTCCATACGACGGTTCAAAAGACGCTTGCCACACGCCAACCCTTCAAGACGTTCATCGCCCCACTAAAGGATGACACACGCTTTTTTGTGTGCGGGCGCGGAGTGATCGTGAATCTGGAACACGCGAAGGAGCTGGAAGGTGCCGCCTTCCGCATGGCGGACGGAAGCCGCGTATTTGTCAGTCAGGACCTTCTGAAAAGCGCCCGGCAGGCGCTTATGGAATTCCTGCTTCAAAGGGGGCGGATGGTATAATGGAGCTGCTGCGTCCAATTCTGGAACTCGGCGTGGTGATTCCCGGCATGCTGCTTGCCTGCTTCCCGGTAAAATCCAGTTTAAAGCAGCCGCTGTCAAAGCTTGTTTTGTGGCTTGCCCCGCTGCTTGCGCTGCTTTGTGCCGCCGGAGGCATGGTGTGCTATGCGCGCCGTATGCCGACTGCGCCGGTGCTTGCGGGGCTGACCTTGCTCGCAGCCGTGATCTACATAAAAACGCTCCGGATTTCGCTTTGGAAATCTGGAACGATTGCGTTGTCCGTCTGTGCGGTATTTGCCTGTATCAACAGCCTTTGCCGGGCGATCAACGCCGCTATGCTGGCCGGTTTGCCGCAGGCGCAGGCTACGCCATGGTTCTGTCTGCGGGCCGTGATTTGCTATCATGCGATCTGCTGGCTGTTTGCCGCCATCGCCTATTATCCTACGACGCACAGTGTGCGGAGGATGGTCGAGGACGAAAATTTTGCACAGACCTGGTATGTGTTCTGGGTGCTGCCGCTGGTGTTCATTGCGCTGAATCTGTTTATGATTCCCAAGTATGCGGACACTCTCTATACCGGGCGTGTTTTGCAGGGGTATTTTGTGATCTGCATCGCACTTTTGTTTTTGATGCTTTTCTTCAACGCAATCTTTCTTCTGATGGCGATCAGCATCAACCGGAATGTGAGATTGCAGCAGGAGAACCAGCTGCTTTCCATGCAGCAGCAGCACTACGAAAGCCTGAAAGCTGCCATTGAGGAAGCACGGCAGGCGCGGCACGATCTGCGCCACCAGCTATGTCAGCTCGCTGCCCTTGCAGAAGAAGGGAATCTTGAAAAGATCAAAGCCTATCTTTCCGACGCAGTTTCCAGAATCCCGAGTCTGGAGCTGCATTTCTGTGAAAACCGGGCGGCAGACGGCGTGGTCGGGCATTACTGCGCACTTGCGAAGCGGGAGCAGATCCCATTTTCCGTGCAGCTCGATCTGCCGGAATGTCTTCCTGTAGACGAAATCAATCTGTGTCTGGTTCTCTCTAATCTGCTGGAAAATGCGCTGGAAGCCAGCCTGCGTACTGCACCTGCCAGACGCAGAATCGAGCTGACCGCCTATCTGCATGGAAACAGTCTGGCCCTGATTCAGGTTGAAAACACCTATGACGGAGTCATCCGCGAAAAAGGTGGCATATTCCAGTCCTCCAAGCGAAAAGGAGACGGCGTCGGACTTCAGTCTGTCCGTCACATCGCAGAAAAATCCGGCGGGGTGAGTACGGTTACCTATCAGGACGGCCTGTTCTGTGTAAAGGTCATGCTCTGCGGGTAATTATGCCCTGCCTTTCCAAAACGGCACGACCACAGATTTCAGCAGTCTCGCTTCCGGTAATCCCTGTATGTACCGGATCGCCATTTTTGCAAAGACGTTAGATTTCACTGTGTCCCAATCTGCCAGTTTTACTATCTCGGCTGTGCCGTTCTCAAAGTCAAACCGCAGCTCGCCCCATTCGCCGTCGTTGTCCACCAAATATTCGTAGACAGCGGCGGTAATCGTTTCACCTGTTTTCCGACACTCCGTCTGCCGCAGAGAAATTGTGTGTGCGGGATTGATCTTCGTTGCTTTTGCCGTGCTCGTCGGAAGAGCTGGTTTTTCCGAAATCCCCATCTCAAACGGCACAACGGCATCTTTCAGCAGTCTTGCTTCCGGTAAGCTCTGAACAAACCGGAGCGCCGTTTTTGCGAAAACGTTGGACTTCATCGTATCCCAATCCGCCAGCTTTACGACCTCCGCTGTGCCGTTTTCAAAATCGAACCGAATTTCGCCCCATTCGCCGTCGCTGTCCGCCTGATACAGGTAGACAGCGGCGGCTATTTTTTGTTCCTTTTGCGGCGCTCGGTCTGTTTCAGCGTCACGGTATGGATCACACCGCTTTCCAGCAGCTTCAGCCGCAGCTTATCCAGTGTGCGCCGATAGAATCGCTCCGCACCGCTGGCTGTCGTTCCTTCAAAATCCACCGCTAAATCTTCAAAGGTGGACTGCGTGGACAAGGGGCTGACGCGCCCGCAGGTCATGCAGATGGCGTTCCGCTTTTCCAGATACCATTGCTCTTTGTAGGAAAGCTGCTCAAACGCTGCCGTGACCGCCTTTGCCTGTATTCCGTTCCATAGGATTTCGGCGTAGTTCCAGCTATCGTCGCGCGTCACATCCTCGCCGGTTTCTTCGCCGTCCTCGTCCTGCTCCGTGCGGTAGAGGGAAACAATGCTGCGGTTGCGCTGGGCAATGGTCAGCAGCTCATCTGCGGATACGCTATCGTCCTTGTACCCGCTTTGAGCGGCAAACGCGGAAACTACCTCCGCGCGTCTCTTACCCGAATTGTTATAGATTGCGCCGATCTGGCGTACACGCCGGTACTCTGCAAGACTGGCAAAGGAACCGGCTTCGCCTATCATGCGGCAGAACAGCAGTCCGTCCCGGATATAGTGCTTCGCATATTTCAAAAACTCCGTTTTCTGCTCCGGGTCGAACTTTGGCAGACAGTATAGCAGCATTTGCAAAGCTTCCAGCTTGTAGTCCAGAAACCGCGCCGGGTCATAGCGGTCATATCCGTTGCGGGTAAGAAAACGGTAGATCACGCCATTCAGCTGCTTTTCAAAGTGGTGCAGGAAGAAGGAAAAGTAGGATAAATCTCTTTTCCGGACAGCTCCCATGTGTAGCCCGCAAGCTGTGCCGGTATCAGTTTGTCACGGTTATCCTCCATGTCTGCACCTCCCACCGCTATGGCGTTCCATTACCGCTCTATCGTTTCTTTCACTTCCGCCAGCAGAGCCGCCTGCTCCATCTCGGCGGCATAGCCGCCCTGCGCATAGCCACTGTCTTGCAGGGCCTTTTCCAGCTTGCTTTTTGCCAGTGCTTTCATTGCGGCGGCGGTCTGCTCGTCCAGCGTACCGCGGCCAAGATACTGCGTGATCGTGTTAAACCGCTTTGTATAGATTTTCTTGATAGGATGGTCGGCGGCAAGCTCCCGTCCACGAAGATTCCCGACTTGACGGCAGGTGCGCCCGCGTTTGTCTCCGGGAGCCATACCGTCACAGTACTTGGCATATCTTGCGTCGGTAGTCAGGAACCATTTCCCGCAGACGGCGCATTTTCTCGGCGCGTGTCCGACGCATAGACCCTCGTACAGATCGGAGCGGAACATAGACACAAAAGACATATAGTGCATCCGGCGCATGAGCTGCGGCGCGTCTTGCGCGGAGCGGACGGAAGATACATATTGAATTGTTGTGTTGGAAAATGCCTGCCATGACTTGTCATCCAGCGACAGCTTCGGCTGTCCGGAGAATATCCTGCCAAACACCTGCGCATAGCCGTCCGGAGTCCGCTTCCCCTTATGCAGCTCGTCTGCAAACGCCGTCATACCACTTTTGTAGTCGCGAATGGTGGCGGGGAGTTCCTCCGCAAGGGTGATGATCTTCGTTATGCCAACGCCCTGCCTGAACTGTTCGTTGAAGGTGGCCAGCAGCCCAACCACGGCGGCAGCCTGCACATAGGCAAGGGTATTCTGAATCCCTTCCTCCGAGAAGATATGCTCCACACGCCCGTTGTAATAAGCCGCGTCGGCACGGGAAAACGGCGGTGTATCCTTCGCAAGCTGTATCATATGCAGAACACTGCCCTTGGCAGGACGAAGCAACTCGGCAGTCAGATTGTTCTCTTTGATTGCCGCGACGATCTTCTGCAAGGGAATACTTGCCTGTGCCAGCTTTTCCCTCAGCGTATCCGGGATGTTCAGAGCTTCACAGCCAATGGTGCCGCCGGGTACGGTTTTGCCCTCGTAGGTCACACTGTCCTGCCAGTAGTCCAGCGTCAGCAGATTGTGGTCAATGATTGGTGTAGCCATGCGCTTCCTCCTGTCATGTTTTTTGAAATGAACTTGTCATGCCATCCGCCTGTCCGCAAAGAATCTGAACATAAAACAGACAGAGAGGTGAAGAAACAGCCTCTTGAATCTATTTTACGGAGGATACAGCATGAACCTTTTTCAAAACGTCAAATATGGTGTGAACTGTCGGGAAGCTGCGGAACGGTACGGGGTATCTATCAACCGGCAGGGCAAAGCCCTCTGCCCGTTTCACAACGACCGGCATCCCAGCCTGTATGTGGCAGACGACCACTTTTATTGTTTTGCCTGCGGCGCACATGGGGATGTGATCGACTTTGCCGCGAACTTTTTTGATCTGCCGCTTTACGAAGCCGCCCAGCGTCTTGCGGCAGACTTCGGCGTTGATGCAAACCAGCCGCCGACAAAGGAAGTTCTTGAAAAACGCAGACAGAAAGCAGAAGCACCGGATGAACGATTTGAGGAAGCCTGTCACAAGCTGGACGAGGCGGAATATTACTTGGATATTCTTGCTTTCGGGGATTCCTATGAACGTGCCGAAGTTGTCAATTATCTGCTTGTAGACGGTCGGTTGGACAAGCTCAAGGAAAAAATCAATGGGAGGGATGCAGCGTGAACAAGAAGTATGCCGGGTTGGATTTTCCAGCATGGTTCGATGGCAAGGATGTTAATGAGGCGGCTTTTTGCCGGGAATTTCTGTCAAAGAACAAGCTCATCTATGCGGACAACGCATTTTTCACACCGGACGGACGGCTGACAGACCCGCTGCTGCTGAAAGAAAAAATCTACGCCGAGTTGGAGTGCTACGCCGCAAAGAACATTCCGCGCACCATTTCCAATATCGTGGAGATCATGAAGCTGGCGGCTCATGCAGAGAGCTTCCCGCCGAAGCCGGATGAGATTCATGTGCAGAACGGGACGCTCCGCATCGACGGCAGCTTTCTTGCGGGACGGTCTGAGATCGTGCGCAGCCGGTTTCCCATCGACTACAATCCGCAGGCAGGAAAGCCGGTTGTCTGGCTTCGGTTTCTTTCCGACCTACTCTACCCGGAGGACATCCCAACCTTTCAGGAGTATATCGGCTATTGCCTCATTCCCAGCACCAAAAGGCAGCGCATGATGATCCTCAAGGGCGAGGGCGGCGAGGGAAAATCGCAGATCGGTCCTGTGCTGGCGCGTCTGTTTGGCTGCAATATGAAAGACGGCAGCATCGCCAAAATTTCCGACAACCGGTTTGCCCGCGCCGATCTGGAACACATTCATCTTCTTGTGGATGACGATATGAAAATGGAGGTGCTGAAGCAGACCAACTATGTCAAATCCATTGTTACCGCACAGGGCAAGATGGATTTGGAACGCAAAAGCGTCCAGAGCTATCAGGGGTGGATGTACGCCCGCCTACTGGCGTTCTCCAACGGCGATTTGCAATCCCTCTACGACCGCAGCAACGGTTTTTACCGCCGTCAACTGATCCTGACCACAAAAGAGAAGCCTGCTGATCGTGTGGATGATCCCGACATTGCCGAGAAGATGAAACTTGAGATCGAGGGCATTTTTCTCTGGGCATTTGAGGGCTTACAGCGGCTGGCGGCAAACAACTTCCGTTTCACGGAAAGTCTCCGGACGCTGAACAACCGGGAGTATGTCAAGCGCGACGCGAACAACGCCATCGACTTTATGGAGTCCACCGGCTATATACGGCTGAAAGCGGATATGTCCGTCACCTCCAAGGAGCTGTATGCCATTTATGGAATCTGGTGTGATGAGAATGGGCTGACACCCATTCGGCAGCGCTCGTTCAGTGATTTTCTGATGCGGAATCTAAAAACGTACAATCTGGAGCATACGAACACCGTCACGAATGCCACCGGGCGCAGAGTGTGGGGGTATCTGGGCATCGAGCCGCTGATCAGTCCCCATATATCTGAGAATTGGGGCAAATCGCTATGTACGTATGTACCGGAAAGCTGACGCGCACCCAATCGTGAACAAGTCTGCCCATGCCGTGAAATGCTGCCTGCCCTGCACCGCCGGTACGTATGTACACAGCAAAATGCCGTAATTCCGCTATCTACAGAGTGCCGGTAGGATGCCAAAAACGGCACATTGAAGTCAATCCTTGTGAAATTCATGGAAATTTTCACCGCAAGCCGAATGCAATGCACCGCCCGGTGATTTACCAAAGCGTGAAGCTGCTGCACCGGACTGCGGCATATCCTGCCGTTCCGCATGACCTCTCGCAGAACGATGAAGCCGATAGGGGGCTGCTGCGTACAGGGCATCACAAACGGAAATTTGAGCGGATTTGCGGCATGGCAGATTTTTCATCTCCCCGCACACCAGCATCACCGATACGAAACCACACTACACGAAATTATGGAGGTAAAAATTGATGAAATCCAATCTGAGAAATGAGAGCAAGTCGTACATCGTCCGTCAGGGAATGACCATGCAGGAGGTGGTCGATCTGTTGCATGACGAACACGGCTGGTCTGACAGCGTATCCAACCTATCCAATAAGCTCCAACGGGAGTCCCTGCGCTATGTTGAAGCCGTTCAGCTTGCCGATGCGCTGGGGTATGAGATCGTCTGGCAGCGAAAGAAAAGCTGACGAACCGAGAATATCCCGAAAGTCCCACCGGGACTAAGGGCGCACTTCTATACTCTCCTGACGGGAGTATGTGCGTCCTGCGGAGCCTATCGCCCAGACAGTTGCGTGTCCGGGCTGTTTTGCGTCGCGTTGCTCCGTACAAGTGGCTGCACCCCTTGCGATGCTTGCGCATCTATCCCTGCCCACTTCGCAGCGGAAACAATCTGCTGACGCAGACAATTTCCGCCGCAAAGTCTGAACAACTATTTCACTAATTTTGAAGGAGGTCACACAATGCCTAAACAGAAAAACCTTGCCGAGCTGAATGCCGAGAAAGAAAAAATTGAGCAGCAGCTTGCACAGGAGCAGCACAAGAAGCAGCGTCTGGAAAACCGAATCGCCTACTATGAGCGCGGCGACCGAACCAAACGCGCACACAACCTGATCGTCCGCAGTGCGGATATGGAAAGCATCGCTCCGCTGACGAAGCTGTTGACACGCGCTGAGTTTTATGCCTTTGCCGAAAAGACATTTGACTTGCCGGAGGTCAAATGTCTGCTCATGGAAGCGGTCAACGAACACAACCGGACTGAACAGAAAGAGGGGTGCTGAGTATCGCGCTATTCCATTTTCATGTAACGCAGATCAAGCGCGGCGCGGGGCAATCCGCTATTGCGTCTGCCGCCTACCGTGCCGGGGAAAAGCTGCACAGCGAATACTACGGCGAGATCAGCGACTACACCCGCAAAGGCGGCGTGATCTGCTCGGAAATCCTGCTGCCGTCCCATGCGCCGCCAGAGTATGCAGACCGTGAAACACTCTGGAACGCCGTGGAGAAAGCCGAGCGCGGAAAGAAAGCGCAGCTTGCGTACAGCTTTGACATTGCCTTGCAGAACGAGTTTTCCATGCAGGAGAACATCGCTCTGGCAAGGCAATTTTTGTTGGAGAATTTTGTGAGCCGGGGCATGATGGTGGACTTTGCCGTTCACTCGCCAGACAAAGAGGACGCCAGCATTTCCAATCCGCACTTTCATGTCATGTGTCCCATTCGTCCTTTGGACGAACACGGCAGATGGGGCAACAAGCAGCGGCGGGAATATCTGCTGGACGAGCATGGGGATCGCATCCGGGACGAAGCAGGAAACTATGTGTTCAACGCTGTGCCAACCACCGATTGGGGCAAGCCAGAGACGTTGGAAGAATGGCGGCAGGCGTGGGCTGATCTGTGCAATCAGAAGTTTGCGGAGAAAGGTTTGGATTGCCGGATCGACCACCGCAGCTATGAGCGGCAAGGCATCGAGCAGATTCCTACCGTCCACGAGGGACCGCCTGTCCGCGCGATGGAAGCGAAGGGCATCCGTACCGACAAGGTCGACTTCAACCGCTGGGTTCGCAAAACCAACGCCATGCTGCGGGAAGCAAAGAATAAAATCGCCTCTTTGCTGAAATGGCTGAAAGCGGTTAAGGAAGAACTCTCCAAGCCGCAGCCGCCCATGCTGAACGATCTGCTGATGACCTATTACAATTTCAAAGGAGGTTCGAAACCATCTCCAGTACCGTAAAGTGGGGGCTTATCATCTTACCTATAACGCTTGCGTCAAACGTGTTTCCTGTCTGAAATCCCATATCTGCACAGAATGCCATGCTTCCAGAAAGTATACCTTATGCAGGCGCTGTTCCTTATGCAATGCTTTCTGCAAGGATTTCGAAAAAGAAACCTGCAGACGTCTTCTAAAGCCGCCCTATGTCTGTAACGGCTGTGGAAAACGCTCTGTATGCAGTCTGGAAAAACGGGTATACAACGCTGACTTTGCACACCGGGAATACCGGGATGTTCTTTCGGAATCCCGCACCGGTCTTTCTTATTCCGAAGATGAGATCCGTTATCTTGATGAATTCATTTCTCCTCTGATCCGTCAAAACCAGTCTCCACATCACATCTGCGCAACCAATGCGGATTATCTTACGGTAAGTGAAAGAACCATTTACCGGCTGATCGATGCACGCATCATCTCAGCCATGAATATCGATCTTCCAAGGAAAGTACGCTACAGTGCGCGCAAAGTGGAGTGCCACCTGAAAGTCGACAAAGCCTGCCGGATTGGACGCACTTACGAGGACTTTAAGGGATATCTTCTGGAATATCCTGATCTCGCTATCACCCAGCTGGATCCTGTGGAAGGGAAAAAGGGCAACAAGGTCCTTCTTACCATTCACTTCGTAAAAGCAGAACTTATGCTTGCTTTTCTCCGTGATCACAATGATTCCCAGTCCGTGATCGATATCTTTGAACGGCTTTACTTTGAACTGCGTCCGGACCGTTTCTGCTCACTGTTTAAAGTCTGTCTTGCAGATAACGGCACCGAATTTTCAAATCCGAAAGCAATCGAATACGACCGGCAGGGAAATCTGCGCTCCCGTATTTTTTATTGTGATCCGAGCGCTCCTTATCAAAAGGGCTCTGCGGAACGTAACCATGAATTTATACGCTGTTTTCTTCCGAAAGGAACTGACCTTGCTCCCTATTCGCAGGAGGATATCTGTCTCATGATGGATCATATCAACTCTTACAGCCGGGAAAGTCTGGGAAATAAATGCCCTTATGATGTGTTTTCTTTTCTGTATGGGCAGGAGATTCTGGATCTTCTTGGGTGCCACAAAGTTCCTCCCCAGGACGTGACACTCAATCGATCCATTTTTCACAAGGAGGGCAGCCATGAGAGCAGATAAGGATTCCATTGATTACCAGGTTAATTTAGTCGCCTTACAGGAGATGGAAGAAGCCGTTCCCATGACACTCAGGGAACGACGGTGTCTCCGAAAATGGGTGTATAAAGGCAATGAAGTCGAATCAAATTCATGGAACTACATGGATTCTGACGGAATGCCCCTGAACTACCTGCAGGCTTTCCGCATCAGATTTGGCTATTCCAGCGGTCCGTGGGACTACTGGAGAGGCTCTGACACAGAGCTTCTCTGGGATGAACAGCGCCACTGCTTTCTCTCCAGAGATGAATTCTTTTAACTGACATGACAAACCGGGACACAACTGCATAGACCTGTTCATACGGGTGGAATTTACTAAGGCGAAAAAACAGGAAAATCCCACTTGCGTTTTACTATGCCCTTTTTTCCTTGTTTAAGATCTATTTTACGCTATATTTTTGGAAAAATCATCTGTTTTTAAGCAGTTTTCACACAGAAAAATCCCCGTCCGACATGCGGGCAGGGATCGACTAGAGATTTACTTCGGCAAACCGGAATTCACTATGTCATTTGAGCTACTTATTATTTTTCAAAGTAAATAGCCCTATTCCTCTCTGGCATGGTATCATTCTTTTGCTGTACCCCGGTGTAAAGGAGAGAGGTACCGCTATGAATAAAAATAAACATTTACTTTCTTATGAAAGAATAAGAATTGAAGAACTTTTGAAAGAAGGGCGTTCCTTCAAAGCAATCGCTAATGAACTGGGTAAAAGTCCTACCACTGTTTCCAGGGAAATCCGTTCCCATACTATTACTAAAAATGTGGGTTCTCCCGGCTGTCTGTAAGCACAGATTTTCGTGTTCTTACAGCTTTCTCTGCAAAGAATGCGGTTTCAGACGTTTTCGCTCTTACTGTAACCAGTGTAAGCTTTGTAATTCTGTATGTTCCCAGTATGTCCCTGATTCCTGCCGCCTGCTGGGGAAACCTCCCTATGTTTGTAATGGCTGTCCCAAACGTAACCGCTCCTGTACTTTACAGAAGCATCTCTATGATCCTGTTTCTGCGCAAAAGCAGTACCAAGAGAAACTGTCTGAAGCCAGATCAGGTATTTTCCTGACAGAAGATGAAATCGTCCACCTGAACGGCATTGTTTCCCCTCTTTTGAAAAAGAAGCAGTCCCTGCATCATATTTGTGTTAACCATCCGGATTCGGTTATGGTGAGTGAAAGTACTATGTACCGTCTTATAGATTATGGCCTTTTTGATGCAAAAAACATTGATCTTCCAAGAAAAGTCCGTTATGCCCGCCGTAAGAAAAAGAAAGTATACAAAGTAGATAAGAGTTGCCGTCTGGGGCGTACCTATGCTGATTACCAGCTTTATATCCGGGAGCATCCTGATCTGCCGGTTACACAGATAGATTCTGTGGAAGGTCGTAAAGGTGGAAAAGTTCTTCTTACCATTCATTTCGTAAAAGCCGAATTCATGCTTGCTTATCTCAGAGACCACAATGATTCCCAATCTGTCATTGATGTGTTTGAACAGCTTTACTTTGAATTGCGTCCGGACAGATTTATGTCACTAATGCCAGTCCTTTTAGGCGACAATGGAAGCGAATTTTCCAATCCCAAAGCTTTGGAATCCGACAGGCAGGGAAACCACCGGACAAAGGTCTTTTATTGTGATACATCTGCCCCACATCAGAAGGGCTCTGCTGAAAGGAACCATGAATTCATCCGTATGTTTATTCCCAAAGGAACTCCCATGGATGATTTCTCTCAGGATGATGTAACCCTCAGTCCTTCCGTTTTCAAGAAAGAAGGTGAGCAAAAATGAGCCGCCCACTTTCGCCTATAGAACGTATGGTCCTACATGACAGACTTCTGGAGTTTGAAACTTTAGTTCCTATGACAGTTTCCGAGAGGAGTGCCCTGCGACGCTGGGTAAAAGGTGTCCACGATATCAATAGCAATCCATGGAATTTTTATGATGCTGATGGATGGGAAATGAGCTATCTGGAGGCTTTCAGAATGGATCTTGCAGAATATGAATTAATAAAACAGATGGCAGCAGAAAGATAGTCCCCACTAATCGCTTCTGCCATCCACACACCGGGATACAGCCCCATACACTCTTATCAGGGGTGGCTTTTACTATGAAAAATTTTTCATATAAAAATCACTTCCGGGCGGTTATGCCCTTTTTTAAGCTGTATTCCTGGAAACAAGACTTATTTTACGCTAAAAAGCATAAAAAATCATCCTTTTTTTATTTTTAGCAAAAGGGATGATTCACAACTGCATTTACTATGAGAAAGTGGCATTTCGGAAAAAAATTGAACAGGAAATTCCGATCTAAATATATTTCTACTCTATCATTTTTATACTTTAGATGATAAAATAAATAGGAAACTGAGCAATAGGAGGGTTAATATGCTTCATCATAATCTTGAACAGGAAGCCGAAGAATACTTTCGTCAATTACATAATGAATACCCTTTGGCATTAAAAACCTATGATAACATTCTGTCTTCGCTCAGTGCCCTAATTAAAAATAATGATTATGATAACATATCCTGTTTGATCGAGTACATTGAAAAGGGGGACGGTCACTACGCCTTCACCTATATCGGATCAACACACCGTT
>OHXK01000084.1_pt1 | contig 46364 bp, 40 predicted proteins | sample 1579921 | NCBI WGS metagenome assembly OHXK01 (sample SAMEA3882551, study PRJEB24775) | human gut metagenome | biome: human-associated habitat; feature: intestine environment; material: feces | place: Netherlands | collected 2009/2010 | reverse complement strand
AAAAAGTTGGAGCAGATACGATTGTTGTGGTTTCATCCGTAACCGGAAGTACCATCGAGATGGTGGAAGGTGTCAAAAAAGCTTCTGCAGCGGGAGCAAAGGTGCTTGGATTTATTGATGTGGATACTGCAGAACTGGCACAGATCGTAGATTATGAAATTGCATATCCGGGCAATGAACAGCTGAAGTTTTTTATGGTTGCAGACCGTTTTATGTACAATGCAGGTGAATTCCCGGAATATGATCGGTATTACAAAGAACTGGATGAAAATCTGGCTGTAGATCTGGTAGAAGTTGAGAAAGCAGCGGATGCATTTGGAGAGGCATTTGCAAAGAAACATTGCAATGACAGTATCCATTATTTTGTAGGAGCAGGTAATCAGTATGGTTCCACATATTCTTATGCAATGTGCTACTGGGAAGAGCAGCATTGGATCCGTACAAAATCTATCCACAGTGCAGAATTTTTCCATGGAATGCTGGAAATTGTAGACCGTGATACACCGGTCACTGTATTTGTAGGTGAAGATGCACAGCGTTCTCTGAGTGAACGAGTAGTAAAATTCCTGCCGCGTGTTTGTGCAAATTACACAGTAATTGATTCCAAAGACTATGAGTTGAAAGGAATCAGCGAGGAATTCCGTGGAAATCTGTCTCATATGGTAACGCATGCTGTAACACAGCGTATTGATGCGCATATGGAGCAGATCAATTGCCATCCAATGGAAATCAGAAGATATTATCGCCAGTTTGATTATTAATGAATGTGAGCGAAAAGATAAATAATGATTCTGCGTGCTGAAAGACGAACAAGGATGAAGTGACAAGAGGACTGCTGAAAATCAATGTTATGTTTTCGGCAGTTCTCGTATTTGTGCAATGAGGAGGGAATGTATGAAATTGGGAATGTTTACCAGTGGCTATCAGTATTATCCACTGGAAGCTGCGTTTCAGGATGCGAAAAGAATCGGCTATGATTATATAGAACTCTGGGGAGGGCGTCCCCATGCATTTCCACTGGATCTGAAACGGGGCGGGATAGAACAGGTAAAGAAATTGATTGAAGTCTATGAAATGCCGGTTCATGTGTATACACCGGAGCACAATGCATATCCTTACAATTATATGATCGGAGATTCCAGCCAGCGTAAGGAGGCAGTAGATTATCTCAAGACAGCAATTGAAATGGGAAAAGATACAAAATTACCAATTGTATTGAGAGATGAGATAGAAAATAAACTAGAGAAAATGATTAATTCATCTTTTGAGACGAAGATAGAAATACCTACTGATAATATAAATAAGTGGAAGGCGCAGTATGGAGTGTCTGATGGTATCCCGCTCCTTTAAGAAAATGATTAATACCTTGGATCATGGGAGTACAAAAGCAAAGAAAGTAAAAACAATTGGAACTTACGTTGAAAGAAAAGGAGGGCAAAAAGATATGGAATTAACAATTGGAATCCCGGTATACAAAAATGTAGATACATTAAACACTGCTCTTAAAAGCATTGCAACGCAAAAGAATAAAGAAGTTGACTGCAAGGTTATTATATCTGAGGACTTTAGTACAGATGAAATACATCAGCAAATCGTACAATTGTTAGAAAAATGGACGAATCTTCAGATAGAATATCATTTTAACAAACCAGCTCTTGGAATGTCTGGTAACTGGAATCATTGTATTCAGTTAGCAAGTACAGGATACGTAGCACTTCTTCATGATGATGATTTTTTGTATTCAAATTATCTAGATGAAGTTGCAAAAGTAATGAAAAGTAAATTACTATTTGATGTATTATTTTGGGACAATGATGAATGGGTAGATGGGGAAAAAGTGAGGCGTGATTACCATGGAATTAAAAGAGGCTATGATAATTTGAAAAAAGGGAAAATAAAAAAATATAAATCAGGGGATTACTTTTTTGGAGGATTAGAGGGAAAGACACTGCCAACCTGTGGGACATTATACAAAAGAGATGGGTTCGAAGAATATGAACAAAAGTATGGCTATTCAGTTGATGAAATCTATGCTGAAAAGTTATGCAAAAAAAAGAAAATCTATTTTTACAATAAAAGTGTAGCGGTACACACTTATCGTACAGAAACAAACTTAAGCTCTACATATAAGGTAAAACGAAGTTTTGTTCTGGAAAGGGAAGAACATCGTCAAAGTATGAGCAATCAATCCTGGATATTCAGATTTTGCAATAAATATTTGCATGATGGAATGAAGCTTGATTCGATGTATCCGTGGCAGGATTGTTTGTTTCCGGAATATATGGTGACGAAAAAATACTAAACGAGAAAAAAATGTTTAATATTATAAAAAGAATCTATATTTATTCGCAGGTTTTTTCCTATAAAAATATGAAAATAAAGAATCGCAAGAAGTGACTGCAAAAATCTAAAATTAGGATGGTGAATAATGAAAGATAAAACAAGATTAGAATACCTAGATGCTGCAAAAGGATTAGGGATTTTGTTGGTTATTCTAGGCCATATATATGCATGGAATCCAAATATAAATAGAAAAATTTTGGTTACTTGGATATATTCATTTCATATGCCTTTATTTTTTATAGTATCGGGAATGTTAATCAAGTATAAAAATTATTGTAATATAAAGGAGTTCATTTTTTCAAGGATAAAGCATATTTTAGTTCCTTATATTGTTTTTAGCCTATGTAATGCTTTGGTTAGAATTTTATTGTATGGGTATGACGAGAGTGCCTTTATTAGAGATGTGATTTGTACGTTTATCCTTATAGGGGTAGATACTTGGTTTTTGCAAGCATTGTTTTTGGCAGAAATTATGTTCATTGTGATCAGAAAAATAGTGAAAAATGAATATATATTAACAAGTGTTATAGCGGCACTTTTTATTTTTTCATTATTCATAACAAAAGAAGACAGATTTCTATTACAGTATTTTTCAAGAGTGTTCGTATCACTGGGATACATTACAATAGGCTATAAGTTGATGTATTTTATTCAAGAAAAAAAAGTGCCTAACATATTATTAGTTGGATTATGTGGTGTTCAAGTTATATTAGCTAGATATAATACCTTTGTTGATTTAAATAATCTGGTATTTAATAATAAAATCTTGTATGTAATAAATTCCGTTGTAGGGGCAACAGTGATAATTCTGATATTAAAAAATTTGAATGTAAAAAGCAGATTTTTAAGATATTGCGGTTCTAACAGTTTAATTATTTTTGCAACTCATGGAAATTTGATATATTTGTTTAGAAAATACATAAGCACAAATATGCATGGATATATATCGGGAATAGGTTTAATGATACTGATTATGTTAATGGAGGTACCGTTAATATATATAATTCATAATTATATACCTTGGATCATGGGAGTACAAAAGCAAAGAAAGTAAAAACAATTGGAACGTACGTTGAAAGAGAAAGAAGGCAATATGGAACTGGCAAGGAAAGATATTAAAATGACACAGGGACTCGCAATTCTCACGATGGTTTCACTGCATTTGTTTTGCAGATTAGGAACCGATGTGTATGGAACCCCATTGCTTTGGCTGAACTCCACAACGCCAGCAGTGTACATATTGGGTTGGTTGTCAGAAATTTGTATTCCGCTTTATTCTATTTGTAGTGGATATGCACATTATAAATTAGGGGAGAGTGGTGGATTAAGCAAGAAACGAATTTGCAATAGGATAATAAAATTTTTAATAAACTTCTGGATAGTTTGTATTCTGTTTGCAGTTATAGGAGTTGTTGCGGGAACGGATCAGAGGGTACCAGGTTCCTGGAAAGAATTTTTTGGAAACATGTTCTTTATTAGTACATCATATAATGGGGCATGGTGGTACGTGGATACCTATTTGATTCTTGTTATGCTATCACCTATATTGTATAAGATAACAAAAAAAGTGAATAGTATTGGAATGTTTCTTTTTGTTTCGGGATTTTATCTGATAAAATATGTATTAAATCATTTTGGATATGGATTATCAAGCGAAAATCAAATATCAGACTGGATGATCATGCAATACAATAATCTGACAGGATCAGTCCTTACTTGTTATATTTTTGGTATGCTTTGTGCAAAGAAACAGCTATTTACAAAAGTAAAAGAAAGTTCCTTTATACAAAAAGGGAAAAATCCAGTGGTCCTACTTGTGATGTTGACGATAAGTATTATAACTTATTGTTTGCAAAAGGCACTTATCATGCCATTTTATGGACTAGCCGTTTTTGTTTTATTTAATCTGTGGGAAAAAGGGAAAATAGCAGAAAAATATGGTTATTTCTAGGAAAACACTCAACTAATATTTGGTTGACACATATGTTTTTCTACTTATATATATTTATTGGAGCAATACAGAGATTGCAGTATCCAGTGCTGATGTTTGGGGGAATGATTGCAGTTTGTGTAGCAGTTTCTGTGGTAATACTGAAGCTGCATGAGATTATTTGCGATAGAAAAGGTAAGAACAGATCGTTTGCATGGAATTAGAGTATTGGCACTCACGATGAAAGGTGATGCGTGATGCTGTATCATAATACTTGACAATGTGCCTCACGGATTTATAAAAAGGAGTGAAAATACCAGACTTTGGATGCAGGGGAAAATACCATAAATAGCAATGAGAAACAGGATGTTATGATCTACATAAGGTTTGTGCGCGGTCATTGGAAAATTTATATTGTCGCAGTATTACTGACGGTTGTTGTTTCGATGATATATGGTCTGTTTTTTAAGGAGAAAGCATATGAGAGCACAGCGGGTCTTTATTACCCGGCTGCCATAAGCGAATTGGTGGAGTCCGTATCTGATAGGGATTTCATGGATGATGCAGCTGCAATCATGGGGCAGGAAATCATGCTGGAAAAAGTGGAGCAGGACGCAGTTGTTTTCTAATAAAGGTGAGGAATGTTGAATGATGCAGAGGTGGAAATGGAAAAACATATTGTTTATAGGGCTTATTTTGCTGGGAGTGCCTGGAATCAGTCTGTTTCGGTCAAAGTATAGCTTAGGCTTGTCGGAATATGAGATTTGCTCCAACCGGATTGTATCAGATATTCGCATAGTGCAGCTTACCGATCTCCACAACAGCACCTTTGGCGATAATAATGCGGATTTGATTGCGTTGGTGCAGGAGCAGAACCCGGATTTGATTTTGATTACCGGTGATCAGCTAAACTCCGGCGAAGAAAATACTTCCATTGCAACCGACTCAATCTCAGCGCTTTGCCAGATCGCTCCGGTCTATGTATCCCTTGGCAACCACGAGGTCGAATATCAGCAAAGCTATAACACGGACATCAAGGCTCTCTATGAGCAGGCGGGAGCAACGGTTCTTGAGAGAGAGTATGTAGATACTGAGGTAAATGGCCAGCAGCTCCGCATCGGCGGTATCTATGGATATTGCCTGCCAGCGAGGTATTTGGAAACCAACGAAGCCGATCCGGAGGAGTGTGCTTTTCTCTCCGAATTTCAGGATACGGATCGTTATACGGTACTTTTGACACATATGCCGGTATGCTGGCTGATTAACGATGGAATCAACGAATGGGACATTGACTGTGTATTCTCTGGTCATGTCCACGGCGGAGAGGTGATACTTCCGTTTATCGGTGGGATGTACGCACCGGACTTTGGATGGTTTCCCGGAAAGCTGGAGGGCGTTTATACCTCGGATGATGGGACAAAGAATCTGGTGCTGTCGCGTGGATTGGGAACAACAGAAGTGATTCCGCGATTTAACAATATACCGGAAATAGTAGTGGTGGATTTGATGTAAAAATTGAAATTGTGTGGATTTTGATGAGGAAACTGTAAAAAAATGGCTTGTGAGCTAATATTGTAGTGAAATGTAAATTAGAGGAAGCAATCTTCGGGTGAGAACTCGGAGGTTGCTTCCTCTTTTGTTGAGATAATTGCAGGCATTGGCAGTAGGATGGGGCTTCATTCCGTGCCTCCAGCCTGTCTCACGGAATGAAGTCCCTTACGCTGTGGCAAAAAAAGAGAAAAATATGATGACAAAGCACAGCCTCTATGGTTTCATAATTCTTTTAAGCATTTATTTTGTCACATTGCATATAATATTATGAGCTGGAAAAGAGCTTGACATTTTGTGAAATGCCGAGTATTATATTAACCAGTGATCGTGTTGCAGATGCTTGCGGGGCCTGCAACCTGGGGAGAGCCTGCGGGGTCTCCTCATTTTTTTTAATGAGAAAAAGAGGTGAAAGTTGCAGGGCTAAGGTATTTTTTAGAAATATTTGTGCACATGGTGAGCGTTTATATTCATATAAAACCAAAAATGCCATTCCAGATTTCCCCATTCATGATAAACTGGGAATTATAAAAAAAGGAAAGCAATATGAATGTGGAAAACATGATTTGTTTGCGGTCGTAATAGCGTTACGTTATTTACTGCCGAAGGATTTGTTTAAAAAATTTAAACAAGAATTGGCGAACTTATTATCTAAACATTTATCGGCAACATCTTGTTACACAGAAAAAGAATTTTTAAAGTATATGGGATTCCCGGAAAACTGGATAAAGATTACACGTTACAGAAAATTATAATGAAAAAGAGACACAAGAATCAATTCCGTAAAAGGAAGTTTGAAGTTGTGTCTCTTTTTTGCATATAGTTTTTATTTTGATTTTGGAAATTCCAGATTAAAAAAGGCAGATTGAGCATAAGAAATTTGAAGGTGACACCTGTATAAGAATAGCGCTTACCATATATGCAATTAAAATAATAAAGGATATATATGAAATGCATAAAAACAAATATTAGCAAATTGGTAGGCACCCCCACAACAGTAATATAATGGTACCTGACACCGGCAATTTTTTGTAGCGAAAATTGTGATACTGAGAGAACAGAATGTAAAGACAGTGAGAATAATATGACACCTGAAGTAATAGCCGTGATGAAAATGACGATGCTTAAGGCTGGTCTTTCCATGGCATTTATGAGCTCGCTTGTCAATATAGGCTCGCTGACACTGCAGAACGCCATAAACTGACTGGGACAGGATATTATAGTAGCTCACACAGCTGCCAGAAAGATATCGGAGATATTCATGGTCATGTTTACCGTGTTTGGACAGACAAATCATAAAATACATTGATTTTCCTAATGACAAAAGAATATCCCTATGTTACAATTTACTCAAAGCATTATATTTCTGTAAGCGGCACCACATGACAGTTTTTTATAGGTGCACACCACTTTGAAGAGGGCAGACCACTTCGCATTATTCTACAAAGGACATGGAAGTTTTCGATGCTTTAATTACCAATCAACAGCAGGAAAATTGAAATGCCATATGTAGACAGAATGCAGAAAATATAGTAAGAAATAGATAAATGCAGTCAAAAAAGGCAGATGAAATGTATACAGAGTGTAAACATAAAGAAGGACAGCACATGTATACTTCATAAATTGTACCATTGTACGCTCATTGGCATCAAATTTTCCTGCTCACACAAGAGAACAGGAGGAGAAGGATTGAGCGCAAAGGACTCAATGGCAAAGGAATACTTTGCAGACAATGCCAGATTTGCGGATCTGTGCAACAATATACTGTATGGAGGAAGAGAGGTCATACTGCCGGAAAACCTTAAGGAAAGGGACACCACGGAGGTACTGACCGCACTTGGACTTGACAAAAAGACCATAGCGATGCAGAAGCTGAGGGATATCTTCAAAAATGCCAGCATCAAATATACTGGCAAATCATATGTCGTACTGATAGGAGTAGAAAATCAGTCGGATATACACTATGCCATACCTGTAAAAAACATGTTTTATGATGTGATGGCATACGGCAATCAGGTAAAGGAAACAGCAAAAAAGCACCGAAAGGATAAGGATACTACAACATCAGATGAATTTCTCTCGGGATTTACGAAAGAGGATAAGCTGATTCCTGTAATTACGATTACAGTATATCTCGGAACAAAAGAATGGGATGGTCCAAGGAAGCTGTCAGATATGTTTGGTGATGTGGATGAGGAGCTTCGGCCATTCATACCGGATTACAGGATTAATCTGCTGGCACCGAGGGAGATAACAGATTTTACAGGATTCAGGACATCCATCAGGCAGCTTTTCGAGGTACTGAAGAATGCGTATGATAAGGAAAAAATGCAGGAAGTGCTGCAGAATGACGAAAAGTTTAGTAGGGTGGACAGAGAGACAGTCGAGGCAATCAACCTGTTTGCAGGAACGGATATAGACATAGATGAGAAAGAAGAGGTGATTGATATGTGTAAGGCGTGGGAAGAACAGAAAAATGAAGGCAGAGAGTTAGGCAGAGAAGAAGGCAGAGAGTTAGGCAGAGAAGAAGGCAGAGAGTTAGGCAGAGAAGAAGGTCGAGAAGAAGGCAGAATTCGTCAGGCAAAAGTAACTGCTTTAAAACTTCAGAAAAAAGGTCACTCAATAGAAGATATAGCTGAATGTGTGGATTTTGATGAGGAAACTGTAAAAAAATGGCTTGTGAGCTAATATTGTAGTGAAATGTAAATTAGAGGAAGCAATTTTTGGGCGAGAACTCGGAGGTTGCTTCCTCTTTTATTGAGATAATTGCAGGCATTGGCAGTAGGACAGGGCTTCATCGCTTACAAAATAGGGGGATTATGTAAAAGTAAATTGGTTATAACAGATGCACAACTGCCTTGATTGTGGTAAAATATTGAAATAAAGTTTCACGCAAGAAGGTAATCACCATGAAACAACACAAGTTTTTAAAGATAACAATTTCACTCATTCTCCTCGTTGCGCTTATCACGGCTGCGAGCATCTTTTTGTCATACAATGTTTTGACGGTCAGGACATTTTCGTATGAGACGGACAAGGCTGTGGACCCGGTGCGGGCGGTAGTGATTTCGGATCTGCATGAGCACGAGTTTGGAAAGGATAATGTGAAGCTGGTGGAGAAGATTCGGGAGCAGGAGCCGGATATTATTTTGATGGTGGGGGATTTTGTGAATCAGGATTCGACGGAGTCGACGGTTGCGGTGAAGCTGGTGGAGCAGCTTAGTAAGCTGGCACCAGTGTGCTATTCACTTGGCAATCATGAGGAGTCTTATATGGCGAAGACGGACTGGAATTTTTCAACAGAGATTGAGAAGGCGGGAGCACATTTTCTGGATAAGGAGTATGTAGATATGGATATTCGCGGGACGAAGCTGCGGATTGGGGGGATGTTTTCCTATGCATTTGGAGCGGATGGAAAGGATTCGGCGGCTGCGGCACCGGAGGATGTGAAGAATTTTCTGATGGATTTTCAGGATACGGACCGTTTGAAGATCATGATGGCGCACAGACCGGATTCCTTTATATTTGGAGATGCGGCGTCGGTGTGGGATGTGGATCTGGTTGTGAGCGGACATGACCACGGTGGACAGGTAGTCGTGCCATTTGCGGGGGGAGTGTTTGGCGGAGACCAGGGATATTTTCCAAAGTATGTGCATGGCATGTATGAGAAGGAGAGGCTGCATCTGTTCGTGTCGAGTGGGCTTGGAAGCGCCAACGAGCCGTTGCCGAGGGTGAATAATCTGCCGGAGGTGGCTGTGGTGGAGATTGAAAAATCAACTCAAACTTGATGATGCGAAGCAGACATGCTATATTATATAGGAAGAAAGACGAAATATCCTAGAAAGAATGAGGAGAAAAAATGAGAGTAGACGATGGATTTGTATTAAGAGAAATTGCAGGAGATTATGTGATTATCCCAACCGGTAAAACGGTGCTTGATTTTAACGGAATGATAACGGTCAATGAGGTGGGAGTTTCTATCTGGAAGATGCTGCAGGAGGAGACGACATTTGAAAATATTGTGAAGGGCATTTTGGATGAGTACGATGCCGATGAGGAGACCGTGAAGGCGGATGTGCAGGAATTTTTGGACCGCATTAAAGAGGCCGGGATATTGAAATAGAGGTGTATGAGAAAACGAGTCTCAATGTTTATTTTTTAAGATGGCTTCATATGTATAGTAGGAAAATTACCAAATCATATCAAATTTTTTAGATTATATATAAAAAAATCTACAAATTATACAAAATATAACATTTTTGGGATGATTTACCTATTGTATTTTCATCAAAAAAACTTTAGAATATTTTAGAATAAATCTATTGCTAAAACTATGTTTTCGCATAGCAGTAGAAATAACCTATTAATCATACTCAATTTAAAGGGAAGGGAGAGGAAAGTATGAGAAAAAAATTTAAGAAACGGTTGCTCGGAATCATCCTTACCATCTTGATGGTAGTTAGCGTGATACCTGTGCAGCAAGTACAGCCCGTAAAAGCGGCAGCAGGAGATACGATTCCAGCGGGAACAACTATTTATTTACGCCCTAATGCTGCAACAACTTGGATTAAAGATAATGCAGTTATGGCATTTAAGACTAGTGCGAACAATAAGCAATCGGAAATTGTTGTTATGACAAAGATGGATGATTGTCTTACATGGTATGGAACGACAACTGCAGCTGCGACCAATATTGATTTTCTTCGCTTAAATCCCAATGACACCAATCAGGTATGGAATGAAGCGGGTACATGGCCGGGCTTAGAAAGTGGAAAAAACTTATATACGTTTGCATTACACACAGGAGTAACTCCAACAGGAATGTGGACTACATATTCAAACACAGGAAGTGAGACTACATCCTATTTTAATGTAAATGCTACATTAGTTGATTATTTCAATAATGGACGTGTGGAACAGCCAAAAAATACACTTTACAATGAGGGTAATATGACTGGAGAGAAAAACGCTCCGTATGCGAAATTGAACCAATGGCTTTCAAATTTACCGGGTTACGCGTTGAATGGAGTTGATAGCACGGATAATGTTAATGCACCAGTGCCTCTTTACTTTGGTGATTTATTACATACATCTCAGGCAGGTGGAAATGGTAATCTTAGCTGGTACTGGAAAGGCGCAAATGTTGCATTTGGTCCAAATAAAGAGACAGCTAGTAAGGACGTAGCGCAGGGTATAGTAGGAAAGAATTTAGATGATGGAAATCTGATTACTTCTTACACGAACGAAAATGGTGACCCGGTAAAGGTACCTTTCTTTAATGAAGATGCTTATCCTAATCAGAGCAAATATATGCGATTTTATAACAATTTACAGTTCCCATTTACAAAGACAACAAATGATAAGGGAGTATCTACATATTCGTTTGATTCAGCAAAAAATACTGTTTATTATGATTACGATAATAAGAAAATTGTAAGAAAAGATGATTTAAAGATTCATGATGCAAGTAAAGACAATAGTATAGGATATTTTCCATTCAATAGTACTGATCCTGATCAATCAGCAAAGGATAATTTGAACTATGGATTTGGTACACAGTTTACGATTCCATTTACTGTAACAGAAACTGGTAAAAATGTGGATGGTTCAGAAATGGAATTCAACTTTACCGGTGACGATGATGTATGGGTATACATTGATGGTGCATTGGTATTGGATATGGGTGGTGCTCATAATAAAGCTGAAGGAAAAATTAACTTTGCAAAACAGGAGGCTACCATTAGAACAGGTACATCTAATGCAAAGCTGGGTAATAGCCTTACAGTTGGCGGAAGAACACCAGCTGAACCTAATGGAAATACCACAGTAAAATTCGAAAATATTATGGTAAAGAAATCAGGTAGCGAGCCCGTTACGTTAGATAAATATATGAAAAAGTCTGGAACGGTACACGAATTAAAGATGTACTATATGGAACGTGGTATGTGGAACTCCAATATGTCCATTTCATACAGTTTCGTCCCGTTGCCGTCAGGTCTCACTCTTAGTAAGACACTTGACACAACAGACGTAAATGCAGGATTAAAGAATGCAGTACAGGGTCTTGATAACTTTGATTTTAAGATTCAGACAAAGAATCTGAGGAAAGGTGAAGCAAATTATAGTGATGTAGAGAATTTGGGATATACATTGTACGATTACGATGACCGTACATTTCCAGGACAAGAGGCTAAAGATAGTACGGCTACATTTAGCTCATCATATTTTGCAAGTGACTTTATTAATACTAAAGATAAAAATAACAGTAGTGCATTCTACGCAGGAACAGGATTCCAGATTACAGAATCTATTCCAAAAGATACAATATTACAGTATGACGAAAACAAGACGAGCTGGGGAGTTTATGACAGTGTTACATCAAGAGAAGCAATAAAAAATCAAAAAGGTACGGTTGCTACTTTTGACATGGGTGATGCTAATTCGTCTGAGATGGATGTTGTGAACAGATATGTTAACTTTGTTAATACACCAAAGGTTGGTAGCTTATCAGTAGAAAAGAAATATGAAGGAAATGCACCAAAAGATAAAACCTTTGGATTTACAGTAAAGGTAGATTTGACAGGCGGCGAATACTATGATACATATGAACTGGAATATACTGGTTCTCAAAAGGGAAAAACAGATGAGAATGGACACTTCACATTAAAAGCTGGTGAAAAAGTTACATTTGCAGGTATTCCAGCAGGTGCTTCTTATGAGGTTGTTGAAGATGCGCCAGGAGCAGACGATACATGGGTACAGGAAACTACATCTGATGTAACTGGTAAAATTGAAGCCGATGTTACATCTGCAGCAGTTGTAACAAATAAGACAAAAACAACTGTAAAAGATTATGTAATCTATGCAGAAGCTGGAAAGACAGTTACTTATGCACCTGATGGTGTAACTATTACAGAACTGACTGCTCAAACTACAGGTGATACAGTTATCAATACTAATGTAAAAGGAGGAAAGGGTGAATTTACTCCAGAATCTCCAAATGAAAAGTATGTTGTAAATTACACGGGAACCACTACTAATAATGGTAATTTTACAGGTACAATTACTGTATATACATATAAGGCAACTGATAAGGTTTATGTATTCGATTACGGTTTAGAGTCAAACATTGCAGATGCAACTACTGGGGATGGCTTATTCCAGGACGGTACATTTTATAATGATAAAGCCAAAGATACAGTTGATGATACCACTGCAAAACTGGATCAGATTACTTCGGAAGCAAGTGATATTGATGATAGGCAGACAGAGATAACGGGTAATCAGAATGCAATCAACCGCGATGGTTCAGCAGAAGGTGAAGTAACATTCAAGCCAATTGCGTTCATGGATAAGGTTGAGAAGTACACTTATACAGCAAATATTACTAAGGTGGATACAGAATTTAATAGTGCTAACCCAGAAACTGGCACAACAGTCCATGGTACAATTAAGACAATGCCGGCAAACGTTGTTTACTATGAAGATAACTTCAACGAAAAAGCAAATAGTAGTAACAGTGCAGTAAAGATTATTTACTCAGAAAATAATACATCTAAAGATGGAACGGACGTGAAGCTTGAGCAGAGCAATGACCAGAGCGAACAGTATGGTCATGATAATGCATATGCAAATGGCGACAAATACAGCAGCGGCTCATCTACAAAGATGGAAAAGAGTGCAACAGCAACATTTACCTTCAAGGGAACTGGATTTGATATCATAAGCAGAACAAATACCGAAACAGGAACCATCGGGGTAAAGGTATATAAGGGAGAAAAAGCAAGTGGAGAACCTATAAGAAATATTCCTCTGATTACATATTACGATGACGGAGATTTATATCAGGTACCAGTTATTCATGAAACAGATTTTGACTATGGAACTTACACAGTTGTGGTAGAAGTTAAATCTTATAATCCAGACGGAATCGTGTTCTATCTTGATGGAGTTCGTATCTATGAACCATTAGATGATCAGGAATACACAGATGAGGAAGGTACTACATATGATTCAGATAATTATCTCGAATCAGAAGTTGACGCACACATATATGAAATACGACCAATGATCATCGGAAATACAGTAGACGGAAAAACTGCTAATCATGCAATGCTGATGCAGTACACGCCAGGAGGAAACGTAGTTCTGTCTGCAGGAGGAAATACAGTCGTTGAAACATTAAACGGAATTGTTCCGGAAGGAGCAACAGAAACAACAGATGATTTTGAAAGATACTGGAAGTGGGGACCAAATAATGAATTATATCTGGAACCAGGAAATGCAGTTGGATTCTTAATCCCGGCTGACATCTATGACTCGACAAAACCATATGCAACATTCCAGATTGGGGCAAAGGCAACATCCAATAAGGCAGTAACACTGAAAACAATTCTTCCGGATGGAACAGAAGCAAAAGATTCTACAATTACAGTAAACTCTGCAACAGATATGTACTATAAGATCAATGTTACAGACGAAATGAAAACCAAAGATGGAAAATATTATCAGGTAGTAATAGCAAACACAGATGGTGGAATGGTATCTCTTACAAATATTAAGAGTACCTGCGATCCAATTGATTTTGGTGTACCAGCTGCAGATACTACGGCAATGAGAATGATGGCAGCCAGCATGATATCCGCATTTTCAACGAAAGATGAAGTAGTAAGTGAAGCAGCATTTGCGACTGTAGTACGTTCAGGAAGAGATGCAACGCTTGCTGTAACATCAACAGTAGGAGTGGAGAAATTAAAGATTACGGATTCCAATGGTCAGGTAATGGATAATTCTACATTGAATATCAGTTATACTGATAAGGTTTTAAATGGAAACAAGCTGCGTACATGGAGAGTAAAATTCAAACCGAACCTGAAACGAGGAAAATATAAGTACACAGTAGAAGGAATCACAGCTGAAAACAAAGCAACAGTTAGAATTGGAACTCCAACATTAACTGTAAGGTAAAGGAGAACGATTGTCATGAAAAAGAAATATAGCAAACCCTGCATTGCAGTAGAAAACTTTGTGTTACAGGAATTTATAGCTGGAAGTTGTTCAGTTAAAATGAATTATGCAAATGATACATGTGTAACTGAAGATAAACTGACGACTGGTGGAATTGATGATAAACTGGCAGCACAGATTAAAGGTATTATTCATGAATATCAATATTTCCAATCTACATCCACATGTTCTAATGAATACAAAGGTACAGATGCCACCGATGGTGTGTGCTATTTTACAGCGACAAATGCAATATTTGCGTCATAAGAACTATATACAAGAAAAGAACTGTCATTAGACAGTTCTTTTCTTGTGCAATCCAACGGTTAGAATTGGAACTCCAACATTAACTGTAAGGTAAGAATTAAATAGAATCGATAAGACCGCATACAGTATTGCGGTCTTTATCGCTATAAAGGAAAAATATGAATGAAATAACTATTCAAATCGCAAATATAAATTTTTGCATAGAATGTAAAGATGAATTTGAAATTGTGGATTACTTTAAAATATTCCAAAATACAAATAAAGAAAAAAATGCATGTAATGTACATTATCAGGTAAAAAAAATAGAACAATCAATTTTTTTGGAAAATGAACCGGTTTATCAAAATGAACGCATGACCGTATATCGCATTGGTTCCGTTGAATATCGGCAATTTCCGTGGTGGAATGACGAGGCAAATTATCCAATGACATTAAAGCATGATATCAATCAGCCAGATGAATATGAGTTTTTGTTAACTGCACCACAGATGGAAATGTTCAAAAATAAATTGCATTTTGGAACGTATCTGGCGTTGGAAAGGGTAATGCTTGATTATGATTGCTTTCAATTACATGCGTCAGTGATTCGTGTGAATGGGCATGGAATCTTATTTTCTGCTCCATCGGGTACAGGAAAATCAACACAAGCGGACTTGTGGGAAAAATATGAAAATGCAGAGATTATAAATGGAGATCGTGGAATGATTCGTAAGCAAGAGGATGGTACATTTCAGGTTTATGGATCGCCATTTGCAGGTTCTTCACAAATAATGACAACGATGTCTGCACCGGTAAAAGCGGTTGTGGTATTATCACAAGCACCGCATAATAAGGTTTGTAGACTCGGTGTATTGAAGGCATTTACAAAGATATATAGAGAAACAACGATAAATGCATGGGATACAGAATTTGTAATGAAAATGACAGAGTTATTGAACCAATTTGTAAAAAGAATACCTGTTTATCATTTGGAATGTCGGCCGGATCAGGATGCAGTAGAGGTACTCAAAAAGGAAATTTTCTGTGATAATTAGATAAAAGTTTGTAAATTAAGCGAAGATACGTTATACTAGGACTGCATATATACAAATTTCACAATATAGAGTTAGGAGAATACAATGGTGAAATTACAGAATTCAGAAAATAAGAAAAAAACAAAGAAAGTTGTTTTGCTGGTAGGTGTTATTATAATTGTGATTATTGGAATATTACTGGCCCTCAAGCTTACAAAGAATGATTCGAAAGAAAAGTCTGCCACAGAGGCAGATGCATATGAAATTGTTAAACCTGGAAAGGATACCCTGGATGTTAGTAAGATTCAGGGATATTCAGCCAAAGTAGGTGTAGAAGACAAGAAGGAAGAAGACACAAAAGAAAAAGATGACTCTGACAAAAAAGATGATTCTAAGGAGACGGAAAAAGCAGAGCAAATCGTTCTTTCCGATTCGAACCTCACGGTTGAGTCCATCGGTGCTTATTCCGGTTCTTTTATAGAAGATGGAAGTGACGAGGCGACAAAGAACGTAACAGCGATGCTGATTACGAACAATTCTGACCAGATGCTTCAGGTTGCGCTGATTGATTTTCAGGTAAATAGCAATGAGACGGCGAGTTTTAAGGTGACGAATCTTCCGGCGGGAACTTCTACGCTGGTACTTGAGAGCAATAAGCGGGAGTTTTCAGATAATGATACTTATACATATGGCAATGCGGCTACGGGATATATGGATCAGCCGACGTTCGAAGAGGATAAAGTAGAGTTAAAGACAGAGAATGGAAAGATTACGCTGAAGAATAAGACGGATAAAGAGCTTAAGACCGTTTATGTATATTATAAGTATATGCAGATTGGCGGCGCTTATTTTGGCGGAATTACTTACCGTACACCATTTGAAAATGTGGGCGCAGGCAAGGAAGCAGAGGCAGTTGCGGCACATTTTAATCCGGACAGCAGTCAGATTATGGGAGTACAGATACTTGATAATTAAAAGAGATTGGGGAATAAGTTCATGAAGAAACAACAAGCACCAGTGCAGGCGCAGCTTAGAAAATATCTGTATCAGAAGGCGGCACACAATAAAGTGCCGCTTTCCGGTACATTTGAACTGACACCGAGATGCAATATGAATTGCAGGATGTGTTACATTCGAATGAGTGAAGCAGAGATGAGGGCGAGGGGAAGAGAGTATACAGCAGAAGAATGGATTGAGATGGGAAAAGCATGTGCAAAAGAGGGAATGCTCTTCTTGCTGCTGACTGGCGGGGAACCATTTCTTAGAAAAGATTTTAGACAGATTTATACGGAGTTAAAGAAGCTGGGGCTACTGATCTCGATTAATACGAATGCGACATTGATTGATGAGGAGACCGTGGAGTGGTTAAAGAAGGATCCGCCGATGAAGGTGAATGTGACACTTTATGGTGGTGGAAATGAGACTTATAAAAAGCTGTGTGGACATCCGACCGGATATGATGCAGCTACGAAGGCGATTGATCTGATGCACGATGCGGGCATTTTTTTGAATATCAATGCGAGCTTTACGAAGTACAATCTGGATGATATGGAGGATATCTTTGCATTTGGTAAGAGAAGAGAGATTCAGGTGAATGCGGCGACTTATATGTTCCCGCCGGTACGTAGTGCGAAGAACGGCGTGACGGATGATGCAGTGCGTTTTACAGCAGAAGAGGCTGGAAAGGCGAGGGCGAAGGCGGATAAGTACCGCCTGTCTAAGGAGGAGTTTGCGATTCGATTGAAGGCACTCCATGAAGGAAGAGATGACTTTATGGGCGGTGAGGAAGAGTGTGAGCGTACTCCGGATGAGAAGATGGGATGTATGGCGGGACGGTCGTCGTTCTGGATGACATGGGACGGACGAATGACGCCTTGCGGCATGATGAATGAGCCTGTAGCCAGACCATTTGAGATTGGTTTTTCGGATGCATGGAAGTTAATCTATCAGGCGACGGATGAGATTTTGCTGCCATCGGAATGCAAGAACTGTAAAAAGCGTTTTGCGTGTATGATGTGCGGGGCGCTTACGATTGCGGAAGGGCACGGATGCAGTTATAAGAAGCCGGAGTATTTGTGCCGGCAGACAGAGGTGTTCCTAGAAGAGATGGAGAAAGAATACCAGAAACGGGAAACAGGGGTATGATGACGAATACACAAAAAGAGCTGTTACAGGCACTTCGGTGCTTTATGCAGGGGGATGAGGAATACCATCTTCCGGAAAGGTTTTCACAGCTAAAGGAGCTGTGTGACCTTGCTGCGATGCATAAGATTTTAGCAATTATATATGAGATGATCCGGAGGGATCCGGTGCTTCTTTTAGAGGAGAATGCGCCACTTGCTGCGAAGTGGAAGAAGAGTGCGATTGCGGAAGTGATGCTGCAGGTGCAAAGGACGGCTGGTTTTCTGGAGCTGTATCAGAAGCTTCGGAAGGAAGGGGTATATCCGCTTGTTGTGAAGGGGCTGATTTGCCGGTCTTTTTATGAAAAGCCGGACTTTCGGATATCAGCGGATGAAGATCTGCTGCTTAGGAAGGAAGAGTTTGAGACCTTTGACCGCATTTTGTTAGAGGAAGGATATAAGAGGCAGGAGCTGGATCCTAAGGATCTGCCGTATGAGATTCCATATCTGAATCCGAGAAATCAGGTATATATAGAGCTTCACTTTTCGTTGTTTGCAGAAGGCGAGGGTGCATATGGTCATCTGAATCAGGAGTTTGCAGGGGTGTTTGACCGATGCATTTGTGAGCAGATTGAGGGAGTGGATATTAAGACACTTTCGCCGACGGACCATATGTTTTATCTGATCTGTCATAGTTTTAAGCATTTTTTACATAGTGGATTTGGAATCAGACAGGTCTGCGACATGGTGATGATGGCAAAGCATTACACGACGCGGATTGACTGGAGAGAGATTCAGGATAAGCTTGCACAGCTTCGGATGGATACATTTTTCAGTGCTCTGGCAAAGATTGGCAGAGAGTATCTGGGATGCTCCTGGGAGAAAACCGGATATGTGGATTATACGCAGGAGAGTGTGGACTGTATGCCGCTTCTTGTGGATCTGCTGGAAGGCGGTGTGTATGGCGGGAGCACGATGGCGAGAAGGCACAGCGCGAATATGACGCTGGAAGCTGCTAGGAGAGGCAAAAAGGCGACGGCGTCGTCGGTTTGGTCATCGTTGTTTCCGGGTGTTTCTTATATGAAGGGGCATTATGTGTGGCTCTGTAAGTATCCGTGGCTGCTTCCGGCAGCATGGGTGATGCGGCTGTTTGGATATGCGGCAGACAGGAAGCATACAGAGGATCAGAGTAGTTTAGAGATTGGAAATAAACGTGTGGAACTTCTTCGGAAGTATCATGTGATAGATTAGGGGACAGATATATGAAGGTGATAGATACAAGAGAATATGTGTCGGTTCTGAGGCAATTGACGGATGATGGACGGGAAGTCAGCATGCGGATTGCGGGAAATAGTATGGCGCCATTTCTGATTCATGAGCGTGATACGATCTTCTTTCGGAAGCCGGAGGCAAAACTGAAGAAGGGCGATATGGTGTTCTTTAAAAGAAGAAACGGACAGTATATCATGCACAGGATTCACCATGTGAAGCCGGATGGGTATTATATCGTGGGTGATGCGCAGTGTATGATTGAGGGACCGGTCGCAGGGGAACAGATATTTGCGGTTGTGACGAAAGTTATAAGAAAGGGAAAGACGATACAGCCGGGGGACTTCTGGTGGGAGTTCTTTCGTCATGTGTGGCTGCATATGATTCCGCTTCGAAGACCGGTGATGGCTCTTTATACGAAGCTTCTTTTTAGAGGAGGCAGATCATGAGAGAGAAGAAGACACAGTTTGAATCGGTCAGAATATTAAAGAAACGGTGGAAAGATGGTACATTTTTGGAGATTTTAGAGGACTGGAGATGGATTCTTGGGTATAGCGCAAGGTATAAGGGAGCGATTCTATTTTATGTTGTGCTGGGAATCTTAAGTACGTCGTTTGGACTTGCGAGCAGTGTGGCGAGTAAGTATCTGATTGATATCATTACGGGTTATCAGACGAGTAAGCTTGCGGTGCTGTTTCTTGTGATGGTTGGCGGACAGGTGTTCAGCCTGTTGTTTGAGAGCCTGATCAACCGGGTTTCCACGAAGCTTAGTATTGATATTAACAATGATATTCAGGCGGATATTTTTGATAAGATTATTGATGCGGACTGGATGGAGATCAGTAAGTATAGCAATGGAGACATTCTGAATCGTTTTAATGGCGATATTCGTACGATCAGCAGCAATGCCATCAGCTGGCTTCCGACGATTATCATCGCACTTTATAAGCTGGTGGCGACATTTATGGTCATCCTGCATTATGACTGGGTGATGGCTCTGATTGCGCTTGGCAGTGCGCCGTTTCTTCTGCTGCTGTCACGGACGGTGCTGAAGAAGCAGAGGGACTTTAGCCAGAAGGTGCTCGAGACGAGCAGTAAGCTGATGGGATTTGAGGTTGAGACGTTTTATAACTTTGATACGATCAAATCTTTTGGCATTGCGCCGCATTATAGTAAGAAGATGAGATGGTGGCAGAAGCGGTTTCGGGATGACAGCCTGAAGTATAATTATTTTACGATTAAGACGAATGTAGTTCTGCAGGGAATTGGAATGGTCGTGCAGTTTATTGCATTTGGATATTGTCTGTTCCGGTTGTGGACGCATGATATTACATATGGTACGATGACATTGTTTTTGCAGCAGAGAAGCAATCTGTCGGCGGCATTTAATAATCTGGTGACGATTGTTCCGACATTTTTAAACAGTTCAGTATCGGCGCACCGTATTCGTGAGCTTGTGGAGCTTCCAAAGGAAGTACATATTACAGAGAGTTCGGTGCTTGATGCGTATGCGGCAGATGGATTTTCCATTTCTTTGCGGGATGTGGATTTTTCTTATGTGAAGGAAGAGCGTGTGATCACGGATTCTTCGTTTGAGGCAAAGCCGGGTGAGATTGTTGCACTGGTGGGTCCTTCCGGAGAGGGTAAGACAACATTAATCCGTATGTTTCTGGGGCTGATTCATCCGCAGAGCGGGCAGGCAGTGATGTCTGCGGCAGGCGGCATGGAAGTGGTACTAAATGCAGAGACGAGACACCTGTTTGCATATGTTCCGCAGGGCAATACGATTCTGTCGGGAACAATCGCAGAGAATCTGCGGATGGTAAAGGAAGATGCGACAGAGGAAGAGATGATAGAAGCATTGGAGATTGCGTGTGCGTGGGACTTTGTGAAGAAGCGTCCGGACACGATAAATAGCAATGTGGGCGAGCGTGGCCGTGGACTGTCGGAAGGGCAGGCACAGAGGCTGTCGATTGCAAGGGCACTCTTAAGAGATGCGCCGGTGCTGCTGTTGGATGAGGCTACTTCCGCACTGGATGTGGAGACGGAGCGCAGGGTGCTTCGCAATATTATGACACAGAAACCAAACAAAACATGTATTGTTACAACGCACAGACCAAGTGTGTTAAATATGTGCAGACGGGTATACCGGGTGATGGATACCAGGGTGACAGAGCTTTCGGAAGAGGAAGCTGCAAAAATGGCAATGGATTTTTAAGGTAGAGAGTGGTAAAATGATTGATATACATACGCATATCCTGCCGGGGATGGATGATGGAGCAGTAGATATTTTAGATACGATAGAGATGGCAAGGCTGGCTGCTATGAGCGGAGTAACAGAAATTGTGGCAACACCGCATTTTAATATTCCGGGACTGTATGATAATGCATTTGGAGAGCATTATGTGAATACGTTTAATCAGGCCGCAAGGGCGATTAAGGAAGAGAAGATTCCAATCAGGCTTTTTCCGGGGATGGAGGCATTTTCTACAGAGGATCTGCCACGGCAGATGGCAGATGGAAAGGTAATGACGATCAATCAGAGCCATTATATTCTGATGGAGTTTGCATTTGATGAGGATCCGGACTTTGCAACGAGGCTTCTTGGTAAGGTAAGGGAAGTTGGAGCAAAGCCTGTGATTGCGCATGCGGAGCGTTATTATTTTGTGCAGGATGATCCGCAGATTGTATATCAGTGGAGGAAGAAGGGATATGCCATTCAGGTCAATAAGGGAAGTTTTCTTGGACGGTTTGGTGAGTCGGCAAGGGAGACGTCATACCGCCTGCTTCGTCACCATCTGGTATCGGTTGTGGCAAGTGATGCACACAGCGCGGTGGAGCGGACGCCTTTTTTGATGGATGCGTATGAAGCACTTAGTGAATGTTGTTCAAAGCGGCATCTGGATGTGCTGTTTCGAGACAATCCCGGCAGAATCTGTCAGGATAAGCCGGTACTTGAATTGGAGCCGCTTCCATTTTTACCATATTATTATGATTAAAGGAGTAAACATGATTAGATTGAGAAGAGCCATATGTCTGATATTTGTGTTGGCATGTGCGGTATTCGTTGTATTTTTTATAAAGGTGAAGATGGTGGAAGACCATGTGCCTCCGGTGATTACCTGTAGTGAGGATGAGCTTGTACTCAGTGTCAATGATGATCAGGAAGAGGCACTGATGAAGGGAATTAAGGCTACGGATAACAGGGATGGTGATTTGACGAAGGAAGTTCGTATTTCTTCCATCTCTCATTTTATTTCAGGTAATGAACGCACCGTCACTTATGTCGTTTTTGATAAATCGAACCAGATGGGAACGTTAAAAAGAACGGTGAAATATAGTGATTATACGCCACCACGGATTAAGATGCTTCATGCACCAAGATGTAGCGCGGCAGAAGCGGCGAATACAGACTTTGTATCTTATCTGAATGCAACAGACTGTCTCGATGGAGACCTGACCAGCCATGTGAAGCTTTCAATGAATGACAGCCTGTATAATCCGCAGCCGGGAGATTATCCGGTCACGGCACAGGTAAGCAACAGTGCGGGAGATGTCTGTTCGGTATCGTTTGAGATTACGATTACGGATAATGAGAATGAAAGTATGAAGCAATATCCGGCGTTATCGGAGTATATTGTTTATACAACTGTTGGAAATATGATAGATCCGATGTGTTATGTGGTCGGACTGGAACAGAATGGGATGGTTACACAGTATAATGAAGATCCCAGTGTTATGGAGTCGATTAGTGTGAATTCGAAGGTGGATTACAATGAGCCTGGAGTATATCCGGTAGAATTTTCGTATACCGGAGATGGAACTTTGACGGCTGTGACAAAGATGTTTGTAGTTGTGGAGGGAAATGAAGATGGAAAATAATCGGGAGAATGCATCCGCACAGACGGAGACAGAATTTGAACCGATTTCATTGGTTTGTGATATTTTAAAAAACTGGTGGGTCATCCTGTTTGGAGCGCTGGCCGGTGCAATGCTTTTTTATGTGGCAAGCAGCATGATATATGTTCCGAATTATCGTACACAGGCAACATTTGTTATCACATCCAGAGAGAATGCCAATGCATACAATAATCTTTCTTCTGCCAATTCGATGGCAGAAACATTCCAGAAGATTCTGGAAAGTACGATTATGAAGAAGACAATCTGTGAAAAATTGGATATGGATAAGCTTGATGCGGATATCAGTGCCAATGTTGTAAAGGGAACGAATATGCTGACCCTTTCTGTTACTGCACATTCGCCAAAGGATTCGATTGATATTATCAAAACGGTGATGGACAACTACACCAGCATTTCTTATTATACAGTTGGAACGACAGTGCTTGATGTTTTGGAAGATCCGAAGATTCCGTATGCACCGGTCAATCCACCACAGAACGGTGAGATGGCAAAGAAGGGATTCTTCCTGGGAATGGCTGTCTGCATACTGTTATTTGCTATCTGGTCTTATATGCATAATACGGTGAAGCAGGAAAGAGAAGTAGAGAAAAAGCTCGATGCCAGAAGTCTTGGAGCGATTAGTTATGAATGGAAGTATAAGACGATAAAGGAATGGATCAAGCACCGGAAGAAGGCAGTTCTGGTGGATAATCCTCTGGCAAGCTTCCGGTTCGTGGAAAGTTTTAAGATGCTTGCGGCCAGGGTGGAATACCATATGTCAAAGATCAACGGTAAGGTCCTGGTAGTTACGAGTGTCTGTGAGAATGAAGGAAAGTCATCCGTGGCAGGGAATCTTGCAATCACACTTGCGAAAAAAGGCAAGAGAGTCATTTTGTTTGATGGCGATATCAGATGCCCTGCACAGTATCTGTTATTGGGAATGAGTCCGAAAAAAGAAAATGAGCTTGGAGAGTTCTTAAATGGCAGAACAGGTGCCAATAACATTTTGTTAAATACGGAGCGTAAGCGGCTTGGATTTATAGGTGGAAAGGTGTCCTATTCTGCTTCTACAGAGATGCTTGGAAACAGACAGCTTCCGGTTCTTATAGAAGCCTGCAGTAAGATTGTGGATTACGTCATTATCGATACACCACCATCTGGAATGATCGGAGATGCACAGATTTTTGCACAGCATGCAGATGCCGTCATGGTCGTTGCCAGACAGAACGTTACACTTGCAGAAGATATCAACGAGATGATGGATGATTTCCGTGACAATCATACCAAGGTACTTGGAGTTGTTTTAAATGGTGTCATGACGTTTCAGAGTATCGCGGACAGCCCGGTGGGAGATCATTACAGCAGGTACAGCAGATATGGGCGATATGGACGTTATGGGAAATATGCGAATAATAAAGAGGTATAGCAGACATGGATGAGATGAGAGAAAAATCTGGGAATGAACAACAGGGTGAAATCGAGAAGATTGATCTGATTGAATTCCTTCGTAGTTTCCAATATGGAATCAAGAAAATGTGGTGGCTGGTTTTGGTTCTCGCATTGATTTTTGGACTGAATAGTTATATCAAAGCAAGAAAGAATTATACCCCTGTCTATACGGCATCAGCGACGGTGGCAGTAACGACAATTGATGGAAGTCCGGCTTACCAGAACAATGCGTCTGCACAGCAGATGGCGGATGTTTTCCCATACATACTGACAAGTGGTGTGCTAAAAGATGTGGTAGCAAAGGATATGAAGCTGGACTCTGTTCCAGGATCCATTTCTGTTAAGGCGGAAGAGGGAACGAATATGCTTACGATATCCGTTACCGGTACGAATGCAGAACTTTCCTATAAGACATTAAAGTCAGTCATTAAAAATTATCCGGAAGTGGCACAGTTCGTACTTGGAAATACGACTCTGAAGATCCTGGATGAAACAGGTGTTCCGGATGATACGACAAAGCAGGGAGTCATTTCTTCTTCCTGGAAGAGAGGGGCACTTAAGGGTGCCATTATTGGTCTTGTGATTCTGTCTCTTTATGTACTTACCAGACGTACCGTGAAGACAGGTAAGGAGATTAAGACCCATTTGAATCTGGTTGATCTTGGAACATTGCCGGAAGTACATGTAAAGAAGAGAAATAAAGAAAGTTTTTATAATTCAGTCAATGTATTAAATAAAAGAATTCCGCAGGGATATCTGGAAGCGTTCAGAAAGGTCGGAATTAAGGTAATGAAACAGATGGAGGAAGAGGAGTTTAAGACGCTTTTGGTCACCAGCTCTGTGCCGGAAGAAGGAAAGACGGCATTTTCTGTGAATCTGGCAATCATAGAGGCAAAACTAGGGAAAAATGTCATACTTGTAGATTGTGATATGAGAAGACCATCTGTTGCAAAAGCCATGAATCAGGAAGGAGAATTTCCCGGACTTCAGGCGGTGCTTCAAGGTAAGGTGAAGATCAGTGAAGCAATGACAACGATAGAACTTGAGAAGTGCCCGGGATCTTTGCAGATTCTGTATGGCAAAACGACAGAAGGAAGTTCTTCCGACCTGCTTGAGAGTAAGCAGATGGAGAGACTCATTTCCATTTTAAAGAAGAAAGCAGACCTTGTAATATTTGATACGGCTCCTTCTGAGATGCTTGCAGATGCGCCGGTACTTGCAAGATATCTGGATGCTGCAGTCTATGTGATCCGCTATGATTATGCAAAGATGCGCCAGATTCGTATGGGTGTGGAGAACCTTTCGATGAGTGGAATCCATATGCTGGGTTATGTATTAAACCGCGACCGCTCTGTGGGTGGTGGTGGATATGGATATGGTTATGGATACTATGGACGCTATCGTTATGGAAGATATGGAAGATATGGTCGTTATGGCGGATATAGACATTACAGCCGCTATGAAAAACAGCTTGATGAACCGGTTGCAGAGGCAGGTGCGGTAAATCAAAAAGAGGTATTTACAGAGACGAAAGAGAACTGATTGCAAAATCTTTCAAGCTGCATATCATATAGAGAAAATTGCCAGATCATGTAAATTGTGATAAAATATGAAACTAGAGTGAAAAACTATAGAATTTGAGATGACGAAAAGAAACGAGTTGAGTATGAGGAGAAATACTAATTGTATTTTCTCAGGTTATAGCAAAGGGATAGAGACATATGAAAAATTATTTAAAAACTAAGAGCATGGTAGATATGATCCTTGGCTCAGTGGGAATGGTTGTGCTGTCGCCGGTATTTCTGGCGATAGCGGTAGCTATTAAGTTAGAAGATGGCTTACGGGCACCGGTATTCTTTTCACAAAAGAGAGTCGGTGTTCATAAGTCATATTTCCAGTTATATAAGTTTCGTTCCATGCGGCTTGACACTCCGCATGACATACCGACGCATCTTTTGGATAACCCGGAGCAGTATATCACAAAGGTGGGTCGTTTCTTGCGTAAATCTTCTTTAGATGAACTGCCTCAGCTCTACAACATTGCAAGAGGCGATATGGCAGTCGTCGGACCAAGACCGGCACTGTGGAATCAGACAGACTTAATTGCAGAGAGAGACAAATATGGTGCAAATGATGTGAAGCCGGGCCTTACCGGCTGGGCGCAGATCAATGGACGTGACGAACTCGAGATAGATGTAAAAGCAAAGCTTGACGGAGAGTACGTAAGAAAAGCAGGACTTGCGATGGACATCCGGTGCGTCTTTGGTACCATTTTTTCCGTACTCCGTGGAAGCGGCGTTGTAGAAGGTGGAACAGGAACAATGGAGCGAGAAAAGAAAAATAAAAAAGTAATGATTATCACGAATCATTCTTATATGCTGTGGCAGTTCCGAAGAGAACTCATACAGATGCTGATGGAAGATGCAGAGGTCTATATCAGCACTCCATTTGTCGGCCACGAGAAAGACTTTGCCGATATGGGATGCCATATGATCGAGACTCCGGTTGACCGCCGCGGCATCAATCCGATGACAGATCTGCGTTTATATAAGCAGTACCGTGCCATGTTAAAGAAAGAAAAGCCGGACATGGTCATCACTTATTCGATTAAGCCAAATGTTTATGCCGGTTATGCGTGCAGACGCCTGCACATTCCATATTGCGTAAATGTACAGGGACTTGGCACCGCATTTGAAAAGCCGGGACTTTCCCAGGTCGTAACCATGATGTACCGCACTGCTTTAAAGGGCGCAAAGACCGTATTCTTTGAAAATGAGCGAAATGCAGCACTCTTCCGGGAAAAGAAGATCACTCCGGAAAAGCAGCAGACGATCCTTTCCGGAGCCGGCATCACTCTCGACTTCTATCAGTACGAAGCCTATCCGGAAAATGAAGCATTTCACTTCCTGTATCTGGGCCGAATCATGAAGGAAAAGGGCATAGACGAGCTCTTCTACGCCATTCGCAAGTTACACAAGGAATATGGCAAGAAAGTCGTTCTTGACATTGTCGGATTCTTCGAAGACGAATATAAGGGTGAAGTAGAGAAGTTAGTAGAAGACGGCATCGCAGTCTTTCATGGATTCAAAGAAGACCCGAGACCGTATTATAAAGCAGCAGACTGCATCGTCCTTCCAAGTTATCATGAGGGCATGTCAAATGTCCTGCTAGAAGCAGCATCCACCGGCAGACCGGTTGTTACAAGCAAAATTCCAGGCTGTATGGAAAGCGTGGAAGACGGCACAACCGGATACCTCTGTCAGGTGAAAAATGCACATTCTCTGTACCAGAAGATGAATGAAATCTATCATAAGAGCCGCGCCGACCGAGAAGAAATGGGCAAATGCGCAAGAGATAAGATGGCAAGAGAGTTTGCGAAGGATGAAGTGGTGAAGATGACGGTGGCGAAAGTGAAGGAGTAGAGATGCAGCCAATCAGAGTATTACATATCGTAACCTATATGGGACGAGGTGGTTTGGAAACGATGCTTATGAACTACTATCGTCATATTGACCGCACAAAGGTACAGTTTGATTTCCTTGTACACAGAGACTTCGAGGCGGATTATGATGCAGAAATCTTATCGCTTGGTGGAAAAATTCATCATGTATCCAGACTGGTACCGTGGAGTAAATCGTATCAGAACGAGCTGCGTACTTTTTTTAAGGCACACCCGGAATATCGAATCGTGCATGTACACCAGGACTGTTTGAGTTCAGTTGCCTTAAAAGTGGCGAAGGAGTGTGGAGTACCGGTACGGATTGCGCACAGCCACAACAGCAATCAGGACAAGAATCTAAAGTATCTGATTAAGCTGCATTACATGAAGAAGATTCCTGCATTTGCAACTGCACTTTTTGCATGTGGAAAAGATGCGGGGGATTGGATGTTTGGAGGAAAACAGTATCATGTGATGGCAAATGCGGTGGAAGTAAAGAGATACCAGTACAAACCTTCTGTTGCAGAAAAAATAAGAAATGAATGGAATATTTCTGATGAACTTTTGGTTGGACATGTGGGAAGATTCAATCCACAAAAGAATCACACGTTTCTAATCGACATTTTCTATGAAGTACAGAAAATAAATCCATCTGCCAGATTACTTTTAGTCGGAGACGGAGATGGGAAAAAGGAAATACAAGAAAAAGCCAGAAAGCTTGGTATTGCAGATCATATCATCTTTGCGGGTGTCAGAACAGATGTAGAGGAACAGATGCAGGCAATGGATGTATTTGTATTTCCATCTTTGTATGAAGGATTGCCGGTTACTATGGTCGAAGCACAGGCAGCAGGCCTGCCATGTATCATATCTGACAAGGTTCCGGAAGAATGTATTATTACAACTAATCTTGTAACGACACAAAAATTGACCGATAGTCCTAAGATATGGGCAGAACATATCATAGGGAGGGCAAAGAACACGCGAACGGATCATTACGATGAGATGAAGTCTCATGGTTATGATATTGAAGAGGCAGCAAAATGGCTGCAAAACTATTATATTGCACACAGTGGAGAATAAGAATGGCAACACTTACAGTTTTTACTCCGGCATACAACCGGGCGCATACGCTGCCAAGAACCTATGAAAGCTTACAGAAGCAATCATGTAAAGATTTCGTCTGGCTGATTGTAGATGATGGATCGAAAGATCAGACAGCAAAATTGGTAAAAGAGTGGCAGCAACAGGAAAAAACGTTTGAAATCAGATATATCTATAAAGAAAATGGCGGGATGCATACGGCGCATAATGTAGCTTATGAAAATATCGATACTGAGCTGAATGTCTGCATCGATTCAGATGACTGTATGGCTGACGGGGCTGTGAAGAAAATCATAGATACCTGGGAAAAGGTAAGAGACAAAAACTATGCCGGATTAATCGGACTAGATGCAGACTTTAAGGGAAATATCATAGGAAAAGGATTTCCAGAGCACCTGAAAGAGACGACACTTGGTGACTATTATGCAGCAGGAGGACAAGGGGATAAGAAACTTGTTTACCGCACAGATGTAATAAACAGTGTGCCACCGTATCCGGTATTTGAGGGAGAAAAATACGTAGGACTGGTATATAAATATACGTTAGTCGATCAAAAATACAAATTATTTGTAATGAATGAAGTATTGTGTGATGTGGAGTATCAGGCTGATGGGTCAAGCAAAACGATGTGGAAACAATACTTAAAGAATCCAAATGGATTTGCATTTCTTAGGAAGGTATCGATGCAATATCCAAAATCAACAAAAAGATTAATCATAGACTGTATTCATTATTGTTCAAGCAGTCAGATTGCAGGAAACAGAAAATACATAAAAGAATCGCCCAAAAAGCTATTAACTGTTTTGTGTACACCTTTTGGGTGGTTATGGACGGCGTATGTGAGATATAAGGCAAAGAGGATATAGAGGACAAAAGATGTCAAATTATATTTTGATACTGGTGTGGATTGTAATATTAGGAATTGCAGCCATGTTCATAAATGTGAAAAGACCAGAAGTGGTCTGTGGAGAAAAAGTAGAGCGCTATTATGTGGTGTGGGCATTTTTGATATTTGTTCCACTGATTATCTGGTGTGGATATAGAGGAAATGTAGGAGATACATCCATGTATATCTCTAGTTTTTATGATATGCCAAGTGATTTTGGTGGAATAGAAACTTATATGCAGGGAGTAAAAAAAGATAAGGCATTTTTCTGTTTTTCAGCGGTAATAAAATGCCTGATTGGCAATAAGCCGGAAATTTATTTTATCATTTTGGCATTGATTCAGGCAACATTATTGATTCTTGTATACCGTAAGTATTCGCCGGAATTTCTCTTTACTTTCTTTTTATTTATTGCATCGACGGATTATATATCCTGGATGTTCAACGGAATTAGACAATTTATGGCAGTGACTATTACCTTTGCATGTTTTGGACTGATTCTGAAAAAGAAATATATAGTTGCTATTTTGCTAATCTTATTAGCTTCCCGGTTCCATGGTAGTGCACTGATTGTGATACCGTTTCTTTTTGTGGCGCAGGGAAAGGCATGGAATAAGAAAACTATTCTTGTTATAATGGCAACAATCGCAGTTGTTACGTTTATAGGAAGTTTTACGAACCTGTTGGATTCTGTGCTTGCAGAGACACAGTATACAAATGTTGTTTCTGACTGGCAGAGCTGGCAGGATGATGGAACGAATATATTCAGGGTATTGGTTTATGCAGTACCGGCGATTCTTTCATTTATAGGTAAAAGATATCTGGATGAAGCAAACAATCCGTGTATTAATTTCTGCGCGAACATGTCTATTATATCGACAGCAATCTATGTTGTGTCGATGTTTACATCTGGTATCTTTATAGGAAGACTTCCTATTTATTTTTCCCTATATAGTTACATTCTGTTGCCATGGGAGTTAAAAAATATGTTTAATGAAAAATCAAAACAATTTATTACGGGAGCGGCTGTTGTGGGTTATCTTGGATTTTATTTTTATAGTATTATTAGTATGGGAATGATATAAATGCATGAAAGGAATCAATATGAATAAGCAGGAGCGGAAAGAGTGTCAGTACTCTGATTATTATAGAATGACAGGTGAAGGAGAACATACAGGTTTAAGATGTTTAAAAAACCTCTTTCTTTTTCATCATTTGGCATTTATGTATTGGTATCGAAAATGTCAGCAAAAATCAACCTTTTTTCGAAGATATATACTATATAGAATGTCTAGAAAATTTGGACTGGAGATTTCGACTAAAGCCACTATAGGAAAAGGACTTTATCTTGGTCATCCATATAATATTACAGTAGCAGAAGGCGTACAAATGGGATAGAATGTAAATCTGCATAAAGGGTGTACAATTGGCCGTACTAATAGAGGAAATGCAGGTGTACCGAAAATGGGAGACTGTGTATTTGTCGGAATCAATGCAACAGTAGTTGGAAATATTGAAATCGGGGATGATGTATTGATTGCACCCAATAGTTATGTCAATGTGAATGTCCCATCACATTCTATTGTGATAGGTAATCCGGCCACAATACATCACCGTGACAATGCAACAGAAGGATATGTGAACTTTCGCGTATAACATGGAGGTTAGTATGATACCAAAGAAAATTCATTACTGCTGGTTTGGAAGAAAAGAACTTCCAGAGAAAGCAAAGAAATGCATCGCAAGCTGGAAAAAATATTGTCCGGACTTTGAAATTATCGAATGGAATGAAGATAATATCGATGTGTATCAGAATCCGTATACGACATATACATATGACAATAAGCGGTTTGCTTTTTTGAGTGATTATTTAAGACTCTTAATTGTTTATAAAGAGGGCGGGATTTACTTCGATGTGGATGTGGAAGTGGTTCGTCCCATTGATGAATTGCTAGAAAATCAGGCGTTTTTTGGATTTGAGACAAAGGATTATATCAATACAGGCCTTGGATTTGGAGCAGAAGCAGGAAATGCAATTGTAGAAGCGATGATAAAAGAGTACGATTCGCTTTTAGATGGAATGAAAGGGACGATAGGCTGTCCAATCTTAAATACGCAGGCATTAACGAAGCTGGGGATGGTTCCAAATGGAGAAAAACAAAAGGTGGAAAATGCAGTGATTTATCCGATTGAATGTTTTAATCCTTATGATGATCCAACAGGACGATTATATAAGACAAAACAAACTTATTCCATTCACTGGTATGCAAAGAGCTGGATGGATAAGAAAACTGTTATGCGAAGCAAGTTAACAAAGCCATTGCACAGGCTGTTACAAAGGAGAAGTTAGATGATCTCATATTCCATTGCCATACGTACCTTAGGAAAAGCAGGAAAAAAGTATCAAAAATTATTAAATAGCATTACCAAATTAAATGTACAGCCAGAAAAGATTATTGTTGTTCTGCCAGAGGGATATAAACCTCCGGTAGAAAAGATTGGAACAGAATGCTTTGTATATTCTAAAAAAGGAATGATACCGCAAAGACTTTTTGCACTTCAATACATCACATCGGAATATACGCTGTTTTGTGATGATGATGTGGAATTGTCGGCTGATTTTATAGAAAAGCTGGCAGAGCCACTAAAAAGTGGAAGATATGACTGCTCGGCAGGCCCGCTTCTTGAATTCTTTCCACCAAAAGGAAAGAAGTACTTACTGGCATCTGTATTAGGCGGAGCTTGTGTGATGCTTCATGGAAAAAAGGATACATATGTAAGAATCCTGAAAACAGGAGGCTGGTCTTATAATGATTCAATAGATACTTCTTCCCATCGTATTTACAAGACGGAATCTTTACCTGGAACTTGTTTTTTTATTCGTACTGAAGCTATGAAACACGTTCGTTTTGAAGATGAAATGTGGGCAGAAAAAAATGGTTATTCCGCATTTGAGGATCGTATTTTGTTCTACAAGTTACAAAATAATGGACATCATAGTTGCGTGGTATCTGATGCAAAGTATTTACACAACGATGCAAAGACATCTACACAGACTTTGCGAACAGAACCGGTCTATGCGGCAGCATATAATCATTATGTTTTCTGGTACCGGCACATTTATCAATGTACATCAAATGTTTTGAATAAAGGATGGGAAAAACTCTGCATCTGGCATTATATACAGATGCAGAAACTCTATCAGAAAGTATTGATGCGTGCCGGACGCTCGAATACAGACTTAAATGCTGCAATGAAACAAGGGTTTCAAGATGCAAAGAAATATGTAAAAAGTACTGAATACAAGTGTATTCCATCAGCAGTGATAAAGGAATGAATATGAAAAAGAAACTTTTAGTAGTATTTACGGGACCAATGGAATTAGGTGGTATTGAAAAAAGCCTGATTGGTCTTTTAGATGCTATAGATTATGAACAATATAGTGTGGACCTCTTTTTATATGGGCATCATGGAAGCCTTTATTCCCAGATTAATAAAAATGTTAATATCTTACCAGAGGTTAAGGAACTGGCTTATACTAGAGAATCGCTGATGACTAAGATAAAGCATGGGGCATTTTATTCGGTCTGGAGACGAATCATAGATGGGTTTCGCCATCTTCCAAATGATGATTCCTGGAATTTGATTTTGAAACATGAGGTAAAGAAGCTTTCGGGAACGTATGATCTGGCAATGAGTTTTTTCCTGCCGTTTGATCTGATCAGGGATCACGTAGATGCAAGATGCAAAGTAGGATGGATTCATACAGATTATTCTTCTGTGGAAGGAATCAATTATGAAGAATTGAGACAATCCTATAGTGGGTTAGACAAGATAGTAGCAGTCAGTTCGGCATGTGGAGAAACATTTACTAAACTTTTTCCCGAGCTTAGAGGAAATATGATGGAAGTAGAAAATATTCTTCCACAGTCAATTATTAGAAAAGATGCGGAGGCTTTTGACGGAGAAAACGAAATGCCGGTCATAAAAGATGGATTTCGTCTTCTCTCGATAGGGCGTTACTGCACTGCTAAGAATTTTGATAATGTACCAGCTATTTGTTCTTGTCTGTTAAAAAAAGGCTTCAAAGTAAAATGGTACATCATCGGATTTGGCGGAGATGAAGAATTGATTCGACAGAAGATAGCCGCAGCAAAGATGGAAGAGTATGTCATTCTTCTTGGAAAAAAAGAGAATCCATATCCGTACATTAGGGCATGTGATCTGTATGTACAGCCAAGCAGGTATGAGGGAAAAAGCGTTACAGTCAGAGAAGCACAGATGTTTGCAAAACCGGTTGTAATTACAGCTTATCCTACATCAGGCAGTCAGTTAGAAGATGGTGTGGATGGTGTAGTTGTACCAATGGATAATGAAGGCTGTGCCGATGGCATTGCTAAACTATTAAATGATCCAAAGAAGATGCAAAGTCTTAGTGAAGCATGCAGAAGGCGGGATTACAGCAATCAAAAGGAAGTAGAGAAATTATATGAGCTGCTTAACTAGGAGACTGTTTTAAAAGGATGGTACAAATGAAAATATTAACAATAACTTGTCATGATGTATATAATACGGGGGCAAGCCTGCAGGCATACGCTTTGATGAAATATTTACAAAATCAAGGGCATGAAGTAAAAATTATAGATTATAAACCAGAATATTTATCACATCATTACAGTTTTTCGTATATTCCAAATAAGAGATACGATGTTTTTCCAATAAAATATTTGTATCTATTATCAAAACTACCGGGAAGGATCAATAGTTATCTGGCTGGAAGGAAGCAGAATTTTGACGCATTTAAGAAAAACTATCTTAAAGTTACGGAACATATGTTTAAAAGTAATGAGGAATTAAAAAAGCAGTGCCCTAAGGCGGATGTTGTTATTGCAGGAAGTGATCAGATATGGAATCCGTTGTTTCAAAATGGCAAAGATAAAGCATTTTATTTGGACTTTGTTGCAGATGGTACAAAAAAGGTTTCCTATGCTGCTAGTATGGTAGTGACAAAATTAGATGAAACACAAAAAACGTTTGTAAAAACGATGTTGCAAGATTTTGATAAAATTTCTGTTCGAGAAAAAAGTGCTACAGATGTATTAAAAGATATGGGGATAAGTGCAGTTGCAGTTATGGATCCAGTTTTTTTATTGGATTCATCTATATGGAACAAACTAATTGAAAATGAGGATGAAATCTGTAAACAACCATATTTGTTTCTGTATGATTTTGAAAATGATTCTAATCTCAAACAATTTGCAGAACGATTAGCAGAAAAAAACAACTTAAAAATCATTTCTTTTTTTGATGATAAGAATAGACATGTGAAAGCTGCCGGGCCAATTCAGTTTTTGAAGTTAATTAAGGGTGCAGATTATATATTATCTAATTCTTTTCATGCAACTGCTTTTTCAGTCATTTTCGAAAAAGACTTTTTTGTCTTTAAAAGAAAGGAAAACTTAAACAGCAGAATGAAAGAGTTGTTAGAAGGCATAGACTTAACGGACAGAGAGATAGAACCCGGACAAGCGATAAAAGATATGCCATCAATTGATTATTTAAAAGTAAATTCTTTGTTAGATGAAAAGATGGAACAGTCAAGAATGTTTTTGAAAACATCCATTTTATAGCCTTAAAAAGGAGTAATTATTTATATGACAGTAAAAGTTACAGTAATAGTACCAGTTTACAAGGTGGAACAATATTTAAAAAGATGTGTTGATTCTATATTAAAACAGACGGTAGAGAAAATAGAGGTCATTCTTGTAGATGATGGGTCACCGGATACATGCCCGGTCATATGTGATGAAATCGCAAAAAAGGATGATAGAGTCCGGGTAGTACATAAAAAAAATGGTGGGTTAGCATCAGCGAGAAATGCAGGACTTACTATTGCAAAAGGGGAGTATATCGTATTTGTTGATAGCGACGACTGGATAGAACCTAATATGTTAGAGGAGCTATTAGAAAAGGCGAATAATGGAAACTATGATTTTATTAGATTCCGACCTGTTTATGAAGGATGGCCAGGTATAGAAGATGGCACATTATGTGATTTTGGCACAGAAAGCATGTTAAAGGAGGGGGGGTATGACAAAGAGGATTTACGAAGAGAAGTTTATCCTTATTTGTTTGCTACACCGCAGATCACGCTTGGGCCAATTGTTGCTGCATGGCGCTCTATGTATAAAAGAAGTTTTCTTTTGGATAACCACTTGTATTTTTCGGAAGAGGTCAGATATTCAGAAGATACAATTTTTAGTGCACGTGTAGTTCGAAAAACAAATCGTGCATATTACATGGAACAAGGCAAATTTTATCATTATTTTTATAATAATCAGTCAATTACAAAATCATTTAAATCAGATAGATGGGAATCAGCAAAGATTTTAATGGATTGTTTTGAACATTATTTTAGAGATGATAAAGAGTATGATTTTTCAGACGAACTGGTTTTGCAAAAAATATATGGAGTTTTAAATTCATTAAATGAGCGACATGTGATGAAACATGTATGGAAAAAATATTGTTATTGTAGAAAAATTATAAATGACTCAGTAACGAAGGATGCATTTAAACGTTTGGATCTAGTGGAAGTGCCAAACAAATTACGCATAATATTGAAATTAATAAAATATAGAGTTACAATTGCATTTTTGTTAATTTAGTGATTCCGAGGAGAAATGAAATGGAACTGGTAAGCATAGTGATACCTGTATATAATTGTGAAACAAAATTAAAAAGATGTCTTCAGTCTGTTCAAAAACAGACATACAAGGACATAGAAGTTCTTATAGTAAATGATGGTTCTACGGATAATAGTTTGCAAGTATGTGAGGAATTCTGCAAACAAGATGTTAGATTCCATGTATTTAATCAGAAAAATCACGGGGTATCGTATAGTAGAAATCAGGGAATAAAAAAGGCAAATGGTCAGTATCTGATGTTTGTAGATGGTGATGATGAAGTGTTGCCGGATATGGTACAGCAATATATAGTGAGTGCCAAAAATGGCAGTGCAGATGTTGTCATTGGCGGCTTACAGATGATGAAACAAAATGGGGATATCGTCTATAAAGTTCCGACAGTATATGGAAATATAGATAAAACAAAATTATGGGAAATGATTTGTGAGGATAATACTGGCACTTTTGGGTATGTCCCAAATAAACTTTATCGCCTTCAATTAATAGTGGAAGAAAACATATTATTTAGAGAAGATATGTCGGCACAGGAAGATTTGGAATTTGCATTATCCGCATTTTCCAAATGCAAAAAAGTTCGTTGTATTGATTATTGTGGGTACCGATATTACTATGATATAGGAAAACGTGAAATGCCGTTAGTGGATTTGGTATCTAATCAAAGAAAAATCTTACAGCAGGCAAAGAATGCAGGAGTCAGTTCACAAAAGTGTAAGAACATAAAAAGAAAAATACAAGATGCTGCGTACGTATCCATTTTTCGTGCAGAGAACTATAAAAAAATAAAGCAAATAAGTCAGTTGTTTAAAAAAGAGGATTTTGGAGATATAAATAATTTGCCAAAAGAAATGAAGATGAGTCTTTTTTTATTCTCACACCAGAGATATTTTATATTATATGTGTATTTTCGTATGAGAAATAGCGTAAAAAGGATTTTGGGAAAAGAAACAATCTAATTTGCAATGGGAGAAAGTGCCATGAAAAAACAGATAGTAATCGTCACAAGGCGTATGATAACAGGTGGAGTTGAGCGTGCATTAATTGCAATGTTAAAACAATTTGATTATAACGAAGTGGATGTGGATTTGTATGTAGAATTAGAGGATGGAGAATTGTATGAAGAGATACCTAAGAATATACAAGTTCATCTTTTGCCAACAGTTCACGGAAAAAATGCAATGGTACATCCATATTCAACTATAAAAAAATTAATGTCAAAGATGAAATTAAAAACAAAGATGCCATATTTAGAACAGAATCTATATTACAGTAAGATGTTGCTTCCACTTAAAAAGAGGTATGATATTGCGATTGCTTATCATGCACCAAATACAGTTCCTGTTTTTTATGTAATTAATCAGATAAAAGCAAAAAAGAAAATTCTATGGCTGCATGGAGATATGGAAACGAATGCTGGAGATGAAATGCTTGCGATAAAGTATCATAGTTGTTTTGATCAAGTGTTTGCTGTTTCCAAGAGTGTGTATGACAGTTTTTTAAAATATCATCCAGATATGGAGAAAAAAACAGACATATTCTATAATTTTGTTGATGTAGATGGAATAAAGAAGAAGGCGAAACAGGGACACGGCTTTGAGGATGATTTTAAGGGGATTCGAATTCTGTCTATTGGCAGACTTGATAAACAAAAAGGATTTGATATTGCGATAAATATATGTATTCGTCTATGTCAAAATGGATATCAGTTTAAGTGGTATGTATGCGGCGAAGGTACAGAGCGTAAAGCATTGGAAATGCAGATTGAGAAATATTGTTTAAAAGATGTATTTATATTATTAGGAAATCAGAGCAATCCATACACATATTTGAAAGATTGTGATTTATATGTACAACCATCAAGATATGAAGGATATTGTACAACAACAAACGAGGCAAGAATGTTGTCTAAGCCAGTAATTACAACGGATGTTTCCGGATCGAGGGAACAATTTGTAGATGGAGAGACTGGATGGATTGTACCAATTGAAGAGAATGCAATATATGAAAGAATAAAATGGTGCATTGAAAATCCACAGGCAATGAAAGAGGTCAGTGAGAGACTTGGAAAAATTAACATTGCATCTGACAATAAGATAGCAATGATTTTCAAATAGAGAGGATGCAAAATGTATACAATTAGTGTAATTATACCTGTATATAATGCGGAAAAATATTTAAAGAAGGCTATAGATAGTGTATTGTCACAAACATTAGCAAGAATAGAACTTGTATGTATCAACGATGGTTCAAAAGATGGTTCCATGCGAATATTATCTGAATATCAAAAAAATTATTCAAATATAAAAGTTATTGATCAAAAGAATAGTGGAGCGGCATGTGCAAGAAACACAGGAATTCAAAGGGCCGAAGGCGAATATGTGTTCTTTTTGGATTCCGATGATTGGATACCAAATTGTCATGTGCTAGAACATTTGTATTCTTACGCAAAGAATCACAATTTGCAAATTTGTGGAGGATCTTTATGCCGTTGGGACGGAAATACATATCATCACAATTTCAATCAAACGCAGGGAGGCTATGTATTTCAACAAGAGGGCGTTGTTTCCTATGAAACATATCAATTTGATTTGGGATTTTCAAGGTTTATATATGACCGCTCAATGATTTTACAAAAAAATATTATATTTCCGATGTATAGAAACTATGAGGATCCGTTTTTTTTTGTAAAAGCTATGACGGAAGCAAAACAATTCGGTGCAATTGTGGAAGATGTTTATGTATATCGTGAAACGCAAGGCAGTGCCAGTCATCAGAAAAGTCTGGAATCAATTTTAGATATGTTACAAGGTATGTGGGACAATCTGAAATTGGCAGAAAAAAATCATTACTGCAGGTTATATGCACTTACATTCCAAAGAATGAACAAAGAGTCTTTGTGCGAAATAGAATATGCGCTTAATAATCTGGATACAGAAAAAAAACTCTTTTTGCTATTGCTTCAAATTAATGCATCCATTAAGTGGGATTTGATTCCAGACTATACCAAATGCCTTTTAGAACCATTAGATATGATCTATCAAGAGTATCGTAAGTATGAAAAGATACGAAATGGGAAAATGGTAAGAGGGATAAGGAGAATACGTTCATTTTTGAAAAGATAAGAGAGACAGGATATGGAGAAAAAATTAATAAGTGTAATTGTTCCCGTTTACAATGTGGAAGCTTACCTTGAAAGATGTGTAGACAGTATTTTAAAACAGACATACAAAGAGCTTGAAATTATTTTGGTAGATGATGGAGCCACAGATAGCAGTGGAGAATTATGTGATCAACTTGCAAAAAAAGATGATAGAATTATTGTCATACACAAAAAGAATGGTGGGCTCTCTGATGCAAGAAATGCTGGGATAGATGCCTCAAGAGGAGAATATCTTTCGTTTATTGATAGTGATGATTTTATACATCCAATGTTTATGGAAGTATTGCTTCAATTGTGTGAAACAACACAATGTAACATCAGTAAATGCGGAATGCAGGAAGTGGAAGGGGATACATTTGTAAGCGAAGGAGAAAAAGAGGATACCTACAAGTTATATTCTGCAGAAGAGTATTTGGAAAAAATAAATAGGGTGAATGCTGGATTCAGCGTATGTAATAAGTTATTTCATAGGGAGTTGTTTTCAACAATAAAGTTCCCTTATGCAAAACTGCATGAAGATGTTGCTGTGATTTATAAATTAATTGCAATGTCTAAAAAGATAGTAGAAGTAGAATACAAGTTGTATTTTTACTACAAAAATCCAAAGAGTATTACAAAATCGATTATAAAAAAGGAAAGATTAGATGACATAGAATTCAGAATGAATATGTATTCATTTTGCAAGAAAAAGAAGTGGAATGTGGCAGCCAGAGCACAAGCAGATTATATCTTAAACATGATTCGAATGTATCAAAAAATAGACAAAGAAAATGTAGATAATTATAAAGAATTTATAAAACGATTAAAAAATATAAAATATGAATTCGCAATGCGAATTGTAAAAAAAGAGTACACTTGTGTAAAAGAAAAATTGATGATTTATATTAATTTATTATTAAACAATTAAAAGAAGGGAAATAGTATAATGAACGATAGTATTACAGTTATATCATCTAAAAGAAAGATATTTAATCTGAATCTAAAAGAACTTTGGAAGTATAGAGATTTAATTTTTTTGTTTGTAAAAAGAGATTTCGTATCAAAGTATAAACAAACAGTTTTAGGACCATTATGGGCAATTATTCAGCCATTATTTACGACATTAGTGTTCACAGTAATTTTTGGAAACCTGGCAAGATTAACAACAATGGACAGTATCAATCAGGAAGGTTTAGTTATTCCAAGTTTTTTATTTTACATGTGTGGAAATATATGTTGGGCGTATTTTTCAGGATGTTTAAATTCTTGTGGAAATACATTTATTGGAAACGCTGGTATACTGGGAAAGGTATATTTTCCACGATTGGTTATGCCAATATCAGTTATTTTTTCACAGTTAATTAATTTTATTATACAATTTACAATGCTAATTATATTTATTGCTTATTTTATAATAGCAGGAACGACTGATTTGAAAATTACAGTAAATATTATTATGCTTCCAATTCTCGTTTTGCAGATGGGACTTTTGGGAATGGGATTTGGAATCATTGTATCGGCACTTACGACAAAGTATCGAGATTTGGTAATGCTAGTCGGATTTGCAGTTTCTTTATGGCAATATGCAACACCAGTTGCTTATGGATTGTGCCTGATTCCAGAAGAATGGATGGGATTATATAAATTGAATCCAATGACAATGATAGTTACGACTTTTAGATATTCGTTGCTAGGCTCCGGAAGTATGGATTGGGCTTATTATGGAATTAGCTGGTTGGTTACAGTTATCGTATTAGCCATTGGTGTATTATTATTTACCAGAGTGGAAAAAACATTTATGGATACAATATAAAGGTTCATTAGAGAGGAGATGCGTGGTTAAAGCCGACCACGGGCGATAATATGCAGGAAGCAATAAAAATAGAACATATCTCAAAAGAGTACAAACTAGGACAGATTGGTGGAGGAACATTGACTGGAGATTTGCAGTCAGCGTGGGCAAAGTTAAGAAAAAAAGAAGATCCCAATAGCAAGATAGGAAGTGTACAAGTACATAGTGGAGAGAAGTTTTTGGCACTAGACGATTTGAGTTTTTCAGTAAAAAAAGGAGAGCGGGTAGGAATTATTGGTCATAATGGTGCGGGAAAATCAACTTTGCTAAAATTATTATCAAGAGTTACAGCACCGACATCGGGAGAAATATCGTTTTCCGGGCGAATTGCCAGTATGCTGGAAGTAGGGACAGGATTTCATCCCGAGTTGACAGGTCGTGAAAATGTTTTTATGAATGGTGCAATATTAGGTATGAATAAAAGAGAAATTCGGGATAAATTTGATGCAATTGTAAAATTTGCTGAGATGGAGAGGTTTATTGACACACCGGTAAAGAGATATTCGTCAGGTATGTATGTAAAATTAGCATTTTCAGTTGCAGCTCATTTAGATTCGGAAATTATGATTATGGACGAAGTACTTGCAGTCGGTGATATGAAATTCCAGCAGAAATGTTTAGGTAAGATGAGTGAAGTGTCTAAGAATCAAGGAAGAACAGTATTATATGTCAGTCACAATATGAATACGATTCGTCAATTGTGCGATCGGTGTATTGTTTTGAATCATGGAAAGTTGCAGTTTGATGGAGAAGTCGAAGAGGCAATAGATATCTATATGGATAATGTAAAAAGTTATAATGTGTTTACTGATTTGAGACAGATAAAAAGAAATGATAATTTGGGAGAGTTGATTCAATTTGACAGTTTTGAGCTGTTAAATGGGAATATTAATATAGGGACAGATGAAGCTGTAAAAGCGAGATTAGTTGTCGATGCAAAGGAATCAATAGACAATGTGCATTTACGAATTAATTTGAAATCACAGGATGGAACGCCATTAGCAATGTACTATCTTTATGATAAAATAACAGTTCATGAAGGAAAGCAGAGCATTGACATCAGCATAGAAACAAATGGTTTAGCACCAGGGGCCTATTCGTTGGATTTGGTTTTGAACGAGACAAATGAGTTCGGAACAGAAAGATTATTAGATGTTGTTAGAAAATCAGTTGGATTCAATATCAATGCAGTACTCGGATTTAATGGAAATATGGAATGGCTACCACAATACTGGGGACACTATAGCGGAAAAATTGATTTAATATAGAGGAGAAAAATGAAAAAAGTCTTATTTGCTATTAATAATTTAGAGGGTGGAGGTGCAGAAAAAGTACTTGTTGATCTGGTAAACAATTTGAACAAAAAAAAATATACTGTAGACTTATTTTTAATAGATAAAACTGGTGTGTTTTTGGAAAAACTTGATAAGGATATAAAGGTACTTTCTTCATACATAGAGAATCATCCACTTAAGGAAAGATATGCTGCACATATTTTATGTAGGTGGAATAATAGATGTATGAGAAAAATCTTTATGAAATATAATAAAGATTTTACGAAAGAGTTTCTTAAGGATGCATCTCCAACTGAATTATATGAATATTTTTTTAAAGGGGATGAATACGATGTGGAAATTGCTTTCCTAGAGGGAATTGCAACTAAAATCATTTCAGGATCCACTAACAAAAGTTCAAAAAAAATTGCTTGGGTGCACACAGATTTAGTCGAACATCCATGGTTTAAAAGAGAATATAGATCAGAAGAAGAAATTCGAAAATGTTATCAGAGATTTGATGAAGTTGTGTGTGTGTCTGAAAAGATTAAAGAAGTATTTGAAAAAACATATGGTAAAGAAGCGATTGTTAGATGGAATCCAATTGATTCCAATTTAATAAAGAAGAAGTGTAAAGAAGAAGTGGAGCTTCCTGTGCATTCGGAAGAAACTTTTTGCTATATTGCAGTCGGAAGGTTTACGAAAGAAAAGGGATTTGAGAGATTGTTGAATGTACACGAGAGATTGATTAATAACGGCTATCATGTTCAATTGTGGCTGATAGGGAAAGGAGATTTGAAAAACCAGCTAGAATCAGTTATTCAAGAAAAAAAGATGCAAAATAGTGTTTATATGTTGGGCTTTCAAGAAAACCCATATAAGTATATGGAAAATGCCGATGCATATGTTTGTTCCTCTTATGTAGAAGGATTAAGTACTACTGTATTGGAAGCATTAATACTAGGGTTGCCAATCGTGACAACGAATTGTCCAGGAATGGAGGAGTTATTAGGGCAAAGCCAATATGGATTAATAACTGAAAATAGTGAACAGGCGCTTTATGAAGGAATGAAAAGCATGGCAGAAAATAAAGAGCTTTATCTAAAATATAAGAAACAAGCGCAGACACGAGGAGCGCAGGTTCATATAGAAAAGAGCATCGCGGAGATTGAGATGCTGCTTGGTTAGGAGAAAATTGTGTATATTATTGTAAATATTGTTTCTGAGAGTCCTCATACAAGTATTTTTTTTGTAGGAATGGAGAAATTAAAAAAACAAGGATTATGTCAAGTAGAATATCAAAAAGTAGAAGAAGGAAAATATCCTACACCTCATATGGTAGAGTGTATAGTTGATGGCAAAAAGGTTGCTTTTGATTATTTGGACGGATATAATTTCAAAAATATGGCTGATGCAAGTAAATATATTGAATCATGTGATTTGTACTTTAAGAGATCTTTTTCGAATGAAAAGAATGATGTTCTATTTCCAATGTGTAAAAATAAAATAAGATCATTGGGTTTTAATTTTTATGTTACATGTATTAATAATCCGATTGATTGGAGATATACATCTAAGGGAATTTTACAAGCTATAAGATTGAAAAGAAGAATGGAGTGCTCTATTGATAAATTTGAGCAAAGAGCAAATAGAAAGAAAAAAAATATAAAAATACTTTTTCTTACGCGGTTGTATAAAGGAGAAGATTTGTTAAATAAAATGAGAGCGGAAATTATTCTGAAATTAAAAGATAAATATCCAAATAATTTTATAGGTGGGTTATATCCAGATGAATTTTCAAAAGAGCAGTATCCGGATTTAGTTGTGGATTCTGACATTTGTGAGAAGCAAAATTATATGAGAATCATGAAAAAATCGGATATTTGTATTGCGACAACAGGACTGCATGAATCCATAGGATGGAAAATGGGCGAGTATGTAGCGGCTGCTAGAGGAATTGTAAGTGAAAAACTTAATTATCGTGTACCTGGTAATTTTAAAGAAGAAAAGAATTATTTAGTATTTTCTAATATTGATGAATGTATTGATGCGGTAGACAGGCTGTATACATCACCAAGCACATTATATCAAATGAAAAAAAATAATGAAAAATACTATAAACGGTTTGGCAGACCGGACAAACAGATTTGGAATGCGTTATGTCAAGAGGTTGATTATAAATGAAAAAGGAGTATATAAAGATAAGTTTAAAGAGAATGTTTTTGTCAAAAAACAAAAATAGAAAGAAGGTCATTTTGTTTGATTCATCATTGGATACGTTTAATATTGGTGATCATATTATAATGAGTTATTGTAACAAGATTATGAATCAAATATTTGCGGATAAAGAAAAAAAACACATAACATTTCATGGTACACCATTGGACGAGGATACAAAAGATTTGGCTACATATAAGTATAAATTTATTTGCGGGACAAATGTCCTATCTCCGAATGTTGAATGGTTTTGTCCCTTTCATACAACACAAAATCTCGAGCAGTACAACGACATATGTTTATTAGGTGTAGGCTGGGGAAAGTATTCGAATCAAACTTCAATTGAATCAAAAGAGTTCTATCGATGTATACTAAGTAAACATTGGCTGCATTCTGTAAGGGACAGATATACAGAAAAGAAATGTTTGGAAATGGGATTTAAAAATGTAATATTTACGGCATGTCCAACCATGTGGAAGCTAACACCTGAATTCTGTAAAACAATACCTCATTTCAAAGAAGAACAGGTTGTTTTTGCGTTAACAGATTATGACAAAAATGAAGAGATGGATCGAAAAATGATTCAGATTTTGCGAAAAAATTATTGGAAAAGTACAACACATCATTAATGTAAAAGTGAGGATGAATTTTGGCTAGTTTAATGGAAGACCTGATCAATGTTCTGAACCAGGAAGAAGAACAGTATCAGGGATTGATCGAACTCGGAAAGAAAAAGAGGGAAGTGGTGATCCGGGCGGATATTAAGACGCTGGATGAGATCACCGCAACAGAGCAGGAGACTGCCAGCAATCTGCAGAATCTGGCGAAGAAGAGAGCCAGAGTGCTGAATGATATGGCGACGGTTCTTGGCAGGAATCCGGGGGAGGTTACGATCACAAAGATG
>OHXK01000083.1_pt1 | contig 46371 bp, 39 predicted proteins | sample 1579921 | NCBI WGS metagenome assembly OHXK01 (sample SAMEA3882551, study PRJEB24775) | human gut metagenome | biome: human-associated habitat; feature: intestine environment; material: feces | place: Netherlands | collected 2009/2010 | reverse complement strand
CACAACTACAATTACTATTATAATTTTTCGTCTCATATTTTCGAGGCATTGTAATTATTAACAATGCCTCTCACCTCCACTGACTAATTTATACTTTTAAATTTGATTCTATCGGAAGATTTATCAGCTTGCAATATTGAAATATATCCTCACAAAACTGTTTATAATCTATTTTTGCTTTTCGAGATATCGTTTTTATGGATGCTAATATATTTTTTACTATCATAATCTGTTTATCCGTTATATCAGCTTTTAAGTATTCATCATAATCAATCCAGAGACTAACCGATGCAAAACCATATTTTATATCACACTTCTTTTCTTGTTTAAAAAGGCCCTGTTCTATAATATCTTTAGGTGCTATAATTGGTGTTATACCAACTATATCTACAAGATCACTGTACTGCTTATTTTCAACATGTTTTGATATACCTCTGCACATGCTGTAGATTTCATCGATAACCCCATATTGTTTTGTAAAATATGATGGCGAATTAATATTCAATTCCATTTCTTATAACCTCCTTCTATATTCATTACCAACTACCTAAACAATTTCATTAATTAAACTTTTATTTATTATTTCATCACCATCCCTTACTTTTTAATAATGGTGGAAATTCTCCATACTTTGATTCATAATATTTGTTCATATCATATTGCCACATATGAATATCTCGCTTACTTCCACTTTCTATAACTTTCATCACCGCATTATTTTCATTTAGATACTTTTGAGAATATCTTTTTTCAGGATTCAATGTTTCACCAAATTTTAATATTTCATTAGTATCTTTATCCACTAATGCATATCCATAATTTGTTCTTGTATCTTCCAAAGAGTTTCCATGATTATGACTAGCACTTGTTTTCTTAGATGGTATGCCAACCTCTTCATTTGATGCAAACTGTCCATTTTTCCTATGCCATCTACCATTATTATCTTTATAGTATCCCGATGTTGCTTCAGCATTATTTTCAGCGGTATTCGTAGTAGCTGTTTTTACATTATTTCCTTGTTTTGATGCTGTAGTCGACTTAGTAGTATTATTCCCCGCAGCCACTGACTCAATATTATTGTCCGATATAGAAGCAGAATTATTTCTTGCGGTAACCTTTGAAGCGGAAGATTGATCTGTTTGTGTTAATAAAGGTGCTTCATTTTCACTTGTATAATCCAGTTTTTTTGTAGCCATTTCAGTGATATGCCCCGGCTTAGTTGAACTAGATTTTCCTTTTACCAAGTCCTTCACTGCACTAAGTGCTTTACCGGCGCCATAAGTAAGACCACCCAAAACACCTCCAGATATTGCTCCTGTTAATCCGCCTGTTAAGGTATCTTTTGCAACTTGCTTCAAACTATTTCCTGACAATCCAGAACTTATTGCTCCATAAGAAGCACCACCAATTGCACCTGCTACAGCTCCTGAAACCATCGCAGTTCCTAATCCACCCATTGCTGGCAATGCTGCCAGAACTGCTCCAGTTGCTAAACCGCCTGTTGCCGCAACCACAACACCGGACACTACCATTGCTGTTACACCAATCGCTACATTTTTCCAGTTTACTTTGCCCAACTGATCTGTAATACGATTCGTTGTGGTACACATGTGGCGTACTACTTCAGAACGAATTTCTGATGTTCGTTCTGAAACATAGGATTTAAAAGATGTATAAGTTTTTCCAATTTTCTGAACACCATTACTTACCGAACGGACAAAACTGCTACCTCTTGATACAACTTTTCGGTATGAATTCGTCACGCTACTCCGCACAGATTGATATGTCTTTTTTGGATGTGTAACCGCATTTTTTACAGTTTTTGCTGCACCCTTTACTGCATTAACAATAGTTTTTGCCGCTTTCTTAGCTGTATTTACTACTGTTTTGACTACCTTTTTTGCAGTATTAACGATTTTCTTGCCGACACTCTTGACTGCTTTTGCTGCTTTTTTAGCTGTACTCTTAATCCTGCTCCATAATGAATGTCCTGTTGGATCACTGTAATTCAACGGATTATTGGTCGTATAGTCATAGCGATTTCTGGTTAATGGATTTTCTGTCGTTCCAAGGTCACTATCTTCAGTTGTAAAGGTTCCGTTCTCTGCGTCATAGTATCTTGCCCGCAGATACTGAAGTCCTGTTTTTACATTTGTGGACTCCCCGTTGTAGCCATAATAATTGACTCCATCTGCGGTTCCTGATGTAAGGTTTCCGTATGGATCATACTGATAGCTGTTCGTCAGATTAGCTGTTTCGGTCAGGATTCCGGTCACGCTGTTTCTTCCGTCATATAAATAATAACTGCTTTCTTTCGATTTATCAACGCTTACCCGTTCTCCGATTCCACTTTCTCCATAAGTATAAGCCTGACGTACTTTCTCGTCTGATCCATACTCTGCAAGGACTTCTGTATTTTCACGATTGATATCGTTGATATACTCTGTCAGTGTATAACCTTTAGCATTTGAACCACCTTTTACCAGAGATGCAAGCTGTTCTTTCGGACTGTCACCATCTTCTGTACGCTGGTTCTCCGGGATCAGGACTTCATCGCCATAGCAGTCTTCCCATTTATAGGTGTTATCCAGTTCGAATACCCGGTTGTTATCTCCATCATACATGGCTGCCATCAGGACTGTTCCACCCTGTTTTACGACTGCCAGTCGATTCTCAGCTGTGTATTCATAAGTGACCGGATCTGCACTGTTTGTCTTATCACATTCCTGGATCAGATTGCCATCTTTATCATAGCTGTAGGTTGTTCCCGGATCGCCCCAGATTTTTGCATTCGTGCGTTTGATGAGCTGGTTGGAATCGTTGTACTTGTAGTTATATTTTGCTTTGCTGACACCATCTTCGATCTTCTCGTAAGAGGTCCGGTTTCCAATCTTGTCATAAGTATAATTATGGACTGTCTTTTTACCGCCCTCTGCTTTTTCTGTACAGCGCGTCAGTTCCCAGTTGTCATCGTATTCATAGGTACGAGTCGTCTGGATCTCTTTTTCCTGATGCTCACAGTCTGCTTTGTCTGTCTCTTTCTGTGTGTCGCCCCAGTTGTACCAGTCTTCCCAGCTTGGTGCCTTTCTTGTTCCGGCTTCCAGTTCGGTCGCTGTCTCGCTGACTACATATCCCTGATCATTGTACTTGTACTCATAAGTGCTGATTACCTTGCCGCAGGAACCACAGGTATTCACAATCTTTGTGATATGATCTTCTGCATCGTAAGATACTTCCGTCTTTGTTCCATTGCTTCTAATGACTTCTGTCACACGATTCAGTGCATCATGCTTGTAGGTGGTTACTTTTCCATTACGGTCTGTCAGTTTTACCAGATTATCATTTAAGTCATATTCATAGCTGACCTTTGTACCATCCGGGTATACGATTGCCTGCAGATTATCTGCATCATCATAGACGTAGCTGACATCTTTTTTCGAACCGCTTGTTACTTTTGTGATTCTTCCGAGCGCATCGTATTCGTAACTGCTCTTACCAGTCTGATCCTTCATGGATACCCGTTCCCCGGCGCTGTTATATGCGTAGGTCACGTCCTTTTCGGATTTCTCGCCTTTTGCGTCCTGATATGATTTCTCCAACAGGTCATTCAGTTTGTCGTAATCATACGTGGTTTTCTTGCCGCTTGCCTGTGTATGTCCGGTCAGTCTGCCTTTTTCATCATAGTCGAATTTCTCTGTTCTTCCTGCCGGATCTTTGATGGATGTCAGGTTGCCTTCCAAATCATAAGTATAATTCGTTGTCTTATTTGCTGCATTGGTGAAGGTCACCAGGTTATCCATGTTGTCGTAACCGTAAGTTGTTACACCGCCAAGGGCATCGGTTACTTTTGTCAGATTGTCATTCTTGTCATATTCCAGATGGCTCTTTAATCCGGTCTTATCTGTAACAACCTGAATATTACCATGTGCATCGTAATCAAATCCCGTTGTGAATCCACGCTTGTCTGTAATAGAAGTTACCCTGCTGTCCTTATCATAGGTATAGGATTCCTTCTGCCCCAGTGCATCGGTCTCTTCTGTTACACGGTTGTCTTTATCGTAGACTGTCTTTGCAACATAGCCCATCGGGTCTGTTACAGATGTAACATTATAATTCTTATCATATCCATAGCTGGTCTTTCTTCCCCCCGGTTTGGTGATCTCAGTAATATTTCCTGCCGGGTCGTAAGTATAAGCAGTTATCTTACCAAGCGGATCAGCTGCAGAAGTCATCTGGCCTGCCATGTCATAACTGTAGGTATTGCTCCGTCCAAGTGGATCTGTCTCCTTCACCAGATTGCCATACTTATCATAAGAAAAGCTGGTTGTTCCATCCAGTGCATTGGTAGAAGACTTCATGTTATGGAGCTTATCGTAAGTATAAGTGGTGGTACTCTTTAAGCTGTCGCTTTCTTTTACCACATTGTCCACTTTATCATAAGAGAAATTTTTAGTATAACCCAGTGGACTGGTCATACTCTTCAGACGTCCGGCTTTATCATAACTGTAGGTATACTCTCCGCCATTCGCCTGTGTCATCTTTGTGACATTGTCATTCAGGTCAACACTGTACTGTGTCTCATTTCCCTTTGCATCCGTTACAGAAATGACATTGCCATGCTTGTCGTAATCATATTTGGTAACTGCTCCCTTTGGAGAAATCTGTTCTGTCAGATTACTTAAGCTGTCATATTTGTATTCCGTAATAAGTCCCATCGGATCTTTCGATTTGGTAAGATTACCAATGGCATCATAGCGGTATTCATTGGTTTCTTTTAATGGAGATGTCTCTCCAATTTTGCGGTCCAGTTCATCATACTGGTAGGTTGTCGTATTTCCATTTCCGTCTGTCTGGGATACGAGATTGTCATTTTTATCGTAAGCATACTTGGTAACCGTACCGTTTTCATCGACAGATTCCGTCACATTATCATTTCCGTCATACTTAAAGGTGCTGGATGCTCCCAGTGGATTTGTCTGAGAAATAACCCGGTCTTTCTTATCGTAAGCGTATTTATATGTGGCTTCCTCTTCTTCTGTCATGGATAACTGGTTGCCGACTTTATCGTAGGTAAAGGTTGTTTTATGACCTTCCGCATCCGTTACCGCTGTAATGCGGTCCATAACATCATATTCATAAGATGTGATACTTCCGTCTGCTTCAGTAAGTTTCAGGAGTCTGCCGTACTGATCGTACTTGTATGTTGCTGTCCTGCCAAGTTCATCGGTCTGTGTCAGTACATTTCCGGCACCATCATAAGTATAATCCATACTGTTTCCACCATTGTCGGAGGAATGGATCAGGTTGCCTGCTCCGTCATATTGATAGGTAATTACGAGTCCCTGTGCATCCGTACATTTTACAAGCTGTCCGATGGCATCGTACTCCATCAGCACCTTGTCCCCTGTCGGCAGTATTATGGATGTGTTATTTCCCTCTTTATCATACACATAACTATACGCATTGCCGAGGGCATCTGTCATCTTTGTGCTGTTGCCCTGTGAATCGTATTCGTAAGTGGTCTTTCCTTTCAGGGCATCCACCGTCTGTTCCAGATTGTCGGTGGAATCATATTTCATTGCTGTAATGTTGCCCTTTGCATCGCTTACCGATGTCATGTTTCCATTACCATCGTAAGTCATGGTACTGGTATTTCCATTTTCATCGGTAGAGGATACCAGATTTCCATTTAAGTCATACTTCATGGATACGGTATATCCAAGGGCATCTTTGGATGTAGTCAGATTTCCTGCCTTGTCGTAAGCATAAGTATCTGTTCTTCCCTCTTCATCGGTAGAAGATACCAGATTTCCTGCTTTATCATAAGTATATGTGGTAGTTCCACCTTCTGGGTTGGTTTCACTTAAGCGGTTTCCTGTATTATCGTAGGTATAAGTCCAGGTTCTTCCACTGTCATCTGATTTTGATACCAGATTGTCTGCCGCATCATAAGTATAAGTGGTAACTGCACCTAATTCATCTGTCTCTTTAGCGAGTCTTCCGCAGTTATCATATTCCTTGGAATGGCTGCTTCCATCTCCATAAGTAATCTTGGTTTCATTTCCTAATGCGTCATATTCATATTTGGTTATATTACCAACTGCATCTTTGGACTGAAGCACCTGTCCAAGAGAATCAAACTTGGATACGGTTGCATTTCCATTTCCATCGGTATATTTTTTCAGATTTCCTGCTTTGTCATATTCATAGAGCTTTGTTCCAAAATCTTTATTACTCTCTTCTATGACACGTCCCATGCTGTCATACTTATAAGTAATTGTATTTCCTTTTGCATCGGTTGCTTTGACCTGCTGATAATTCTTATCATAAACGTAGCTGATCTGATTTCCTTTCGGATCTGTACCACTGGTCATGTTGTACATCTTATCATAAGTATAAGTGGTGGTATTCCCCAGTGCGTCAGTACTTGCTGTAATATTTCCCACACCATCCAGCGTATAAGCGGTCACACCGCCATCGGCTGCTGTCTTAGAAGTCAGATTGCCATTCGCATCGTAACTGTTCGAGGTTACATTTCCAAGTGGATCTGTCATGGTAACTGCACGATTCATCGCGTCATACGTGAATCCCCATGCTGCTCCATTTCCATCCACATATCCGGTCATGTTCGGTCCGTCATACGAATACGTTGTTGTGACACCTCTGCCGTCTGTCTGGGATACCATACGATGTTTGTCATCGTAAGTATAGGTAATGGCTGTTCCATCCGGTTTTGTAGATGTGACCATATTTCCATTACCGTCATAACTGTAAGTAACCGTTGCTCCGTTATATCCAGTTGCACTGGTCAGCTTATTCTGCTCATTATAAGTATAAGAGGCTGTCTTTCCATCCTCTCTTGTCTCCGTTGCTACATTGCCAAATGTATCATAAGTGTAAGTTTTTGTTCCGGCTGCTGTCGTTTCGGAAGCAAGCTGATTTTCTGCATTATAAGTCTTTTCACAGGTTGTTCCATCCGGATATTCAATGGATGTTGTGCGGTACTGATCATCATAATGATAAACGGTCTTATTTCCTTCGTTATCCGTTGTTGTAGTAGAACTCTTTCCGTACTTGAAAGTTGCCGTTCCTTTTTCTGCATCAGTCTGCTCTACAACTCTTCCTTCTTTATCGTAAGTATTCTTTACAACCGTATTGCCATTCTCATCTTTCCAGCTTGTCATACGGCTGTCATCATCATATTTGTACTCTTTTGTTGTTCCATTCGGATCTGTTACAGATATCAGATTTCCCTGCTCATCATATTTGTAAGAAACTTTTCCACCATCTGGAAGAGACAGTTCCTTGATATGCCCGAATTTATCCTGTTTTACCCCGAATGTTTTTCCGGATGGTGTTGTAATCTTACTCAGATTATAATCATCGTCATAATCCAATACTGTCTTAAATCCATTCACATCCGTTACATAACGTAAGATTCCGTATTTATCAAATGACCAGATACTCTGATCCGCATCTGTCAGTTCCCATCCGATGTAGTCATGGTCTGTATCTTTATAGCTGACTGATTTTAAATCATATACATAACCATCCGGAGTAGTGTAGCTTCCATCTTCATTCTTATCAAAGATCAGATAACTTCCGTCCCCTCTCATATACAGAAGACTTCCGTCCTCCATTTGAGAAAGTGACTGGTCATAGTTAAAGCTCCATCCACGTCCGAACATGGAATGCTGGTCTGTTCCTTTGGAATTGTAGCTTCTTGTAATGGAGAATTCTCCATTCAGTTCATTCATCGTCGCATCGGACTGATCCATGTAGAAGTTACCAGTATTTAAGTTGACTGGTTCAAATCCAAATTCACAGTGCAGGCCTCTTCCCATCAATGCTCCGTCAATCCGCATCTTATCCTGATCGGTAAGCGGTGCAGGACTATATGGAACATTTGTCTGTGGGTTACGGATAAAGATCGTGTTATTTGCGACTACCAGTGCGTCCATAACCTGATTGTCTTTCATAATGTTCTTAAGCGGAACACCATAATATTTTGCAATCTTCGGGAATGTATCAAACTGCTTCACTTCATAGATCACAAAGCTGTCACTGGTCACTTCTTTTCCTGTTTCCAGCTTTCCATCAATCTCTTTCGATGCTTTTGCTTTGATCTTATAAAGCTTGTCCTTCGTCAGCCCTGAATACAGTGCACTCTGCCAGTTGGAATCTTTGCTGTAATACTTATTCGCCTCCGGGAACTGCTTATTGTATTCAGTACTGTCTGGATAGGAATACAATGGTTTTGCATCTGTTTCGTGATGTTCTTCATTTTCCTCATCTGGAAGCAGATAATATTCTACTGTAGATTTGCTCTTTGCAATTCCGTCTGCAAATACGGCATCAAACTTCAGCTTTCCATTTGTATTCTTTTCTGTCATCGGGCGAAGCAGGATCGTTGTTTCATCCAGTGACATATCTCGCAGATATGGATCTTCAGCCGGTGACCACTGGATGCTGAGTTTCGGTCCATAAACGGATGCCCTGTTATTCAGTACCTCACACTGCATAGAAGCTCCAAGGTTATTTGCCTCGGCAATGGCTACCAGTGCAAATCCGTTATTCGCATGAGTTCCCTGCACCCAGTCATTGACCAGATCTTTGACGTCATAATTGATATAGCTGTTCCTGCTGGTACTTGCATTCTGTACATCCTGGAACGTAAGATTTACTGGTTTTGTTTTCCATGTGATGGAGGTGTTCCACGACTGATCTACACGATAAAGTCCAAACTGGGATGCACCACCACTGTATGCAGTTTTCTGACTGACTGCAAATGTTGCACTGTCAATTTTGGAATCTTTCGGAATCTGACTAAAATTTGAATTTACTTTGATATAAGTCCGGCAGTTCTGGTGTGCTGTTCCAAATCCTGCAAGGTTTCCAGACTTAATACCATCATCAAATCCGACATACGGATAATTGTTATCTCCAATCTGACTGGTTGGACTTCCCTCTTCCACACCGATCATGTTAAAGGAACTCTTCTGAATCTCTACTGGTGTCGGATCGATCCTGACCGGATACTGACGTTCTTCTGCCGAAAGCCAATCCCTATCTGGTTTTACGGTCAGGATTGTTTTTCCATCTTCTTCCCGAAGTTCCAATGTGATCAGGAAACTGATTTCCCCGGCAGCATCTTCCATTGATGGCGTCTCCAGAAGATACTTCGCATCTTTGATTGTCTTCCCTTCCGGATAGATATAGACCTGATTGTCTTTTACTTCTGCCTGATACCCCGGAATCTGCAGCTCGTATTCATAGACTTCCCTGTCTGTTGGCTGCTGAAGTACGATATCTTCCTTAATGCTGGAATCCAGTACTGTATACTGAACATCTGCGCCCTCGTAAACTTCATTATAAAGGATCGCATTGTCTTTAATAACGGAATGTGTATAATCTCCATCTACCGGAATGATCCCGATTCTGGTCTTTCCATTTTCAATCGTTACACCATTCTCTTCTGACATCTGTTCCGGAAGAAGGATAGCATAATCGTTTGCCTTGTTCTGATAAACTTCTGTTTTCTCTTCCTTTTCTTCAGTTGCCACTACACTGCTGGATTCCTGTGCTTCTTCGGATGCCGGAGTATCTGCTTCTTCTGGTTTTACAAGTGTATTATCAACCAGCTCGGTATCTCCATCCTCATTCTTATAAGTTCCGACATAACCTCCATAAACGGTTGTATACTGCTTGTCCCCTGTCTTATAAGTCTTGGAAATGGCATCATAATCAATCAGTTCACCTTCCGGTTCTTCTGGAATCGGATAGTAATCCTGTGGTTCTTTCAACTCCACTTCTTTTTCCTGCGGATTTTCTTCTGTTTCTTCCGCTGGAGTTGTCTGTTCTTCCTGCGTCTCTGTATCTTCTGATGGCGTCGTTTCATTTTGTACGTCCGCATCAGACTGCTGACTCTTATCTTGTTCTCCAGATGTGGAATCTGTAATCCCTGCTTCCTCTTCCGTCAAAGCCTCTGGTCTGGAGAAATCTGCATTCTTCTGTACATCCTCAATGGCCTCTTTTGCCTGTACAAAAATAGGCTCTGTTCCCTGTAGTGCCATCAGGAGTGCAAGTACTAAGGCTATAGCCGACTTTCGAAATCTCTTCATAGTCTCTTTCTCCCTCTTGTAATCTTTTTCTATAATTCCTTTACAAAATAACCGCTACCCTCCTTTTTTCTGACTTTGGCACTACTATAATCTAAAAAATCACAAAATTTTCATAAATGGTAAAAATGCCCCTTGAGGTGGCAAAAATAGACGAAATCGGTCGAAAAAAATAGTAAGACACCATCGCCTTACTATTTTTCATCTAATTTCATATATAATAATATTTTCACTTGAAAGGATTTCTCCGTATGGCAGATCTCCATCTGACCATGATATTTTTCTACTACGAGTTTCACATTTTGTAATCCTATTCCATGTCCTTCTTTCCTGCTTTTCGTTGTCAGATAAATTCCATTCCGCACTTTTGGTGTATCTTTTATGCTATTCTCAATCTGGATATTCATGATTCCTTTTCCATAATACATCTGAAACGATAATCTCCTTTCATCTGAAGCTGCTGTCCCACGAATAGCATTATCCATAAGATTTCCCACTATTATACTTATATCAAATAATTCTTCCCCTATATGATTCGGTATTTCTACAGAAATCTCCGGATTTTCAATTACTGATTTCGAATCTTCCAAAATATAATTCAGCAGATTATTCATATTACGGTTTTCTGTATATAAATGATGACATAAGGCTGTTCCGGCTATATTCTCCATTTGTTTCAGATACGATAGAATCTCTTCATTTCCTCCCGTTTTTGCCATTGCCCCTATTGTTGTAAGATGGTGCTTGTAATCATGATGTATCTTATTCAGCCTGTCCTGTGATTTCATCATCATCTCCAGTTCTTTTGCATACTGGCTCATCTGAATTTTCATCTCTTCCTGTTTTGCTGTTTCAATATAACTTTTCTGAACCTCATCGTGCAGATAGAAAATAAACACATTGATAAACAGTAAGAATAATACAATCGTAGACCGCACACCTCTTCTGTCTGGCAGCAATATCCTGATACAGACTATAATGCTGATCACCGGGACAGAAAGCATAGCAAGCCAATGACGGTTCTTTATATAATAACTTCTCTTTACACCTACTTTTCTTTCAATAATGACTTCCAGTAAAAAGAATATAAAATTTCCCATTACAATAGTTCCCGGTCCCATGTGATGATGCACCGGATTTCTTGCTACCGCATACCGTTGAAAGAACACGATTGGAATCCCATCACATAAAATTCCCATAATATATACCATAAGTGTATTCCAGACATGATGTTGCCAGTCTGCCTGATATGCCACTGTTATAATTAACAGAGCTATCAGCTCAAAGATCAGATCTCCGTACATCGTTCCCCACTGCATGCTTCCCCAGCATGAAAGCAGATATGCACAAAAATATGCAAATAGCTTTTGTGTATCCTCATTTTTTGGATACAGGATGGTATTGTAACGGAACACAGTATAAATCCAGAATAATTTACTTGTCAGATAAGTAATCAAATGTATATTCATAATCTTTTCTTCTCCGTTTGTAATAGTCTTTCCCTGACCTTCTTGCGATTTGCTTTACTGATACTGAGACGTGTCTTGTCTTTCATAACCACGTTGTCATATTCGTAATGCTCCACGTGTTCCATATTGATGAGATAGGACTTGTGAATCAGTAAGAAATATTCTTCTGTTACATCCGCTACATCCTTTAATTTTCCTCGATATTCATATTCTTTTTCCGATGTCACGATATGTACTCTTTTTCCCAGACTATAAAAATACAGGATCTTGTCATAAGAAATCTTGTGGATTCCTTTTGTATCCGTATATTCAAATATTTTCTTCCGTTCTTTTAACAGTTCCCGTAATTCACCTATCACCCGGAAAAGTTCTTCCTCTCGGATTGGCTTTACAAGAAAATCAAATGGATGAATACGGAATAATTTCATAGCATATTCCTGATATGTTGAAATATAGGTAATCCGCAATTCTTTTCCATAATTTTTCTTTCGTATCTCCGTTCCGATATCAATTCCATTCTCATGTTCCAGACAAATATCAAGGAATAACATATCGTAGGATTCTTCTTCCAGCCTGTTAAGAAGCTGCTCCGCAGAATAGTATATTTCTATAGATATCTGACAGTCATTCGCTTTCCCATAATGGAGCAGCTTCTGTTCTAACCAATTACATAGGATGATGTCATCATCACAGATTGCAAGTTCTAGCATATTTTCTTACCCTCAGTCTTTCGTAACACGACAAATGGGGAAAAGAATCCCCTTCAATTCTTTTCCCGAATGGACATCACTAATTTTGTGTCATTTTTCCGATGCAACAGCACCACTTCCTTTGCTGTCTTATTTTGTCCTCTATATAATAAACACTTGAACAAGAAAAAACTGTCGCCATTTTATAATTTATTTATATTTTTTATGTTTTATTTATATTTTATCCAAATATTACAGCGATAACTAATAATGTCACCCCCTGCATTATTCTTTTTATTTTTAGCGTCATTTGATAAAACATCAACGTTTTTGATGGCAAAAAGGGAACCTGCAAAACCAGATTCCCTTTAAAATACATGCTCTTCTCTAAAAGGATGATAAATCCACCATCCTCTGCTTATTTTTAAAAACTTTTTCCTTTTTTACAATACTTATAAATATTAAATGGTTTTTCTTTTTTTTCAAATAAAATCCCTGTTGTTTTAATAATTTTTATAAGTTCATCCGACTCCATATCTGTCGTTTTAAATATAAATATTTTCTTTTCATTTGTTATGAAAAAAAAGAAGTTTTTATATAAGAACATTCTATCAATATTTTTAAATTCATAAATTTGATCTTCATCTATTTTAATTGCGTTTTCATCGATATCCACCGTTTCATATCCTGATCTACCCCAGACAAATTCATGAACATTTTTTTCAAAATTTTTACCAATCATTTGATACCAAATAATCCAAGCCACACAAGCCACACAAGTTCCAATCCCTATTCCAAACATCAAATAACTTTCCGACAGATAACAATTAATCGACAGTAAAAATTCTACAGGTGTAAAAATATAGATAATCATTCTACTTTTCTGTCTTGTTTTAAATAATTGATTAGGAATTATAAACCCAAGCGAAAGCATTCTTTCTAATTCTTCCCTATCCTCATCTGACACAATTGATTTAATATGCATTCTTCTTAATCCCCCTTTTGCCAGAGGTCCTCTTTATAAAATCGAACCTCTGGCCATTGTCTCTTTTATTCTTTTACAATTTACAGCGCTTGAATCAACAAACCAAAAACAGTACCTGCTCCAGCTGAAAATAAAGCAATAATTGACGGAATTGCATTTACAACTAATGCACCCGCAAGAACTAATATTACGGCTCCTGCCAGTATATTACTATGCTCTTTTGTGAATTCTACAACATTAAATTCAAGACCACTATTAGAATTTAATGTCATTGTAAAAATCAAAGCAACCGATATTGTCCACTCTTTTTCCTCTTCTGGCAGCAAATCTGATGTACTAAATACAATGGAAAACTCTACACTATTGGCAAAAACATTATTTATTTCAAAAGCAATATTACCAGATTTAACCGATAAAGCAATTTTTTCTATCGTATTTCCAAAGTTATCTGCTCCCTCTATACCTGTATCTGATAAATTTGATGAAATCTCCATAATTTGATTTTTGCAAGTTTGTGTCAATTCTCCATCATTTCCTATATCCACTTTTATATTATAAATTTTACCAGTTGAACTTTCAAGCGATGTGGATATTTTAGTAGAAATATCAATTGCTCCTTGAGGACTCATCATTGTTCCCAGTGAAATTTCCTTATCATACTCCACACCCACATCCATAATTTTATTCAGATAACCAAGCGGCTCCATTACATTATAGACATATTGATTTCGTGCTATTTTTACCTTTGCCCGAAGATTTTCTTGCGCTATTTCCTCATCTGTTTTTGTCGATACGGCATCGAACTTTTTAAATCCAGTATCTCTCCCTGAATATGCATCTTTATCCAGTGGGAACGAAGGTGATGAAGAAAATGAGTTCAACTCACAAAATTGATCAAATGCCCAGTTCTTCGGCATCGAATATCCCAAATTACAGCTAAATCCAGTTGACATATCTGCCACAAATGATTTACTTGCCAATCCTGCTTCATAAACTTTAGTACATACATATCTTGGTGCATAAATGCCGACTTTATAATTTTTATCATTTGTCGAACTGAAAAAGATCATGTGAATCTGTTCAAAATAAGGTATAATAAATGTATCAATCTGATATGAATAACAATCAAAATCCACTGCAAAGTATATAGTCGTTCCACTTGGTATACCGATTCTCTCGGCTGCTAAAATTGCTGTCTGTGCATCAACACTTCCCTGGGACGGATCCTTAAAATAGTTTAATTCATATCCTCCATCCTGATATATCGGGAATACCGATAATCCTGCATTTTCAATGTTTTTCACTTCTGTTGATGTCAAATATTTCGGTGTATGTTCTTTTCCAACAGAACCTGTCAGATAACGTCCTACATGAGTATACCCTGCATTTTTTATATCTAATGCCTGTTGTTTATTTAATACTGTTGCACAGTCACACGCTTTTGCTGCCCTGTTTGTATCGCCTTTACTCGTAAGCAATGATTTCATAGTAGAAACATTTACTTTTCCTTTTGTTACAAGTCCAATTCCTGTCAGACCATAAAACTCCTGAAATTCTGACACCTTTGACTCTGTAGTCGAATCAAACACGCCATCGAATCTTCCCGGATTATATCCGTTAAAATATAGTCCGTATTGAGCAATCTTATTAAATGGAACATATTTCGTCGAGTTCTGTCCGTTCTGTAATGTACCCGGAAACGCATTTGTTGTTGCATCGCCAAAATTAACTGAATTCAAATCTGTAATTAATTCAGTTGTAACTCCTTCAGCCGCCTGCAATGCACCAACTAAAGACAAAATTGTCTGTCTTGAGGCAATTCCATCACAAGGTCCAACACCAATAACATCTGACCAGTCACTATTTAATTGCTGTTGAATAAGAACAATATTGGAATCCCCACCAGAAACCTTTGTAAACCAGTTTAGGGATAACAATCCAGACCAAACTTTCCAATCAATTTTGCCCGTAACTTCCAGTCCTGCATTTTCCTGCATCTTTTTAACTGCATTTACTCCTGATGTATAATAAATTCCAGTAATTCCTCCAGCAGCATATCCTTTGCAAAACAGAGCACACTGAATCAAGCATACATTAACCTGCGGAGTATCATTCGGATCCATTTTTGTAATAATGGCTAACTTCTTCATGGTATTAATAGTAAGTGGTCCAACCGTTCCTGTAATCGTTGAGATTCCATTCTGAATCTGAAATGCACGAATGATTCCCTGCATCACGGCTGTTCCGGTCTTTCCATCTTCATCCAGTTTTACCCAATCCTTATGTCCACCAAACATCGCATTTAAATATTTTTGTGCTGCTTTTACATTCTGATCACTCATATTCACTACCTCCTAATTCAAGTCAATTATAAAGATTTCTAACTCTTTATATGTCTATCACTAAAAGTTACAATAACAATTTATCAATCAACTGTGCCTATTTTGTGACTATTTTCCAAAGGATTCATTAACTCCCTTATAAAATCCTTAACAAATTATGAAAGAAACCATCAATTTATCACCCCATATCCCATTATAGAACTGTAATCTACTGCATAATTTCTCTGCCGTACCTGATCACTGGAATTTCCCTCAATCGTGTAAACTCTTCCACCTTCACACTTTTCTACTATTCCTACATGATCCGATGTTCCATCATGATCCCAGTCAAAAAAGATGATCATTCCAGCTGTCGGAGTTGTTCCGCCACTCTGCCACTTATTCTTTCCCTGAAACCAGGACACTCCATCACTGCACAATGAGAATTTAGGAACATTCCCACTTGCAATCAGACCGCTCTGATCCGCACACCAGCTTACAAAACAGGCACACCATTCTACCCGGCTGTCAAATCCATACCAGCTCCAGAACTTCTGACCGCCACTGTTTCCAAGCTGCCCCATTGCAACCGACACAATCTGCTGATTACCAAACAAACCAGCAAACAGGCTGCCACCGGAATAATACCGCATCACATGGGGAACGTATTGGGGATCTCCGTAACTGCTCCATCCATGCGAAGCTGCCTGTTCCTGTGAAAACTGCAATGCATTGGCTTCTGTATAACCGCCTCTTTGCAATGCCCATCCTATGTAGCCATTTCCATAGTTATATCCCTGCCATGCAAGTTTCAGCTTGTCCAGATCCTGTGGACTGCTGCATCCTGCCTGTCTGATACAGTCTGCAAAGGTCTGTACTCCAACCTCTATCGAATAATCCGGATCAGTAATAGAACCAGGAGTGTGTGGGAATCTTGTATTATATGGACTTTCCGAACACTGCATCGGGTCTGTTCCCCTGCCTCCAGATTCCTGCATCATGATGGCCTGTATCGCAGACACATATTCCGGAATGCCGTATTGGGATGCATACTGCTGTATCACAGAAGTATACGCAAGCACTTCTTCACTTAGGGATTCGGAGCTTTCCGAACTACTGCTGAAAGCTGCTCCTGCAATGATTCCCACAATCAGAATAAATACCAGAAGAAATGCACCACCTCCGGCAGCAATCCATTTTCCCATTTTTTCAAGAGCTACTACCCCTTTTTGAATCGCTGCTGTAATTCCCTGTACGGATAACTTTGAACCCTTTCCAGTTACCTGAAAGACTGCTTTTCCACTTTCTGCCGATGCCTGTGCCGATTTTCTTGCCATCTGGACTACTCTTGCTTTCTGCATCGCCTGAAGGCTCTTTTCCACCTGCTGTTTCTGCATGGATGCCTGTGTCTTTATTTTCTCCTGAGACAGACCGGATACTTTTACCACTCTCGGTGCTGCTTTCACCTGCCGTTTACCATTCTCCTTGGCAAGTGCCGCCTGCTCCGGTTTCAGCTTGATTAATTTTTTTCCGCTTTCTGCCCCCTGCTCCATTGCTTCTTCAGCGGCTTTCGCTTCTTCCTGTCTGCTTTTTCTTTCCTTTATCTTCCTGTAGGTCACTCCGGCAAGTTTTTTTCCACCTCGATATGTGGTTTTTCCTATGGTTCTTCCTGCCACACTCGCCGCCCTGTACTGTACGGATTCTATTTTTTCAGTTCCATATTGTGTTGGGGAGTCTGACTGCCCACTGCTTTTCTCATGTAGTTCCCTTGGCTTTTCTTTTGCCTCCAGTACCGTCTGGCGAACCAGCTCTTTCGGAAGCCGGGCAGCCGGATTTCGAATCTTCGGATTCTTATCCCTTACCCGTTCCTTGATATCTCTCATCCGGTCACCCTCTTTCCGTATCTCTTATCTCATCGGGCAACATCCCGATGTTTCTTTTTTTCCTGCTGTTTCTGCAACTGCTCCAACTGTCTGATTGCTTCATTTGCCAGTGGATGCTCGTTGTAATATGGCACAAGTTCCAAATCCCCCCTGTCTTTTGATGACAACGGTAATGGATATTCCATGTCTGAATAAATTGATTCTGGATCATGGATAGAAAACTCAATAGCCGGACACATATTGGCAGATGTTCTACAATACTTCTGGTACTTTTTATATGCCTCTTCCAGCGTTCTGCATTTTGTATATTCTCCTAAATCATGGAACTCACCGCACTCTGCAGCATAAAAAGTTATCGTTACTTCTTCTTTTTTCTTCATTATGATTCTCCCGGTTTTGTTGTCATTAGTTTATAAAGGTCTGTATTCTTTGGAAATGTATTCTCAAATGGTACGATATTCCCAGAGCAACGGATCAGACCACTGCCGACCGATACATTTGTAATATAGGACAGTTGGTTTTCGGAAATATTCAAAAGAGTTGCCAGTTCTTCCCTGTCTGTACTTGCCTGATTCAAAAGAATCAAAAACTCACTGTTTGCCAACATCAGTCTTGCAGTGTCCGATTTCAGAAGTTCCTCAACATTTTGGGTTAAACCTGTCACGAATCCATTGTATTTTCTGATTCTCTTGTACAGTCGGTAGAAGAAATTTGCACTGTATTCATAGCGGAATAACAGATAAAACTCATCGGCAAATATCCATGTCGTTTTTCCTTCTTTCCAGTTCTGAATTACCCTGTTGAAAATACTGTCTAAGGTAACCAGCATTCCCAGTGGCATAAGCTGTTCCCCCAGTTCCCGGATATCATAATCCATGATCCTGTTCTTCTTATTCACATTGGTCGGCTGTGCAAAGGTGTTCAGGCTTCCATTGATAAAAAGTTCGGATGATAATGCCAGTCCTCTTGCCTCTTCTTCCGGCTGTAACATCAGCTGTCGGTACATATCTTTCAATGTCGGAACTTCTCCGGTATAACCACTTCGGATATAATCCCGGTACACATCTGCAGCACAGCGATCCAGGATTGACTTTTCTTTTGCTGACAGATTTCCTGCTCCAACCAACTGTTCGAACACAGACAGGATAAACTCCGATTTTTCAATCAGTGGATTCTTTTCATTGCCGTAGGCTGCGTCCATATCCATTGCATTCAGGTGATTGTCTGATGTCGCAGATACTTTTACAACCTGTCCGCCCAGAGCCTCTACTAATTTTGTGAATTCGGACTCCGGATCAAGAATCAGGATATCGTCATCGGTACTCAATGCCAGATGCACAATCTCTTCTTTTGCCGAAAAGCTCTTTCCTGATCCACTGACGCCCAACCGGAAACTGTTTCCATTCATCAGTTTCTTCCGGTCGGCTACCAGAAGGTTCTTGCTGACTGCATTCTGCCCATAATAGATACCTCCCGGCTGCAGGATTTCCTGTGTATGGAACGGGATTAAAACAGCCGTTGATTCCGTTGTCAGTGTACGCAGCGCATTGAGCTTTCGCAGTCCGTAAGGAAGCACTGTATTGAGTCCGTCCACTTGCTGCCACTTTAATGTTGCCATCTGACACAGATGCTTTCTTGCGATTGACAGAAGCAGTTCCGTATCGGAATCCAGTTGCTTTTTGCTGTCTGCCAGATGTACCATTGTCAAAATCCCGAACATCATACGCTGGTCTCTGGTTGTCAGATCATCGAGCATTTCCTTGGTTTCTTTTCTCTGAAGTTCCATATCGTATGGTACGATTGCCGAGAAGTTATTATTAGCGTTCTGCCTTCTCTGCCAGTTGGTCACGTTGGTTTCCACACCAAGCAGTCGGTTCTGGATTTCCCTTACCGCTTCATCCGTAGGAACTGGCAGGATATCAATCGACAACATCAGATTCCGGCTGAAGTCACACAGTTCTGAAATCATGTCATCTTTGACATAACTTGCATAATCCTGCATATACAGGACTCTTCCGTACCTGTCACCGATTTTAAAATGGTCACGTTCAAATTCCATAGAATCCGGACACATCCAGTCCTTGAAACTTGTTCCCTTCTTGGCAAATTGTTTCAGATCAAACGGAAATGCCTGTGGGACATCTCCCTTAAAGAAGTCCCTGAAAATCTGGAGCCGGCTCTCTGCGTCCAGTCCTTCTGCTGTGGATGATAACTTTGCCAGATGTGTTACGATGTCTGTTCCGATACGTGCAAAATAGGTTCTTGCATCATCAATCGATCTTTTATGTACACTGACAGTCAGATACCGTTCCTGATAGATGCTGTTGTTTGTTCCTGTAATCTTAGACAGGAGCATTTCGTTGTATTCTTCCCGATAGTGGTCCAGTCCATCTTCCTTCATTGGAAGCAGGATTGATTTTTCAAATTCTTCTTTATTGATTCTCCGGTTATTGATGGTAATTTTGGCAGAAATACCGGAATCCAGTGAATTTAAGAGTTCGGAATAATCCAGAAACATTTCTGTCTTATTGTCCTTACTCGCAATATAATAGTTGATATCTGTAAAACGATATGTTTTTGAGAATTTCGTTCCCTGTTGAAAAATTCCATCCGGCCAGATTCGCTGGATGGGAATTGCCTGTTGGACGGATTTCGGAACTTTGAAGCGTTCCTTATCCATCCGAAGTGCCTGACTTAAGGTTTTAATCAAAGGCATCACTCCTTCCCTTGCGTTTCTTTCTCTGTTTTGCTTCTGCTTTTTGCTCCCGCTCTTTTATGATTTCCGCTCCATCCTTTTGATTCTTTTCTCCCAGCGAGATGGTCTCCTGCATGCAGGAGTAGTAGATATCTTCCGACTGAAACACCAGTTTCTTCGGATACAGCAATTCGGATTTGATCACTGCCCATAAAAACTGTTCGGCTGTCATACCATGATATTTGAAGAAGCCACAGGCAGCAAATGGAGCAGCACCAAGCACACACAGCCATCCGGTTATTTCCTGTCCGGTAATATCACGCATTCCAAAGTAAATTCCGACTGCTGTAAGAATCGCAAGAACAGAACACACACATTGTCTCAGGTCCAGTCCCATAAACATGGATTCCTGATAGTCCCTGATTTCTTTGTTCATCTTTACTTCCATAAATTATCGTTCCTCTCCCCTGTTTTGTTTCTTCGTTTTCTGTGGTTTTTCTTTCGGTACTTCTATCCCAGCAAATCTACAGTGTTCCGCAACGCCTTCCGGATCAAATTCCGCAAGTCTTGCTAGATCAAACGCTACCTTCTGATAGGTTGCATATCCTGATCTTCCTGTTTCATTCAACACTTTTCCAAGTTTATGTTCCTTGATAAAATGAAGCATATCCTTGGTAAAATCTCCTGTTATAAAAGCCTCATTTGGCTCTAAGAACTGATAGGGCAGATTAATGGTTACATCTCCAAAATCTTCCCAGTCTCTCCCTTCCTTATGGCAGAGTCCTACATATAAATTTCCATTGTTCCGATAAGAGCTCACTCGTATCGCTACTGTCTCACGTCCGAATTCCCAGTTATATCTTAATGTTTTCTTTGTATCCATATTTTTAACCTCCAAGTCCCATCATTTCTCTGACAATACGGTCAGATGCCTTAATTGCTCCAACCAGCACCAGTAAATTGAATACCAGCTCTCCTACATAGTTCCACACGATTGTAACTGCACTCAGCTCCGTATCTCCGACTGCCGGAGGACTTGCCGCATAAGCAGAAAAGATAATACACGCCAGTGCAATAATTGCCCCTTCCAGACACACGCCTATATATGAACGGATAAAGTTCTTTCCGATGGACTGCGTGGGTTCTCCTGCAAACGAGGAAATCGGAATCGGGGCGATTGCTGTATACATATAGATTTTGAACATTCTGCCATACACTGTCAGAATCATTACAAATGACAATACAGTAATCAGCAGACTGCCAAGCAGTGTGACAATCCACAACGGAATGGATTCCAGCATTCCCACGCTCTCAATCTTATCTACAATCTCCGTTGGCAGTTCCGTCACGCTTCCTGCCATACTGGAGCCGCTCATTACGGTTGTCACGATTCCCTGCACAATGGAAAACAGTGCCTGCATAAGTTCCATCCCGTATGTAATTGCTCCCTGAGCAAGTGCAAACCGGATAAATGCTTTTAGCACATGTTCCGGCTTTTTCAGATCTGTAAAACTGCCACACGTTTTTATGATTCCGGCTGCAAAAAATAACACCAGTAATCCATAGGCAATGGCTGTCAGTGTATCATTGATATTGGTCATAATCCGCCAGATGCCGCCACCCTTAAAAGTTGCCGGATTTTCAGTCAGCAGAGTCCACAGTTCTGCCATCTTTTCACTCCATGTGGATAGTGCTGAGTTTAGATTCTGTACAATCCAGTTATCACTCAAAAACTCTCACCTCCCTGAACATATTTTTGAATGCAGGAGTACCTTCCGGCACTCCTGCTGTCTCCTGATATACTTTTTCAAAGAGGCTTACGCCATAATCAGATCCAGGATTTCTTTGGCGAACGTAATAATTACCCCTCCGGCCAGTGTCAGAAATCCATTTGCCCTCTGGCTTGGATCATGGCTTTTTAAAGACAGACCAACCTGCACAACACCAAATCCAAGCAAAATCAAACCGATCGCACGAATCAGGGAAAAAATAAAAGTAGACAGGTTATTGATAACGGACAGCGGATCTCCGGCTGCGAATGCGGTCGTTGCTCCGACCGTTACGGTCAGTACCAGTGCCATATAAAGACTCATCCACTTTTTCTGTTTTCTCCCCATCGGCATCGGGGTTGTCATTTTTTCAGTTGTATTCTTTTTTGTTCTATTCTTTTCTCCTGTGAGAAATTTCTTCAATACACATCACTCCCATCCATCAAAAAACTGCTATTCACCAAGAATGTCCTCGGTAGACAGCAGTTCGTAGTCGTCTAATCTGTTAATGTCAATCTTTAGGTCGTCGTGAGCCAGTGGTGTTTTCGCATAATCATAAGGCGATGCACCACCGTCCTCTGTGTATCTGAAATTCACATGCTTTTTTAAATCATATTTATCGTCCATGATCGGACGCTCCCCACGAATAAACAAAATCGCTTTGCGGTTATCTAAAAGCCGTATTTCATCCGGTGTTAAAAGTTCCCTTCCAGTCTGCTGATAATTCACCGAATAGCTGCCGCTACGCCCTTTTGTCTGTCCGTAGGTATTGGTATCCAATGTCTCTTTTCCCAATAATTCCGAGACATACTTATGTCCTTCTTTTTCATTTCCACCCAGATATAAAAATTCATCGCAGTTACCGATAAGGCTCTCATACGAGTCTTTAAACAAGGCTTTCATCTGTGCGATGTTCTGGATGATGATACTGCAGGAAATCCCTCTGGAACGCATGGTTGCCAGAATCTTGTCAAAATCATCCGGCAAGGCTACGTTTGGCCATTCATCCATAATACAGTGTACCGGAATCGGAAGCCTTCCTCCGTACTTCCGGTCTGCCACATAATACAGTGTCTGAAACAGATTGCTGTAAATCATGCCGACCAGATAATTCATACTGGTGTCCGCATCTGGAATACAGCAAAACAGTGCCACTTTTTTCTCCCCGATACTGTATAAGTCCAGTTCGTCTGTACAGGTCAGATTGGCGATCTGTTTCAGATTGAACGCTGCCAGACGGACACCAACAGAAATCAAAATAGATTTCGCAGTCTTGCCGGCCGCCTGCTTATAAATGGCATACTGCTTGACCGCAATACTCTCCGGGTCCCGCATTTCCAGTCTTTCAAACAAAATGTCCAATGGGGACTGGTAATCCTCATCATCTTCTTTGACCTGAGCGCTTCCAAGCATTTCCATGATCATCGGGAAGTTCTGTTCTTCTGGTGGAGCTTCATGCAGCAAATACAGCATAAGTGCCTGTAAAAGTGCAGTCTCAGACTTCTCCCAAAACGGGTCTGAGCTCTGCGCTCCCTTCGGTGTTGTGTTGCGGATCAGGTTATTGATCAGCTTCAGTACATCCTTATCATCCCGGACATACGCAAACGGGTTATAACACCAGGAAGTCTCCGGATTGATCAAATCAAAAACCCGGACTTCATATCCATTCCGTTCCAGAACACCTCCTGTTTTGCGCAGAAGTTCTGCTTTCGGATCTGTGATCACCATCGAGCAGTTGCACTGCATGATGTTCGGAATCGCATAGGTCCGGCTCTTTCCTGCCCCGGAACCTCCGACTACCAGCACATTTAGGTTTCGTTTGTGCTTATAGCCGTCCAGTCCCATACGGAAATGCTGTGTTAAAAGCAGATTCTGCGTGTATTGTTTTTCGCAGTAACGTCTGCAGATTTCGGACACGTTGCCCCATTTTGCGGAACCATGTTCCACGCCTCTTCTATAATTTCTTTTTTGGGATTCATAAATACCAATGCCTAAGAAATAGGCTGCTGTGAATATCAGAATACATTTGAACGTATACGGTGTATACGTGATAAAAAACGGCTGTTCGAGTTTTTCGCTCAGCGTTTCTAAGATTTGAATAAAATTCTTATCCGGTGCAATGGCACAAGCGGTAATCGCTGCCGCCCACCAGACAAATGGCAGAAAGACAAGATACAGAACCCAGTCCTGCTTTTTTGTACTTATCTCTGCAAGTCAGATTCTCTTTTCTTGCGTGGCTTTTCTTCTGGATGTCCCTGTCCTTCTTTCTTATGAAAGGAATCCACTCCCGGTATCAGTGAGAGACTTCTGCCGTTGTCCCACTTAACACCAAGCTGGCCTGCATCATCCACATACTGCACAGTTCCTTCCAGTCCCTGCGGCATACCCGCTTCTCCGTCCATCGAATTCAGACAGATTCTTGTTCCTGCCGGATACTGTTCTCTAAGTCGTGCCACTTTTTCTCTTGAATAAATGACCAATCAACCACTCCTTTCTCTACCAGAACATGTGTCTGGTGGTATTCGGTTTTGCAACCTGAAGGATGACTTTATCTATTCCGTCACTGTATCTTCCGGCTGCAAGATATTTACTTCTGAGTCTGTTCAGTGCCTTACGGATCTGCCTCTGTTCCCCGGCTGTAATCTGCAGCCGTTTCTGGGCGAGGTCGTATTCACTTACTTTTTTCAGAAGAGCTTTCGTTTCTTCCAAACATTCATCCTGCTCACTCTGTGCCTGCAGCTCATCATTCAGTGCCACCACGAACATATTTTTCATAATGTTATCCATCTTCAAATAGTATTTTGTCATCTGGCTGACCTCCTTTTTTTGTTACACCAACCATATCACAAGACCTCCGTAATAGCTACTCCAACCGTCCAACTTTTTCACTTTTATCGTTCCGGCTGGTTCTTTGCTTTTTTCTCTTTTCCGGATGCTTTTTCATCCTTGGTTTCCGGTGTTTTTACAGGGTCTCCGATTGCGAACTCATCGGTTACATACTCCTGTTCCTTTGCACCAAAATTGCGTTCGATATGGTTTCGGATACTGTAGGAAGCCTGACGGACATCATTTAAAAAGTCTCTCAGTTCCTGCGGATCTTTCTTTCCGCATTCATTCCTCTGTGCAATATACTCCAGATTGAATCCGGTAACATCTACACCATAACGTTTCGCAATCACATAGGCAGCACAATAAGCCTGTGCGCTGACTTTCTGTCGGTTGTAGGTTCCGGTATGCTGATCCATCGCTGCACACGCCAGTTCTCTGTTCAGTGCATGGAATGTCGTTACTTCACTCATTCCGTTGCGGATATAGATGGTACGATATCTTGGATTGTACTGGGCCTGCACTTTGTCTGGCAGATCATCCTCAATCTGCACACGTACCGACTGGTCTTTTAAGACAGTTCCTATCAGTTCTGTCAGACTTCGCTGAGGGCGTTCTTCCAATGGCTTCCCTGTCATCTGGCTGATGTCAAATCCTTTTCCGATCGTATACCCTCTCCGCATTTCTCCATCTTTTTCATATTCAGTGGAAATCATATAAGTAATGCCATGCTCCCCTGCTTTTACCGAACGGTGTTCTTCTCTCCAGCGTTCATAAGACCTTACCACCTTGAAATCCGGATGCTGTCCATAGATCAAAAGCAGATTCGGTGTTCTCTGTGTATTACACTCTGCCATAAAATCCAGAAAGCCTTTCAGTTTTTCTCCATCCTGAAAAACTCCCTGTGCCTGTGAATCTACTTCAGCCCATACCTCTTCTCTTTCCTGCTGTTTCTTGGCTGCATATTCTTCTTTCGTCAATTTCTGTTCAGGAATCGGCTGTTCTTCCGTTCCCCCTGAAATCATATCTGTTAAATCCATATACATTACCTGCCTTTCGTTTTCATATTCTTACGTTTCTTCCTGCTCTCTCTGGCATTTTTCCGTCTGTCCGGCCTCTTACGTTTCTCTTCCTGTTCCTTACGGATATCTCCGAGTTCTTTCCGCACAGATGGTTTTTCATTCTTTTCTTTCCAGCTAGTTTCCCGATCGGAAGAAGTATTTCTGTTGCGCGAGAAAGGTTCGGATGGATTCTTTTCTTCCCCCTCCTGCGCCTGTGTAAAATTTCCTTCCGGGAAAGCCTCATCCCCGATCTGGAACATTTCTTCCGCATCGTCCAGTTCAAATTCTATCTTGCCTTCCGGCAGGACAACGGTCTCTGTCCGTACATTCTCCCTTGATTCTTTTTCCATCTGGTTTTCTGTCTTTTCCGGTGCAGTCTCTTTTTCCACTGCTTCTGTAACCATAGAACCTGATTCTGCTTTTACAAAATCCAGATTCATCCGGTCTAATACCCGGTTCATCTTCGCGGCATCATCTGCAAATACCATGACCTCTGTCTGGTCCGGATTCACCTTATCTTTGATGACTACATATAAGATACCTCTCGCCTTGGCTTCTTTTGCAAATTCTTTCAGACGGTCACCCGGAACAGTAAAAAATTTCATCGGGCGCTGTTCCTTTAACATTCTGGTAAGCCTTGTTTTCCCTCTTGTCTTTTTCTGATCTTTCAGGGCGGCTGCAATAAAGATTGCCACGTGCTTTGCCACATTTCCGGTAATCTTCAAAGAGTATTCCATTCCTTCCAGACTGTACCGCACCACCTGATCAGCCGGTTCTGCTCCATAATTCATACTTATCTCACCTCCTGACTTTTCTGCATTCTTTCTTTATCTTCCACACGTTTTTCATTCTGGCTCTGTTCTTCTGCTTCCTGAAGTCTCGCTTCGATTTCCAAGGAATGCTTTTCAATCTGAACGGTCATACGAACTTCCTTGCGGAGTCGTTTCAGTTCCTCATTGATTTCGGACAATCGTTCTTCCTCTGTCTTGCTGCCCCCATTCCGGTACAATCCTCTGCGTTCCTTCATAAATTCCGCAATCTGCTTTTGCAATGGCTCTCGGTATGTAGCAAGCTGCTCTCTGGTTATGATGTCATGTTTCATCAGAAATTCAATCTGTTCAATCCTGCGGTCCAGTTTCCGGATATCCTCTCTGACAGCGTATGGACTCCTTTTCGGTCTTTTTGGCAGTACCCCCATTTGATATAAATAGGAATAATACAATGCCTGAATCCCGCTCAGTTTCTTTTTGGGATGAATCTGTACTGCCTTTTGATAGACTCGTTTCACTTTTGGCTGTAGTATCTGCCCACGTATTTCCTCTTCGGAATAGTTTTTTCCAAGAGAACGCAGACGGATATACCGCTCCATTCCCGGAGCTTTTAAAGAAATGTATTTCCTGTTCAGTTTCCATGTATAACCCCGCTTTTCCATCTCTTTTAGGAATTGTGACCAGGAGTAGCTTTCCTGTACCGATTCCCTGATATCCAAACGGATCGCCGTTCTCCACGTCGGCTTTCCTTCCTGTTCTGCTTTCCACTGTGCATAAGGGATTGATTTTTTCTGATTGGATTCAATGATAGACAGACCATATTTTCTGCACAGGTCATCGGAAATCTTACGGATCTCCGTATAATAACTCTTGGCATTACTATGGTACTTATGTCCGTCCACCATGCTTACAGAATTCCAGACAATATGATTATGATAGTGTCTGGTATTAAGATGTGTTGTTATGACTACTTCAAACTGTCCTTTTAAGAGCCGGTCTGCCAGTTCCTGCCCGATGAGATGTGCCAGTTCCGGTGTCACCTCACCTTCTGCAAAACTCTGTACCAGATGGTATCCTTCCACACCGCCCATCTTATGGAATCTCTTTTTTGTTGCCACCATATCTGCATACGCATTTTCATTGGTACATCCGATGGTATCTTCAAAAACCGCCTGTTCCGTTTTGGTCCGGTTCATGGCATAATCGATGGCAGCCTCCAGAGAGTCTGCTTTCTGTGTGGTCTTTTCTTTGTCTTTCACATATTCGATAGAACGGTCCAGGCGGTGGACGGGGATAACACTTGTATAAGCCATCCGGCATTACCACTCTTCCTTTACCAGATGCCATGTTTCTTTGGTAAGACGCAGCATTTCCTGAATGCTCTGCTCACTTGCCATTCCAGAAGCATTGGCAACATGGGCGAGCTGATTGGCATTGTTGCACAAGCCTGCAATTTTTCGGAGCAATTCTGGGTGATGCTCACAGGGTTTCGCATGTACCTGTGCTCCTAAAATCAACGAACGCATAAACTCTTCCCGGCTCAGACCGCTTCTTTCGACCTGCTCATTCAGTTCCCTGACTTCCCTTGCGTTAAGCCGTACCGGGATCACATGGTTTCGTTTTCGCATTGCATCACCGTCCCTTCTTTTTTCTCTTCCTCTTTCATCATACCGCCAAGATCCTCATCGGATTTTTTCGCTGCAACCATGCAACAGGTCACTACCACTCCTATAAATCCTCCGCTCATCAATGCGATTACGATTATTACTCCGTTTCTTAACATGACTTGATCCTTCCTTTCCATTTCCGTCTGTGTCTGGGGGATTGGGGTTCTCCCCAAAGTGCGTTTGGATATCCAAACGCTATGCTTGCAATACGAGTACCGCCAGTTTCTGTAGCACTGGATTGACTCGATTCTGATTTATTTTGATTCTTTTATCTGTACCAGTCCATCGAGTGTCGTACAAATGATATGGAGTCTGTCTGCCATACTGATTTCGGTATTCATTGTTCCTGTCACTTCTTTTCCACATACGACTACCATCCGGCACCTCCGCAAAAGGATATGTGACATTCTTCCATATCCCTGCATATCTTCTGCATCGGACTCTTCCAAGAATGGTGAGAATACAAATCTCGGACAGATTGGTACATACCCAAGTTCATAGATTTTTCTGCAATATTTCTGCACCTTTACCCGGCTTTCTTCTGCTGAACAACACACATAAGCCAGAGCCTGTTCCATACGCTCCATCTCCTTCCTGCATCCAGTTGGATGCCACTGATTTTCTCTATAAAAAAACAAGATGTCCAATTGGACATCCCGGCTACTTTTCATCCTCTTTCTGCTCTGCTTCTAATGCAATTTTCACTCTGTCACTTCCCAGTTTGTAGTAGGCATCTGTTACCTCAATTCCCACTGCACGATAACCTGTCATAACCGCTGCAAGAACAGTTGTTCCTGCTCCGGCAAACGGGTCCAGGATCAGCCCTCCCGGTTCACAAATCTGGATGACATCTTTCATAAGCTGCAACGGTTTCTCTGTCACATGAATCCGGTTCTGCGGATTTCCATATCGGAAAACGCCCGGCAGACAAGATACCGGACGGTTGATCGGCATCGGTCCGTTACTGCCCCACACAATATATTCAGCCTGCTGGCGGAAACGGCCTTTCTGTGGACGGGAGTTTCCCTTATCCCACACCGCTGTTCCTCTCCAGATCCATCCTGCCCACTGCAATGCATCGGTAATCGATGGATACTGACGCCAGTCAATGAATAGGCAGATCGGAGCACCTTTCTTGCAGGCTTTCCGCACATCATAGAGCCACTCAGCCATCCAGTGTGTCCAGGATCTCTGGTCTTTATTATCTCCATCGAAATCCGGAAGTGCATTCGCAGCACTCATACTGCTGTATTTCTGATTTGTAGTACGATTTCTTTCGTTCTGTTTTGTTCCACCGGACGCATACGGTGGATCGGTAATGACTGCATCAAAGATTCCCGGCTGGAATGCTTTGACCAGTTTTAATGTATCTCCATGTAATATTTTCCAGTTTTCCCCTTCAGTATATTCCTCCGGGTATGTTCCCTCTTTCATAAGTTCTTCCAAACTCAGGCCATTTGTCATAGGCATCATCCTTTCTTTTCTCAGCGTTCCGGCTGATTTTTCTTCTTTGTTTGTCTTTTCTGGTAGGACTGTGGCGGTTTCAGTTTCTCAGGAACAGAAAAAGCTCTCCACTTTCCATTTTCATATAAGAACATATCTTTTGTGTGGTTATTAAATATATCCCAAGGGAAAATATCCCCTTTAATATAGATATTTCCTCTTACTTCTCCATACACATGGCTTTCTCCACCGATAACAGGTGCATTTACTCCTACCGTATCAATAAATGCTTTTCCACTGATTATCGCATTTTCCTTTATCTCACCGCCACAGATATAACAGTCTCTCTTTGCAACTGCTCTGTCATAAAAAGTGGTATCTCCGGTAACAACAGCATAACCTCTGACCAAGCTGCCATCATAAAGTGCAGCTTCTTCCTTTACCTCACCGTTTTCGCAACAGATTGCATCATCATAAATCCAGCAAGTTCCTTCCTGTGACAGATTGTTTTCATTCTCTACAAAACCGCCCAGTGTTCCTTTTGGTACTTTCTCATTCACATTAATCAATGCCTGTATGCGATGGAGCCATGGATATTTGGGATGTTCAATTTCTGTAATTTTATACTTACTCATGCTGTCTCCTTTCACCGTTCCGGCTGATGTTTCTTCTTTGTCTTTTTATTTTCTTTTGGTGGCGGACTCAACTCGGTTTCTACATATTCACTGATAATCAAAAGTGCTTTGTAATAGTCCCCACTTTCCAGTACCCTTTTACACATTTCTTTTGCTTCTGCTGTCTGTTTATTCTTTTTCAAAAGAGTTGAGGCATTGCCCATAATGGAAAAAATATTCCCATCATGTCCAAGGAGTTGTAACTTGGGACGTTGTTTCTCAGGCTTTATCGGGATCTGCTCTGTTTTCTTTTCATAGATTTTCGGCTGCTCCATATCTGGATGCCAGAAATGCACATTCAGCATTCCACCATCTACCTTGATATCCCTCTGCTCAAATCCTTCACCCCAACCGTCACTGTACTGCCCTGTAATGTATTCGGTGAATTCCTGTAGTTCTTCCTGACTTAAAAATTCATTTAATTCCAGTTTGGTACAGCCGTACAGGATTCCGTCTTTGTTTTCTATCGTAACAACTGCACTTTGTATCTTTCCCTGAATGGTCTCACTTCCATCAAAATACTGCATGAGATCATCTTCCCCATAGCGTTCTAGTTCTTCTCGGATGACTTCTTCATAATCGGCAAGTTCTGTTCCATCTAACGGCATTCCATATTCATCACTCTCCGACCAATCTTCTTCCCATTCGGATTCTTCTGAATAAAGATTTCCGGTCAGTTCCGTCAACAGATGTACGTGTATCGTTCCTTTTTCTTCCATTCTCTATCACCTTCTTTCCAATGGTCTGTCCCTACATTTATTTGCCTGTTTTTTTTCTTTCGCAAGGTCTGCATAATCTGCCCCTTCTTTTTCCGGCAGATTGCAGATAATCTGATACGTTCCCTCATAATGTTTTTTCATCTGTTCTTTCGCCCATCTCCCGGCAAAGTCATTATCGGTACAGATTTCAATTTCTTTGATTTCCGAATGGTTCTTCAGAAACTCTTCCAGTGCGTCCGGTGGCTTTTTAAAACGTTCACTCTGTATCTGTGCGTTTTCTTTCGGAGCAGCGATTCCCCCAAGAGAAAGACGATATTTATCCCTCTTTCCTTCTTCCAGTGTCATGTGGGCCAGTGCATCAATACACGCTTCATATACGGCAACTCGTTTTGTTTCTCTTTCAGGTGGAATACAAAAGCTGTGCTTTTTTTCACTCCCGATCTGCTCCATCTTGAATCCCTTCCCGTTTTTTTCATAGATTCCTCGCAGGAATGCATATCTTGCTTTTCCGGATTCATCTTTCCCAACAAAAACAGCGTTATGATACGGGACACTTTCATAAAGGATTTCATGCGAAATACAATACGTGATCACTTCATCGCTGATTCCTCTGTGGTTTAAATAAGCCCTGATTCGTCTGCAATTACAATACCTCTCCGGCAGCTTAAATGGCAGTTTTTCCCTTTCCACAGACTGTGTCGGAATAAAAGACGAACTCTCTTCGCACAGCAGTTTTACGGCATCTGTAAATTTCATTCCATCTACTTCAATCAGAAACCGCAGTGCAGACACGCCACCGATATCTCTGGATTTCCAATGCCATTTGCTGGACAGTTCATTGATTTTAAAACTGTCATGGTCCGTCAACTGCCATTCATTTCTGGTTCTTGTCTTTTGCAACCGTTGTGCCTGATGCGTTCGCAAATACTCATACGCAGTCATATTTTTTGCTGCCTGAATCTCTTCTTCCGTTACCCAGGGCATTACAGAATTGCATCCTGAAGAGCCAGTACCTTATCCGTCCGCTCCCAAGGAAACTCCTTTCTTCCAAAATGACCAAAAACTGCCGTCTGACGGAAAATCGGACGATTCAGGCGAAGGGATTCCATGATCTGAACGGGTGTCACTCCAAACACCAGTGGGATTGCTGCCGCCAGACAATCATCTGCACACACTTTTCCTGTACCAAAGGTATCTACCTCAATCATAACCGGCTCTGCTACTCCGATTGCATAAGCCAAAGACACTTGACACTTGCTTGCAAACTCAGCAGCTACTATATTTTTGGCGATATACCTTGCCATATAAGCCGCCGAACGGTCTACTTTCGAACAGTCCTTTCCTGAAAATGCACCGCCGCCATGCGGAACCATACTGCCATAAGTGTCCACCATCAGCTTTCTTCCAGTCAGTCCGGTATCTGCATCAAACCCTCCACACACAAATTTTCCTGACGGATTAATCAGAATCTTCGTATCCTCATCCGGCGGCAGTAATCTGAGTGCTGAGCGAAGCACTTTCTCTCTGATTTCGGCATCTAACTTCTTCAGGCTCTTTTCTGCACCATGCTGGCAGGAAACAACAACACTTTCCAGTCTCACTGGCTTTCCATCTTCATATTCTACGGTTACCTGTGCTTTTCCATCGGAAAAGATATCTTTGATATATCCGCTTCTTCTGCAAGCCGAAAGTTCACGTGTGATCCGGTGTGCCAGAACAGTTGGCATTGGCATAAGCTGCGGAGTCTCATCGCACGCATATCCGACCATAACACCCTGATCTCCAGCTCCCCTGCTTCTGTCTCTTATCTTTGCACCAATATTATCCCGAAATTCTTTCGACACACTCACTGCTTTCGCAATATCTGGACTCTGCTGGTGTACAAACGTATCCATTTCTATTCCATCTGTACAATATCCGCATTCTTCCAGAACTTTTCGGATCACATCAAACACTGGCGGCTCATATCCGCTGGTGATTTCTCCTGCTACAAACACATTTCCTCTTGTAGCAAGGACTTCACACGCCACTCTCGAAGATGGATCGTAACGCAGACATTCATCTAAGATTGCATCTGCTATCTGATCGCATACTTTGTCTGGGTGTCCTTCTGTTACTGATTCTGCTGTATAAAAACGTCTCATCATTCTTCTCCTTATATACAGACAGGGCCGAAGCTGCTTTATGCACATCTCCTGCCCTGTCAGATTGGTTTATCCTGTAATTCTTATTTTATTTTTCTTCTGTTTCTTCTTTGTTGTCTGTCATTTTTGACTTCTTTCTGCGGTATACAGTCACTCCCGTAGCTGTTCCGGCAGATGCCAGTGCAAGCAGAACAAACGCCCATACTTTCTGGTTGTCACCTGTTTTTGGTGCATTTGTTTTTTCTGTTGTTTTCTCCGGTGTTCTGGCATCTTTCATTTCTACTTTCTGGACTTCCATTGTATCTTTCAATGTGAATGTAACATCTTCCGCAATCTCGTAACCATCTGGCGCTGTAATCTCACGCAGAGTAAGTTCTTCATTGACCGGGAGCTTTGCAACGGAATGTGGCTTTCCATCCGTAATCCACTCTTCCAAAACAGTTCCATCTTTGCGGATGATCTGAAGCTTTGCCCCTTCCAGTTCTTTTCCGGTTGTTAGGTCTGTTTTTGAAATTTCCACTTTTGAATATTCATCTTTCATCTCAACCTTTGTCACACTTCCATCTTCTTTGACTTCAAACGTCACATCGCTGGCAGACACATAGCCATCTTCATAAGGAGCCAGTTCCTCATGTAAGGTATAACTTCCTTCCAGCAGTCCGTAAATGACATGTTCTTCCTTCGTACTAATCCACTCTTCCACAACAGTTCCGTCTTTATCAATGACCTGCAGTTTTGCTCCTTCCAGCTCATTTCCGGTTGTTGCATCTGTTTTGGTAATACGTGTTTCTGTCGGCTGATTCTCAACTTCTTTGTTCAGTTCAATCTTTGCAAGATTCTGATTTTCATAGGTTGCGTCTACATTCCATACTTCCTCATTTGGAAGATATCCGGCTTTTCTGACTTCCTCTTTGACATAGTATTTTCCATGTGGAAGATCGCTGTCGAAAATAAGTGTTCCCTTTGTATCTGTTGCTTTCTTTTCCAGCAGGGTATCTTTCTCTACGAGAACCTCTCCCTGATTAGAAAGAATATCTTCCGCAGCATACAGTCCAAAAATAACACCTTCCAGCTTTTCGCCTGTGACAGAATCTTTCTTTTCTACTGATACAGAAACTTTCTGTCTTTCATTTTTATAGGTAACGCCTTCATAAACGACTGCCTGTGTATCATCCTCTGCTGTCAGGGTAAATTCTTTCTGTTCTGTATTCAGGACGAAATTCTCTCCTGCTACAACTTCTTTCAGATAATACGTTCCCAGTGGCAGATTGTTGATAACTGCTGTTCCATTTTCATCTGTAGTCAGTTTGGCTACCAGATCATCTTTCTCATAACGGACAACTGGATTTCCTTCTTCGTCCTTTGCTCCGTCTGGTGAATAAATGGTATCTTTGGCATATACTTCGAATTCAGCACCTTCTACTCCGGTTTCTTCATATTTAAAGCCTTTATAAATACCTGTTTCTTCTTTACCAGATACGGCATTTCTTACTTTAGAAACCAGTGCTTTTACTTTTGCCAGAACAGAATCTCCGTTTACTTCGGTAAGCTGTTCTCCCTTTTTCGTCAGGAGCAGGCTTCCTACCTGTTCATCATTTTTCTGTTCTACTTCTACAATCGCTGCTCCTGTATCTGGATCAATCTGATGTGCAGTGTTTGAGGATACTGTAATTACAATACCGCTCTGTGGATTTTCTTTATATGTTCCTTTTGTAGTCTGCTCTAATGGTGAAATAATCGTTGTTCCATCATACAGGGATTCTTCACTTCCCTGTCTTACAAATCCTTCCGGTGCTTTTACTTCTTCGATTCGGTAGGTAGAACACTTCAGTTCCTGCGGTGTGATCAGATATCCTTCCTCATTTGTTTTGAATACACTGATCTTTTCTTTCTTCGGATACTGAACAACCTGTTCCACATATTTCTTATTTGTCACATCGTAAATCTTATAAGAAGCTCCGGCCTTTAAAACCGTATTTCCAGTCTGTGCATCCTTCTTTACGATTTTCAACAAAAATTCAAACGGACGGTCATCAAATACTCGCCACTGCATTGGTTCTCTGCTGTCATTTTCCACATTTACAACAAATGGATCAATGGTTTTCAGATTCTCCGGGGTAGTGCTTTCCACTACAACATAACTTCCATACGGCAGTTCCGGGCTGACTGCATACCCTTTGGTATCAGTGATCAGTTCCGGTACTGATACGGCGGTTCCATTCTCATAAGTAACTGCAACCTGCTCTTTGCTGAAGTCATAATTCTTGAAATCACTTGCTGTATAGCTTTCCCCATTGGACGGTTTCAGTTTCCCATTTTTCACCTGTGTCAGGTTGCTGATCAGATATACCTTAAATCCTGCTCCTGCAACCAGATCTGTTTCTGTCTGCTCTCCATCTTCACTGACTTTGATCAACTGGAATGCCTGTTTCTTTACCTGCTCTTTTACCGTAAGGTCTCTTGTCACTTCTGCAACATCCTGACCTTCATAAGTTACTGATACCTCATATTTGGTAGTATCCAGTGTATATCCTTCCGGTGGAGTGATTTCTTTTACATACATTTCTCCAAGGTATAATTCTGAAAACTCCAGTGTTCCATCATCTCCGATGACTCCCTGCGCGATCAGGCTGTCCTGTTTATACAGAACTCCTGTTGTTCCATCCGGATGCACGATGTCCTCTTTGGCATACAGACCATACACCGCACCACGAAGAGCACTGTCCCCCTGTGCCTTAAATGCAAGTGTTTCTTTATCAATCTTTGCGATTTTCACCTTTCCGGTGACTCTCTCATCTGTTGCAGTTACAGACAATGTCTTTCCGGCTGTAACATCTACTTTATATACTTCTGTATTCAGTTTATATCCTGTCGGAGCAGTGATCTCTTTCACGTACACTGTTTTCAGTGCAGAATCAAAATAATCGCTGACTGCTCTTCCGTCTGTTCCGGTTGCTGACATTGTCATAAGCAGGTTTTCACACTTCTTATCAGTATAAATACCATAAACTGCTCCAGACAGTAGATTCTGTGTATTGACATCTTTTTTCATAAGTTCAATGCGTGTCATATTCAGCCACTGTACACTGAAACTTACCGGAGCTGCTGTTTCGCTTTCAAATACACCGATATCCTGCTTGGAATCTCCGGTTGTCAGCACCAGCGTTCTCCATGTCTTTCCGACAGAACCATATAAGTTGCCGGAAGCATAACTGCCTGTCAGTAATAAATTTGCGGACAAATAGAATGTATCTCCACCATAAATCTGGATTTTTCCATTTGTAACACTTGTTCCTTTGGAAAGATTATGTGCAGTCACATTTTCTGGTACATTCAGTGTCACATAGTTTCTGTGATCTCCAGACAATGTGATATTCGGTGTTTTCTGGATATTTCCATCCCGTACTGCATTCAGCTTTGTGCTTGAAAGGCTCAGTTCACCTTTTGGCGGTTCTTCCTGTCCGAACAGATAATTGATATATGCGATAACCCCTGCATTTACAAGGTCATTATAATTACACCCTGTAAATCCGGCTTCTCCTGCATAAGCGTAGCTGGCTGCAATGTGTGTATACACATACTTTTCATCTTCCGTTTTTCCAGACAGATAACTTCCTGTCAGATCTCCTGCCCCGCCATAACCATAATAAAGGACTTTCTGCAGATTTTTATTGCTGTCCAGTACCTGTGCTACATAACTTCCACTCGGTGGGGATGCTTTCTGGGACTGAAGGCAGTATGCAATTTTTCCATTGACTGTAAACAGGCAAGTAAGATAATTTCCAATATAACTTGGATAATAAATGGTTCGCCCCTTTGTCAATGTAACTGTGGAACCGCTGCTTGTAGCTCTTTCAGCCGCAGACAATACCATCACATTTCCCTCTTCGATGTCCTCTTTCAGTTCTTTGATTGCCTGTGCAGATGCATCTTCTTCGGATGTTTCAATTTCTACATCTGTGTAGTTCTGCACAGGCGAATCCGAATCATCTTCAGATTCTGTATCTGACTTCTGTTTCTCTCCACCATTTTCTTCGGAATGTGCCTGTCCTTCGGTATCCGTCAGAGTCACTTTACGGGTGATGGTATAGCTGTCACTCTTATCTTTTGGAACGACCATATAAGTGGCAATATATGTTCCTGCTTTGTCTGAATGATACTCTCCACCATTCTCATCTTTGATACTTACAAGCGTAACATCTTCTTTTTCTGCATCATAATGGATTCCTTCCATACTGGTTTCCACTGCAAATGTATCATCTGAAACTGCTTTTGTGATATCATCTGCTGTAACTGATGTATCTTTCTGGCTTGTTACCGCCTGTTCAGATGCCTGTACTTCCGTCTGCTGTTCCGAGCCTGTCTGTTCGGCCGCAAACGCATTCGCACTGCTCAAGGTACTGATGCCCATCAGGACAGCCAGTCCAAAAGCAGCAATTCTGGTCTTTAATTTTCTAACCTTCATGTGCTTTTCCTTCCTATTATAAATAGATTTTTTCAGTAAAATACCGCAGAAGATGTTTCCTCTGCGGTACGTTTTATCTTGCATATCGATTTTTTTCTTTTTTTACTTCCTGTCTGGTACGTTTTACCGCTTCCATGACAGACTCCGTTGGAATCTGGTTATCCTTACATCCTTCCAGAATTCCATCCAGATAAAATTTCGATGGCTTTGCCGGAACATCTTTGTGCGGAGCGTTCATCATATATACAAACACTTCTTTCTCCACACCATCCTGATTTTTTACCCGAATCGATTCTTTCCCATAAAAACTTGGGAATCCTTCATAAAAATCCAGACTCTTCTCACACGCTTCTGTGATTTTCCATAAGACTCCTTCGACATAGCTTCCTTTTTCCGGCAGAACCGTTGCTACCCCATTGCCCGGAGCCCTTCCCCGAAATGCCAGCCGATAATTTTCAAGCCGGACGTTTTCCACAACTTCCGCAGCCGGACACCTGTACTTCATCTGCTCCAGATTCATGTTGCTGCCATAAGCGAAGTAATATCTATCTTTCATTTTTTCTCACCTCTATCTGACTCCTTCTGTCCTTTGATTTTTCTTCAGACACTCATACGTGCTTTTATCATATCTCCACGCAAGATCACCATCCAGATTTGCCAGCAGATGTTTTCGAACATTTTTATATTCGTCTCCAATTAACCCAAGTCTCAATAAAAATGTACGAAATGTAAATGCCGGGTTTTCTGATATCAGTGTCTTTTTCATCTGTGTCGATCTCTGATTGATTGCCTGTGCGGAAATGGCTAATGCCAGTGTAATATTTGCTCTCACCTTTCCTGCATGTAGTGTGCTTTCAAAACAACGCCATTCCAAAGTTCCCTTGGAAAACACAGCATGAAGATTCAGAGCATAATAACGGGTATGATCATAATGGGTATGACTTCCATCCCTGCCTCCATACCAGACATTTCTTACTCGGTCCATTGTGATTGATTTATTTGGTATTTTTCGGATTTTCTCCAATACCTCCGGTCGCACCCTCTGACAATAACTATTTGCTCTTCTCTCCTGCACTTTCAGTGCTTTGAACAGGATATCTTCCTTTGCATACATAATTGTCAGTGCATTTTTCAGACTCTGCGGTGTATGATTCGATGCATCTACATGAACATGCTGACCACAGGACTCATTTACAAAACCTCCATGCTGTCGCAGACATCGTACTACTTCCTGTAACTTTCCCATTTCATCATAGGATAATTTCGGTGATACCATTTCTGTTGAATATTCTCCACCTGCGTCTACAATTCGACCGTATACTTTCCGTTGTGTATAAATGCTCCCATCAGACATAAATTTCCACTTTTTTCCTTCCAGATCTATCACTGACCAGACTCCATAAGTAGTGCCGTCATAATATGCTTCTGTTCCAAACATTTCAGCAACAACTTCTGCAGCACGTTGTCTGGTAATCCCTGTCATTTCGATTTCTGTGCCAAAGTATTGGTCTTTTATACCGATCATGCCTAATGGATTCCTTTCTCAGACACTTTCTGTGTGTTAAGTTCGGAGTCTGCCTTTTGTAACAATCTGCCAATTGCCTCGATAACATTGACAGTTACTCCGTTTCCAGCCTGTTTATAAAGCTGTGCGTCAGAAGTGCTGTCTATGATCTTATCAATCTGCCAGTCGTAATAACCCTGCAGTCGCAGACATTCCCTCGGAACTAACCTTCTTATTCTGCCGTGATACAAGATGCCATGACGATCGGTTGCAGTAATTGTAAACATCGGTTCTTCGGGTTCTTTCATACGTCTGCCGTTCTGACGAACATTCTCTTTTGCTGGTGTTAAGACTGCTCTTGCTCCATCCTCTGCTAATACACCAGAACATTCTCCTTTGTATTTGTGGACACCGCATTGTCTGGTATTCAGGCTTCTGCATTCTTCCGTTACCACCGGCGGAGGTGAAAGATCGACAAAGTGCAGCGTTCCCTGTTGAACACCTGTTGTCAGGGTATGTGCGATCTGGTGTCCGACTCTTCCTCTCCTGCTGTTGAGATTCGCATAACCCAGATCGATGCTGTCCCCTTCTCTTGCAAGTTTGTAGCCGAGCTTTGTATTCTCTTTGATTGGAACACCTACATCATATAATCCTGTCTTGCCGCCCATTCCACCTGCCTGTGATGTCAGGGTACAGCTTAGTCCTTTGGGACTGTAGACTCTTTTCCCCTGACTTCCTGCCCGGACTTGAACAAGAGCTGCTCCATTTGTTTCTGGTTCAGGTAATACTTTTCCGGCACATCGGAAATCAAAATATCCGACAATATACACCCGTTTTCTTGCTTGGGGGACTCCGAAATCCTTGCTGTTAAGCACTTTCCATTCGACATGGTACCCCAGTTCAGAAAGCGTACTGAGGATGGTGCAAAACGTCCGGCCTTTGTCATGCGATAACAAACCGGGAACATTTTCAAGGATAAAATACGAGGGTCTTTTAGCTTCAAGAATCCGGGCAATTTCAAAAAAGAGAGTTCCTCTTGCATCTGCAAATCCTTCTCGCTTTCCGGCGATAGAGAATGCCTGGCAAGGAAATCCTGCACAGAGTAAATCAAAATCTGGCATTCGTTCTGGTTCGATTGTTCTTGCGTCATTACAATACCACTCCCCTTCCGTATCAAACAGCAATCGGTAGTTCTTATCCGCATAAGTATCCACCTCGCAATGTCCGACACAGACAAAGTTTCCTGCCCGTCTTAAGCCTTCACGAAATCCCCCGATTCCGCTAAAGAGATCAAAAAATTGAATGGTTGCGGCTATCAACCTCCTTTTTGCTGATAAAAACAGGCGGCATGATCTCTCATACCGCCCTTCGTTATTCTGTATCAATTGGTTACCATTCTGTTGGTTCTTCTGCTTTGGTTTCTTCTTCCAGATCAGTTTCACTTTCTGGTTCAGTTTCCTCTTCCGGTTCGCTTTCCCCTTCTGGTTCGTTTTCCTCTTTCGGTTCGCTCTCCTCTTCTGATTCGTTTTCCTCTTTCGGTTCGCTCTCTCCATCTGGTTCGCTTTCCCTTTCCGGCTCAGTGCTTTCTTCCGGTTGAGTTTCTTCTGTTCCCAATTCTCCAGTTGTCTGTTCGGATTCTTCAGGCTGCTCTTTGCTTTGCCATTCGACCTCTACCTTTTCCAGTGCTTCTTCTATAATCTGAATTAAGAAGTCTTTCTGTTTCATGTGTTTCTTTCCGATGACTACTTTTAATCTCTGGAATAATTCCTCTGATACCTGTACTGCTACTGTTCTTACTGCTCCCATGCTTATTTCTCCTTTTCCTTCCACTCTGTTGAAATGTTCTTCAATGACCTGTTGTAAAAATTTTTGTGTGCTGCTTTCTGTGAGTTCAATCTCTTCTCTTACTTTCTCATGTAAGTCCATCGGGATCTTTCCGCAGATATTTTTCATCTCTGCCATAACCTTTCTCCTTTCACTTTTGCTACACACAACATACTCCAAAGCCGCATGGAAAGCTATTCACAATACCCACCAAAGATATCGATGCATTTCTTGCCTTACCCCTAGCAGATCCAACAATGTATGTATCGTGCAATCATAGGCCTCACCCCCTTTACAAATTTTCCATTTGAGATAGAAAATCCATCATCTGATCTGGTATTTCTTCCGATGATAGTTTCGTTGTCGATTGTTCCGTAGTGCCACATATTCCTAATTCCCGAACACTTTCTTTTATCGTCTTTTGAATGACTTCTTCCATCCATTTCCGATCCTCTTTTTCCAGAATTGCCTGAACCAGATACTGGCTTTTCTGCCCTTCTGGAACACTTTGAAATTTCTCCCATGCCCTCTGGTGTTCTGGATTTTTCAGGTTCGGGCGGAACGAATATACCGGGCGTGTCATCTCGTCCACATCTGCTCTACAATCCGTTCATACCCTGTTGCGTTGGCATGGACGTCCTCTATAAAAACGGGGCGGCAAATCGCGTCCTGTGCGGTCACGTGGCGTTTTAAAATTGCGGAGCCTCCCCCCATAAATACGGTTGGTACTGCCCGGAAATCAAACCCGGATTCTGTCACCGCAGACAGTATTCTTTCTATATATTTCCGTCCGTTTTCCTGTATGATCCGTCTGGCCTCCTCTGCCATACTGCAAGATTCCCTCCGAAGCACACGCTCAATTTGAGTTTCTGTCACAGACAGTCCGGTATTTCTACGCACTTGTTCTGCTGTCTCATCAATACATCGGATCACTCCAAGTTCCAGACTTCTGCACGTTGCTGCATTCGGAACAGCATTGTCCAGCCTCATAAGGTCAACGGTCCAGCCACCAATATCAACAAGCAGAACAGACGGTTCATTCTTCAGATACTCTGGATGCAGAGCAAGCGCAGAGTATCCCTGTGGGAACAGTTTCACATCTTTTATTGTTATCTCATATAACTCACTTTCATATAAAAATCGCACTGGCTGCTCTTTCCGCAACAGATACTCCCTGAATCCCTGTTTCTCTCTTCCAAAACTTGAAAGCGGAAGTCCAACAGCCAGAATTACCTCTGTCTTTCGTTCCGCTTTCCGATGCTTGATTTCTTCTGCAATGGCTGCCAACGTCAGCAGATAATAATTATCATTGGACGTTTTATTTTTTACCAGCGTCTGTCTTCCCGTACCGCAGACATAATACTTTCCTTGATATTGCAGAACATTCTGCATGGTATACGGCTCGTAATCATACCCAATAATTCCACTTGGGAAAGACACTTGTCTTGTTTTAATGGCATAATAGCCATGATCAATTCCTATGATTATCGCAATCACATCCTTTCATTTTTTCTGTTTAACGTAAGGTCAAAAATGTTGTCACTGCTGCAACGGATCGTTGCAAAAGTGCCATTCGTGAACACTTTTCTATGTTCCAGCGTCCCAAAACCTGCGGAAAATCTGGTTTTTTTATACCACTATCGCCAGAGGAACACTACTGTTCCTTCCCAGCCGGTTATAAAAGATCCCTCTCCCGGCGGCGGTCCAGCCTGTCCGGGGGAGGGATATATCGCAAGTTTCCTTTTTGAACAATTGCCTGTCTTTTTATTTTTATGAGATGTTTTTCCTGCTTTTGTAAAATGGGAAGATACTCCGGTTCTGTCAAAAACTTCCGTATATAATTGCCCTTTTTTCCCAGCTTGTTATCATTTTTCAGCAGTTCTATTTCTACCATGTAATGGGTATCTGGATGAAATCTCTTCTCACACAAAATGCTGTCCCCTTTTATATAATCAGATTTAGCCGATTCTCTTGCTGCCGCCAAGAGTTCATAAATACTTACTTCCACCTCTTATCACCTCCCAAAAGACCAGAAAAAAGCAGACCTCTTAATCGAAGTCTGCTCCTGTCGGATATGGTAATCCTCTTTCTTCATATTTTTTATCGATATAATTTCGAATCCATTCCCTGTATTCTTCCGTTAATGCCAGTTCCTGAAATTCTAACAACCACTTTTCCCCTTTTGCTTCGTCATCAAGCCATCGATCTTCTATGCACTCCGGCTCATCTAACATTTTCATCATCGCTTCAAATGGCTCTTTTACATCATCACCAAATTCTTTCCATAAGGCGATTCCATAGTTCTCCAGTTCAAAAAATTCTGTCAGATATGTCAATCGTTCCATATCCCCCAATGTCATTCTTTTTTCACCTGACAATAATGCTCGATCTCTTTTGCCACATAGATTTAAAAATTTTCTCTTTTCCATCTCCACATCCATTATACTTTTACCTCTTCCTGTTAAAAATAATTCCTTATTACGAAACATTATAAAATTTAAATTCTTTAGAATCAATATATATATTTCTGTATTACGAATCTTTTTATTTTATAAGGGGAGTTCATCATTATGCAAAAGATTAGACCAGATATGGATATTGGTAAAAATATCCAAGCAATTCGATATAAAAACAATATGACTCAAGACCAAGTAGTTGCAAAATTAAATCTTATGGGTATCTCCATCACCAAAAGTACCTATGCCAAACTGGAAACAAATCGCATGAACATTAAGGCATCTGAATTAGTTGCACTTGCAAAACTCTTTCATACCGATATCAATGCTTTCTTTTCCGGCTTGCTATAGTTCGACATTCCCCGACTCCCTGTGTATATAATAGCATATTAAAAATAAGAACCAGTCTATATTCTTATCGGATATAAACCAGTTCTTTTTTCTTATCAAATAATATAAAAGTGACAGGGAATTCAGATTCTTATCTTCTGTCACTCATGTAATTATTATTCTATTTTAAATTTAATGAATTTACCCATTCTTGAATTTCTTTTTCAATGTTATTTTCTATATAAACGTCATACACATTTTTCCACATTATCTGTGTATACTGTTATTTTCAACCCCATAATTATAACTTGGTACACGCTATACACTACTATAAACTGTACTCCATTTTACTGCAACCAGGTTCAAAAGTCACATTGAAAATTCCAACCTGTGACGTAGACACAGGAGCCAAAAAACTTTTCCCTGTAAAATATTGTGCAAATTTATCATTTGGCTCTCCAATCGGGAATATCATCTTTTTAGCATGAGCTCTCATTGCTTCATCTTCATATGAAAGATCACCTTCGTCTATACTCCAGACATCTTTTGCAAGATTGAATGCCGCCCATCCTTTTGGCCACCCTGCATAAAATGCTATATGGGTAATCACGGCTGCAATTTCTTTCTGAGTCACTCTATGAGCTTTTGCATTTTCAAAATGATGTACTAAAGATGTATTAATCATTCCTGAAGCGATAAGTGCTGTGACTGTTATAATACATCTTGTCTTTACATCAATATCCTGATTATTCCAGTTTTCTCCAAACAAAACATCATCATTAAAATGTGCAAACTGTGGTGCAAATTCATTCAGTGCGTTTCTTCCTGCTGTCTGTACAATTTTTTTCACTTTAAGCACCTGTCCTTATTTTAATTTTGCTCCATCCTTAAAAGCATTTCCCACACGTTCTCCAAGTCTGTAATATCCGTGATGTACCGGATCATATGTAATTGGTGTAAACTTACTAAGATCAATTTCTCCGTCATCACCGAGATAATGGCTTTGCTCCAAAATTTTTTCTCATTGTTTTATCTCTCCTTATGGTTATTTGTTTATATCAGTATTTATCTGCCCAATCCATTCTGTAATCACCTCTTCTGAAGTTTCCAGATGATCTTTTCCTTTGGAATCAAACTGAATCTGCATTTCATGTGCAAAGGCAGCTCCTTTGCAATTTTCCTCCATATCTTTTATAACATGCCCCGGCCATCCACCATTTGTCATAAATGGAATCACTGTCTTTCCTGTAAAATCATTTGTTGTCAAAAATGTAAGCACTGCAGGTGCCATCGTATACCACCACGTTGGAGTTCCGATAGCAATCACATCATAATCAGCAAGATTTACAGATATCGGATTGATCTGAGGCATAAAGCCTGCCTCTACCTCTCTTTTCCCCTGTTCAACCACATCTTCATGACTGCCGCTGTATGGCTCTGTTGTTTCGATTCTCGCAATATCTGCACCTGTCCCATTAGTCAGCTGCTCTGCAATTCTTTTCGTGTTTCCATTTGACCAGGAATAATATACAACTAACATTTTCTTCATTATCTCTATTCTCCTTTACTTATTTTAACCCCTGTAAACAGATAGATATAACCCACCATGGCTACCGCTAAGAAAGCCACTATTACCCCGATGGTTATCTTTTTCCTTGTTTTCATTGCTCACCTCTTTTATTTCTTCTGTATTTTTGAACCTCCAAACACCTGCGACATCGGCATATGGTCAAGCATCTCATCAATAGATTTTACTTCATCCTGAGTCAGCAGACCCTTATCCAGCATATCCTGAGAGTTTACATACAGGGAGATAGAACCAACGGAGTTCAGAGTACCCCATGTGAACAGGGAGAATGAACCGTTGTTCTCACCGCCAACCAGAGTTGTGGAGATTTCCAGTGCCTTTGCATTGTCAGTACCATAAGCGTTGGTACCATACTTCATCAGTTCATCATAATAGGTCTTGTCGCCGGTTGTGATGTACAGTTCGCAAGCTGCCCAGTAGAATTCGTCGCTGACCTCGGTATCACCGTACGGGCCACCGCCCTTGTTCTGATCCAGCGGAGCGTACATGATGTCAGCGGAGATGCCGCCTTCACCCTTGGTGTCGCCGCCCCAGCTTGTGAACGGCTTGTAGTTCTTCTGTGCTGCAGCATAGGTCTTGATTGCTGCGTCTTCCATGGTCTTTGCATAAGCTGCATCATAGTCCTTGAACAGACGAGTTGCCTGTGCAAATGCTGCGGATGCGTTCAGAGTTGCTGCATAGGTAACCGGCTTAACGATTCGCATCGGAGCCTTGTTTTCCTTGCCGTTTTCGTTCTGGTCATACGGAGCGACAGCCAGACCGGTCCACTTATAGTCGTGAGCCTTGTGGTAAACCATGCCGTCGTCACGTATCATCTTGAGGAAGAAGTCCAGTTCGATCTTGCACTCATCCAGGATATCCGGAATGCCGTTATTGTTTTCCGGAATGGTCATAACGGAGGAGTCGTCGCCGAACTTGTCAGCCTTGCCTACCATCTTGGATCTCTCATACATGTTCATCAGAGTCCACAG
>OHXK01000054.1_pt1 | contig 58073 bp, 49 predicted proteins | sample 1579921 | NCBI WGS metagenome assembly OHXK01 (sample SAMEA3882551, study PRJEB24775) | human gut metagenome | biome: human-associated habitat; feature: intestine environment; material: feces | place: Netherlands | collected 2009/2010 | reverse complement strand
CCATCCCGATGCTCATCCCGTCCTTCGTCAAGATGGACTTCTCCGACCTGCCCGCTCTGCTGGGTGCATTTGCGCTGGGCCCGGTGTACGGTGCGGTCATCAGCTTCATGAAGAACCTGCTCCACATCGTCATCAAGGGCACCAGCACCGCGTGTGTCGGCGAGCTGTGCAACTTCATGCTGGGTGCGGTCTTCTCGGTCACGGCGGGCTGCATCTATAAGCACCACAAGAGCCGCAAAACGGCTATCCTCGGTGCGCTGATCGGTGCAGCGGCTATGGCAGTGTTCAGTGTGCCGTCCAACTACTTCATCACCTATCCGGCCTATGTGCAGTTCTATCACATGCCGCTGGAAGCCATCCTCGGTATGTATCAGGCCATCCTGCCCTCGGCAGACAGCCTCATCAAGTGCCTCGTCATCTTCAACATGCCCTTCACGCTGGTCAAGGGCTTGTTGGATGCGGTGCTCTGCATGGTGATCTATAAGCCGCTGTCGCCCATCCTGCACGGCCGCAAGTAATCGAGGAATGAAAAATCTCCGGGAAGCGTTGCTTCCCGGAGATTTTTTCAGCTTAGAGCTCCTTTTTCCTGCCACTTTCCGCGGGCGAGGCGGACAAGGAAGAGCAGCCCGCGGATACACAGCTCACAGCACATGGCGCTCCACACGCCCACCAGCCCGAACCGGGGCGCGAGGAAGAAGGCCAGCGTCAGCCGGATGCCCCACATGCTGACGAGGTTCAGCACGAAACAGGCGGTGCTGTCGCCCGCGCCCTGCATCGCGCCGCTGGCCACGATGCTGGCCCCGAACATGGGCTCGGCAAAGGCTTCGATGCGCAGCACCCGCGCGCCCAGCGCGATGACAGCGGCGTCGGCGGTGAAGATGCCCATCAGCGCGGGGGCGAACAGCCACAGCCCCATGCCGGACAGCGCCATGATCCCCATGCCGATGGCGGTGCAGAGAAAGGCGAACCGTTTGGCCATGTCCTTCCGTCCGGCACCCACGGCCTGCCCCACCAGCGCGATGGACGCATCCTGAATGCCGTAGCCTGCCATGTAGCACAGACCCTCGGCGCTGACGCCAAGGCTGTTGGCTGCAATGGCCACCGTGCCGAGGCCGGAGACGATCCGCACCAGAAGCACCTGTGCGGAGGAGAGGGCCGCGCGCTCCGCTGCCAGCGGGGCACCCACCCGCCAGAGGTTCAGCAGACACGAGCGGGTGATCTTCCACGAGCCGGGCTTCCGGATGCAGAGCGGGCCTTCCCGCAGCAATAAGATCGCCAGCGCCAGCAGCCCACCCACCACGGTGGAAAGGGCGGTGCCCAGCGCTGCGCCCGGCACCCCCAGCCCAGCACCCCAGACCGTGAAGCGGGAGCCGAAGAGGGAGAGGGTGCGGGTGGGGTTGATCAGGAAAAAGTTGAACAGGACGTCCAGCATACAGACCAGCACGCTGATGAGGCCGGGGGTCAGCGCGTCGCCGGTGGCGCGGAGCATGGCCGTGTACATCCCCATCGCCATGGTGAAGGGGAGAGCCGCCGACCAGATGGCGAAATAGGCGGACGCATTGGCTTGAAGTGAGACATCCGCCCCCAGCCAGCCGGGCAGAAAGCGGCTGATGCCGATGCCGAAGGCCGCCGCCCCAAGGCCCAGCAGCAGGTTGAAGAGCATGGATTGGCGCAGCACGCCGCGGGCGTCCTGCTGGCGGTCCGCGCCGAGGTATTGGGCGATCTGGATGGAAAAGGCTGTGTACAGCCCCACAAGGATGCCGTGCAGCAGCCATGTGCTAGAGCTGACGATGCCGATGGCGGCGGTGGCCTCGGCCCCGATGTGGCCGACCATGGCCGCGTCGATGTATTCCATGGCCGTTACGACCATCTGCTGCAAGATCGAAGGGATGCTCAGCGTCAGTACCACCTGCGCCGTCTCGCGCAGAGGGATGTCCTCGCCCTGCCGCATCCGGGCGGAAAGCTGTTCGAGTGAAAGTGTCATGGTTTCTCCTGTTGCAATAAAAAATGCCCCGCAAAGGGGACAGCTTGCCTTCTTATTATAGAAGGGCGGGCGCAAAATGTCAAACCGGCGGCTTTTCGGCGGGAACGATTGATTTTTTCTGCCGGGCGTGATACACTCTCCTTGCGTATGAGTGAAACAACAGGGGCGGCGCTCTGCCGTTCCGGGAAAGAGGAAAATATGCTGCAACTGTTATCGGGCAGTCAGCGCACCGTGGATGCGCTGGGATTTCTATTGGCCTTTGCGCTGACGGCGCTGATGGACTCGGTCTTCCGGGAAAAGCTCCCCCAAGACCATGGCCGCGCCTTTGCGGTGAACGGCGAGCTCTCCAAGGGCAAGGCCCGCGGTTCCGGCCTCATCTTCGTGCTCTGCATCGCGCTGGTCACGCTGGCGGTGGTGCCGCTGCGCACCGAGTATATCATCTATACTGTGCTGCTCATCGCCTCCATGCTCTCTGGCTATTTTGACGATGCTTCGGAAGTGGCGTGGAACGAATACAAAAAGGGCCTCATCGACCTCGTCATCGCCATCGTGGCGGGTGTGACCTACCTGAACTTCAACAGCACGGCGGTCCACTTCCTGAACTGGAGCTTCGCCATCCCGTATCCGCTCTACCTCGTGCTGATCGTCGTCCTGATCTGGGCCAGCATCAATGTGGTCAACTGCACCGACGGCGTGGACGGCCTGTCCGCCAGCCTTGCGGTGGTCAGCATCGGCACCTTCCTGCTGGCCTACGGCAAGGAGCTGGGCGATTACGCAACGGCGGCCATCGTCTTCATCGGTGCTCTGCTGGCCTACCTGTGGATGAACGCCAAGCCCTCCACCCTGCTGATGGGCGACGCGGGCAGCCGCGCCATGGGCTTTTTCCTCGCAGTGCTGGCCCTCAAGAGCGGCCATCCCTTCTCCTTCCTGCTGGCTGCGCTGGTCTTTATCGTGGATGGCAGCTTGGGCATCCTGAAGATCAGCTTCAAGCGTTTCCTGCACATCAGCATCCTGAAAAACACCCTGACCCCGCTGCACGACCATGTGCGCAAGCGGATGGGCTGGAGCGATGAGCAGGTGGTGGCCCGCTGGCTGATCCTGCAGGCCGTCGCTTCGGCATGGCTGCTTCTGCTGACCCGCTGACGTGAAAAAGATGTGAATGAGCGACGCTCGGTGAACGGTTTCACCGGGCGCCTTTTTTGCATACGATCAAATTGTAAAAAATTCAAAAATCAGCCGAGGGCCTTTTCCGCCGCCTCGACCACATGACCCACCAGCACCGAGGTGGTCACGGTGCCGACACCGCCGGGCACTGGGGTGACGGCCTCCACCAGCGGCTCAGCCTCGTCGAACCGGACATCGCCGCAGAGCTTGCCTTCCGCGTTGACATGAATGCCCACATCCACCACGACCTGCCCGGCCCGCAGGTGTTCGCCGCCGATGGCGCCCTGCTTGCCCATGGCGACTACCACGACGTCCGCCTCTTGGCAGAGGGCAGGGAGGTTCCGGGTGCGGGAGTTGCAGAGGGTGACGGTGGCGTTTTCGCGGTCCAGCATCATGGCGGCGGGCTTGCCCACCACAAGGCTGCGGCCCACCACCACGGCCCGCTTGCCGGAGAGGGGCACCTGATAATACTTCAAGATCTCAAGGCACGCCTGTGCCGTGCAGGGCGGGTAGCCGATGGCGCTGTTGGTGAAGACCCCGGCCAGCGAGCCGTCGGTGATGCCGTCGATGTCCTTTTCCGGGGCCAGTGCGGCGCGGATGGTGCGGTCATCGAACTGCTTGGGCAGCGGGCGGAAGAGCAGACAGCCGTGGATGGCCGGGTCTGCGTTGACCTGCGCGATCACGTCCAGCAGCTGTTCCTGCGCGGCATCTTCAGGCAGGAGGAACTGCTTCACCTCCACGCCGACCTTGCCGCAGCGGGTCAGGACGCCTTTCTCGTAGGAAAGATCGTCCGGGCGGGCACCCACCCGCACCACGGCCAGCGTGGGGGTGACGCCCCGCGCTTTCAGTGCCGCGCACCGGGCGGCGTTTGCTTCGTTCATGGCGGCCACCACAGGCGCGCCTTTCAAGATCGTTGCCATCACATTACCCCTCCTGTTGTGTGAGCTGTTCATAGACCCGGTCGGCCTTGGGGACAAAATCGGCCAGCAGCGCGGCGGCCTCGGCGTTCAGCGCGGCGGCGCGGGCTTTGTCGGCCATCAGGCGGGTGTTGACCGTAACGTTCAGTCCCGCCGCTTGGAGCGCGGCTTTGCAGAACAGCGCGGCGCACCCAGCGTCGGAGAGAGCCAGCACGCTGCCCTTGGCCCCATATTCCTCTGCGAGGGTGATCCCTTCGCAGCACGCGGCCATGATCTCCAGCGGCACCGCACAGGCCCTGTTGAGGGCCTCTTCCAGCACCGCAGCCTTGTGGGCTTGCTGCTCCGGCGTCTCTTTGGGCAGCTTGTAGGCGGCGGCCAGTGGCAGGAACGCCTCGGCGTCGGCCTGTACCAGCCCCTCCAGCTGCTTGCGCAGGGCGGCGGAGCGCTCGTTCAGCGCAAGGATGTCGGCTTCTACGGCGGCATATTTCTTCTTGCCCACGGTCAGGCTGCCGACCATATTCCCCAGCGCCGCCCCCGCTGCGCCCACCAGTGCAGCCGCGCCGCCGCCGCCCGGTACGGGGGCGTTCCCAGCAAGCTCGGCCAAAAAGGTTTCACAGCTCAAATTTGTCAGTTCCACGATAAATTTTCTCCTCTGTCGCATAGCTGTCCAATTGCCGGTCGTGGGGGTCTGCTGCCGCCCGCTCCACCCGCTGCACCTCAAAGGCAACGCCCAGCGTCACGGCGTTTTGGCAGCGGGGCAGATAGCGGTCATAGTAGCCTTTCCCCATCCCGACGCGGCGGCACGCGGCGTCGAATGCGGTGCAGGGCACGAGCACGAGGTGGAGTTCCTCCGGCGCCAGCAGCCGCGATTTTGTAAGGATGGGGGTGCGGATGCCGTAGGCCCCTGCCTCCCAGCCGTCCGGCTCTGGCACGGCGGCGGTCAGGGTGAAGCCCTCCCCGCAGACGGGGTAGGCCACCGTTTTGCCCAGCCGTTCGGCTTCGGCCAGCAGGGCCGAAAGGTCCGCTTCGCCCCCGCAGGCGGCGTAGGCGAGGAGGGTCTGTGCCTCGCGAAAACAGCGAAGCTGTGCGATGCGGCGGCAGAGCGCGGCATTGGCCGCCGCACGGTCGGCTTCGGAAAGTGCCCGCCGCGCGGCGATGCCCGCCTTGCGCTGCGCCGCCTTTTCTGCGGCGGTGTCCATCGGCTTTTCCCTCCCCATGGCGGACGGCGAAAAGTTGTACAAAACCATCCGGCAAAAATATACAAATATAATAAACGCTGTGGTCGAAAAATGCAAGGGTTTCAGCGAAAATGCGGTTGCAGGTTTTGAGCCGATTTGGTATAGTAACAAGTAGGAGCCCGGCTCGCTGAGGAGCCGCCGCTGCTGCGATAGAATGTCAAGAGAGGGGTAGTAAACTATGTACGAAAAAATGATGGACACCATCGGTCTGGTCAAGGAAGCAGACCCGGAGCTGGCCGCCGCCATGAACCGGGAACTGACCCGCCAGCGGGAGAACATCGAGCTGATCGCCAGCGAGAACATCGTCTCGCCCGCCGTCATGGCCGCCATGGGCAGTGTGCTGACCAACAAGTACGCCGAGGGTCTGCCGGGCAAGCGCTATTACGGCGGCTGTGCCTACGTGGATGAGGTGGAAAATATTGCGATCCAGCGTGCATGTAAGCTGTTTGGCGCGAAGTACGCCAACGTTCAGCCGCACTCCGGCGCACAGGCAAACCTCGCCGTTTACTTCGCTCTGCTGGATCTGGGCGATACCGTTATGGGGATGGACCTGTCGCAGGGCGGCCACCTGACCCACGGCTCGCCGGTGAACATGTCCGGCAAAAACTACCACTTCGTTTCCTACGGCGTCAATGCAGACGGCGTCATCGACTATGTGGAGCTGGAAAAGCAGGTCAAGAAGGTGCGCCCCAAGCTCATCGTAGCCGGTGCATCGGCTTACCCCCGCGCCATCGACTTTGAGAAGATCGCTGAGATCGCCCACGGCTACGGGGCCTACCTGATGGTGGATATGGCCCACATCGCGGGCCTCGTGGCGGGCGGGTATCACCAGAGCCCGGTGCCCTACGCCGATGTGGTGACCACCACCACCCACAAGACCCTGCGCGGCCCCCGCGGCGGCCTGATCCTGACCAACAATGCCGTGCTGGCCAAGCGGATCAACTCCGCCGTCTTCCCCGGCACGCAGGGCGGCCCGCTGGAGCACGTCATCGCGGCAAAGGCCGTCTGCTTCGGCGAGGCACTGAAGCCGGAGTTCAAGGAATATGCACGCAAGATCGTCGAGAATGCACAGGCCATGGCCGCTGAGCTTCAGGCCCGCGGCGTCAAGCTGGTGTCCGGCGGCACGGACAACCACCTGATGCTCATCGACCTGCGGGACGAGGAGTGCACCGGCAAGGAGCTGGAAGCCCGCCTCGACAGCGTGCACATCACCGCCAACAAGAACACCGTCCCCGGCGAGACCCGCAGCCCCTTCGTGACCTCCGGCGTCCGTCTGGGCACCCCGGCGGTGACCACCCGCGGCATGGGCCCCGCCGAGATGAAGATCATCGCGGACTGCATCGCCGACTGCATCTGGCACTACGACGAGAAGCGCGACGACATCGCCGCCCGCGTGCTGGCGCTGACCAAGGCTTTCCCGCTGTACGAGTAAGCATTTGATTTTTCGGAGCACCTGCCGTATCCTGCGGCGGGTGCTTTTTTGCATGGCCGCATCTCCACTCTGCGCAGCCTTGCGATTTTAGCGCAAATAGGCTATAATGGTGCGGAAAAACGCGAAAAAAGGAGAACGCACCATGCTGATCTATCTGCTGCGTCATGGCAGAACGGAATACAACGCCCAGAAACGCTATCAGGGCCAGCGGGACATCCCGCTTTCGGCGGAGAGCGCCGCGAAGCTGCGGCGGGCCGATTTTTCCCCGGAAATCGTCTATGTGACCCCGCTGCAGCGCACTTCCCAGACGGCGAAGATCCTCTTCCCGGAAGCGAAGCTCGTGCCGGTGGAAGGGCTGAAGGAGATGAACTTCGGCCGCTTCGAGGGGCAGAAATTCGTCCATGTGGAGCAGGACCCGGAGTATCTGGCGTGGGTGGCCGAAAACGAAACAAGCGCCCACCCGGACGGCGAGCGCAAAAGCGATTTTTGCCGCCGCGTCTGCACAACATTTGCGGAACTGGTCGATGAAGCGCTGGAAAACGGCGAGGAACAGCTTGTCATCGTGGCCCACGGCGGCACCCAGATGGCGGCCATGGAGCGCTTCGCCGTGCCGCACAAGACCTTCCATGAGTGGTGCGGCCCCAACGCGGGGGGCTATGTGCTGGATGCCTGTGACTGGAAGACGCAGCGGGTCCTGCACGTCGTGAAAACGGTCCAGTATGCGGAGGAAAATGCCTGATGGAACAAGGGCTGCTGCATCTTTATTGGGGCGACGGAAAAGGGAAGACCACCGCCGCCATGGGTCTTGCCCTGCGTGCGCTGGGCAGCGGGAAAACCGTCGTCATCGTGCAGTTTTTGAAGGGCGGCAAAAGCGGCGAGGTCCCGCTGCTGGAGCAGCTGGGCGCGAAAATTTACCGCGGCAAGGCCGGGCAGAAGTTCGTGTTCCGGATGAATGACGCCGAAAAGGCTGCCACCCGCCAATTGCAGAACGAGAACCTGCGCGCCGCCATGGCCCAGCCCGCCGACCTGCTGATTCTGGACGAAGCGGGCTCCGCGTGGGAACTGGACATGGTAGACAAAGACCTGCTGCAGGAGGCGGTGCTCCGCCGCCCGGCCGCGCAGGAATGCGTCCTCACCGCCCATGCGGCACCGCGGTGGATGCTGGACGCCGCCGACTACAGCACCGAGATGAAGTGCCACCGTCACCCCTACCAAAAGGGGATCGCCGCGCGGCAGGGAATCGAATATTAAACAAAGAGGCTGTTGCAAAACTCCTTCCGGCATCGCTGACGCGGCGAAACCGTGAATGAGGGAGTCATGCGGCAGCCTCTTTTTTCATTCTGTTATACGGTTGCCAGCACAGCCAGAATGCTCTGCCAGTGCGGGTTTTGGGCGGAAGGAGCAGCGCGGCGCGGGGCAGGGCGCGAAATGGGACGGGGAACAGCGTCCGCCGGGCGGGCAAAGGGGGAGCAGAGCTGCGCCTGCCACTGAGCGGCCAGCTCCATGGCCTGTGGGCAGCTCTGCAGGGTGCGGCGCTCCGCTCCGGCCAGAAAATCACCCAGCCAGCAGAGGATGGCCGCAATGGGAAGGCAGTCCGCCGCTTGGGTGCTCCAATAGCACCAGTGGCCGCCCCGGCCCACGAAGCTGTCTACCGTGATCATGGCCCCCTCACGGGCCGACTGCGGCAGCGCCGGGCAGGAGGCGTCCGAAAGGCGGCGGAGCTGGGCCACGATGAAGTCAGTGCGGGCCGCGTCAAAAGCGTCGTCCCGGATACAGGCGGAAAAGTCTGCCGTGTCCAGCAGAGCCTCCGCCTTGGTGGGGAACCGGCCCGTCAATTCGCCGGAAGCGTTGTGGCAGAGCTGCCAGCCCTTGCGGAACAACTGAAAGTTGAAGTTCTGACGACCCATGGTAGAGTAGAAGACCCGCGCGTGGCCGGAGGCGCTGCGGCGCAGCTCCAGATAGGCGTCCGCTCCGCCAAGATCCTGCACTTTTACGCTCAAAATCAACGAGTAGTCGCTTTTTTGCGCAGACATGGCACGGTGCATTTCCTCAAAGTAACGATTGGCGTCCATAGCGGGTCTCCTTCCTTGTACAACCAATGATTCGTTGTTTTCTGAGGACATTATAGCATAAGTTGTCTCGAAATACAACTATAAGTTTGACGAAATCGAAAATATTTTTTCGGCATTCCCGACGATACAAGCGATATGGTTGTAAAAATAAAACCGGGGCTGCGTTTTTGCGCAGTCCCGGTTCAGGAAACGGTTCAATCGCCCAGCTCCCGGATCTCGTTCTGGATGAGCCGGCCGGCGGCGCGGGCCAGTTGGTCCATGCCGCGGATGCGGGCGAGGTTTTTGCCGTAGATGCGTTCGGCGTCGCGGCTGGAGCTGTCCTCCCCCATGAAGACGGCGGAGACTCGCAGCCCCTTGCGGCGCAGACCACGCACCTCGGCGGCGGCATCGTCCACGCCGAAAGCCCCGCCGTAATCGTGGCCCAGCGGGTTTTCGGAGGAGGGCGGCACCCGGCGGCTGTCGTTGGGGGAAGCATCCGTCAGCAAAATGAGCAGATGGCGCGGCGCAGGGCCGGGGGCAAAGTCCACAAGGTCGCCCGCCGCCCGCAGGGCGAGCCCGTCGCGGTTCCAGCCGGAAGCAAAATATTGATTGATGTTCTGCAAGTTTTTGTCTTGGAAGCCCTTCAGCACCCGCAGCACGGTGTACCCGCGCAGACTGGAAAAGCAGCTCACCCGCACCGGGATGCCGCAGGCGGCAAGGCTCTCGGCGAGGATGGAACCCTGCGCCGCGATGACCTCCTGACAGTGCAGCCGGGAAGCGGAAGCATCCAGCAGCAGGTCCACCGTGAAGGAGGGCTGGTTCTCTTCCTCGGCACAGCGGAAGACGCGGGCATCGTCCAGCAGGGGCGCACGCCAGACCCGCTCCGGGTCCAGATTGCCGCTGCGGGCCACCCGCGCGTTTGGCTGCTGGTGGACGAGGATGCAGTTCCGGATCTGCTCGGTCAGCCGCAGCACGACGCTGCGGTGGAGCTCCCGGTTCTTGGCGTAGTAGGCGCGGTTCCGATCGGCTTGGAGCTGGGCCTGTTCGGCGAGGTGCTTCGCCTCCGGGTTGGGGGCTTGTTCCGGGCTGGGCACGCCCGCCGCAAACCAGAGGCGGCACCCCAGATGGTTCCCGGTGCAGAGCTCCTGCTCGGCCTTGCGCAGCCGCTCCGGCGGGTAGAGCGACCGTCCGAAGCAGCTTTCGATGTAAGCGCGGTCCTCGGCGGCGTTCTGCTTCAGGGTGATGTGGGCCAGCCGCTTGTCCACGGTCAGCCCGCCGGTGCTGGCCGCATCCACGGAGTTGGAGTGCTCCACCGTCACGCGGTCGGTCTTGATCATCTGGGTAGGCAGGGTCTTGGTGGCAAGGGAGGCCAGCAGCCCTTCCAGATGCAGGTGGAGCGCGGGTTTCTGCCGCACGGTGCCGTCAAAGAGGTTTGCTTTTGCAAAAACAGACAGAAGTGCGTCCTTTAACGCGGCGGGTGCGGGCGGTGTGTCCGGCGCAAGGGCCTTGGCAAGGTCGGCTTCGTAGGGCGTCATCACCGGCGGGCGGCGGCCCTGCACGGTGCGCCAGCGGTGGGCCTGCATGGTGTAGACAAGCTGGTTCTTCGCCATCCACTCCTGCCGGGAGAGCTTGTACTGGATGCCGAAAAAATAGTCGGCGTGGGCACGGCGCAGCTCGGCCAGCACCGGGCGGCGGGGCAGCTCCAGCGCGTAGGCCGCGCTTTCGAGGTAGAGCCACGTCAGGTCGTCCAGCTGGCTTTGGCGGATGTCGCCGTCCCAGCAGTCGAACAGGCTGCGGACGAGGTCGTCGCCGTAATATTTGTGCACCAGCCCCACGATGCAGTTCATGTAAAAATCGATGGTGCCGTCGGTGTTGTGCGCGAGGAACAGCGGCTCAAATCCATAGGCTCCGGCTGCCGCCCAGACCTGATTGGCTGCGCGCCGCTGTTCGGCGGTATAGCTCTGGGCTTCCATCAGCCGAAGAGCTTTTCGGCAGTGAGCTGCGCCGGGATGCGGGCGGCGATGACGTCCCGGATGAGCCCCTGCTCGTAGGAATCAAAGGCTTTGTTGGTGATGCCCATATCCAGCGCAGCCCCGGCGGCTACGCCCCGGCGGATGAGCCGCAGGGCGTCCAGCATCCCGCGCAGATCCAGTGCCTTGGTGGAGATCTCGGCGCTGTCGCACTTCTTCTGTAAGTCGAGGAAGAGGAGGGCGAACTGATGGACATATTTTGCCGCAAGGTTTGGGAACTGGGCCCGCAGCAGCTTTTCGAGGTTGTCCTGCGTGATGGTGGGCATCTGGATGACCACGAAGCGGGAGGTCAGCGCCTCGTTCAGCTCGCGGGTGCCCGCATAGCCGTAGTTCATCGTGGCGATGAAACGGGTCTCCTCGGCCAGCGGGATGCGCTCGTAGCCGGGCACATCGATGGCGCGGCGGAAGTCCAGCACGGCGTGGAGGACGGCCAGTGCCTCGTTTTTGGCCATGTTGATCTCGTCCAGCACGCCGAAACCGCCGCACTGGGCGCAGCGGCAGACCGGGCCGGGCCGGAACTTGACGGCTCCGCCCTCAAAGGTATCCATGCCGATGAGGGAGGCCGCATCCATGTTCACATGGAACGAGATATCCCATGCCGGGCGGCCGAAGGCGGCGGCGAGGTTCTCAGCCAGCACATTCTTGCCGGTGGCCTTGCCGCCCGCCAGCAGCAGGTTCTCGCCGCAGAGCAGGGCGGCCAGCGCCTGTTCCCAGACCTTTTTTCCGTAATAAGTAAAGGCGGACGCCGGGATGCGGGGGCGCAGCCCCTCAGCCAGCGGGTGCGCGGTACGGTATTCCTCCACGGCGGAAAGCAGCGCGGGATCGACGCCTTCCTGCCGCAGCGTTTCAAGCAGATCAGACATGAACGACACCTTCTTGTGGTTGGCAGTGCCAAACCGATTTTTCAGCCCTATCATAGCACAAATCGCAGCGGATGTGTAGATGCGGGCGGCAAGGATTCGGCAAAAAATTTACTGGGAAGATTGTGGGGCGGAGAAAACCGTGCTAGAATGAAGAAAAACGGAAGGGGACAAGGGTCATGAAACACCAACACCGATGCTGGAAGGTCTGTTTTGGAAAAAATTACTGGGGGACGCAGAAGGGGACCGACCAAGGCGAGGAACTGCATCTGGACAGGGAATTTGAATGGAATGGCTACCGGTGGCTGATCCCGGCCCTCTACCGGTGCCGGCAGGGATTGGTCGTGGACTTTGCGATAGAGGTGCCGCAGGGAGAACTGCGGGCCTATATGGAAAAATGGGGCCTGACCGAAAACGGCGAATGCACCCGCACGTTGACCAGAGCGGAAGAACGCCAAATGGAGCAGGAGAATCCGCTGGATATTGGATTTTGTGCCTCTCTGAGGCTGAACGGGGTGCGTCTGCACCCCAGCGATGGCTGCGGAATGGGGTATCTTCCGGGAACTGACGCTGGAAGCGATGAGGCAGCGGCGCTGGTGCACTATTATGGGCTGGACGAAACGAAGGTCTGGCGGTTCTGGCGGAACAGCTACCCGTGGTCAACAAAGAGCCGGAAGAGCCGTCCCAAACGATTCCGAACGCTGGAACTGGAATTGGAAGCGGAACTGGAGCAGCATCTGGCCGAACAGTTCCCGACACCGGCTGCGGGGGAGTCGGTGACGATCCACGAACCGGGAAACGAGAATGCCGCCTATCAATTGACGGTGCTGGATGTCCGGTCGGAAACGCTGGAGCTCCCGGATTGCGACGGCTGGGAACGTCCAAATTGTTTTTGCATGATGACGTACCGTCTGACGCCGAAAGCGGAACACTTCTACCTGACCGACTGCGCCGAGGGAGACCATCCGCGCCGCAAACCACGGAAGCTGCCGCCGGAACAGGCGGCACTTGCCCGGAAATACAGGCTGGAACCGCAGATGGAAGGGGATGCGGCCATTGCGGTCATCGGCGGGGCCGATGGGCCGACTGCCGTGTTCTGCACGGTGCGCGGAAGTGCCGAAAAAACGGAGGGAGCCGCTGCGGCAACCTCCGCCTGCTATTTTGCTCCGGTGCGGCCGGAAACGGTCACATGGCAGGCGGAATTTGACCGAAAACCCTGCGGGGATACCACAGTTTCACTGATTTGTGACGTTTGAATCGGAAAAGATGAAAAAATCTCTTCTGCGCCTTGAAAAATTGACAGAACTGCAAAGATGCGATAAAATAACAACTATGTTTGCCGGGAAACACCCGGCGGCGGAAGTTGATTTTTCAGAGGTGTAGAAAGAACCATGATCGAAACCATTACGGCCGTGAACGATGCGGTCAACCATTTTATCTGGGGCATCCCAGCCATGATCAGCATCATCGGCGTGGGGCTGCTGCTCAGTGTGCGGACCCGCTTTTTGCAGATCCGCAAGTTCCCCTATGCCATCAAAACAACGATCGGACGCATGTTTCGCAAGAAAGACGCCACGGACGGCGCCATGACGCCGTTTCAGGCGGTCTGCACGGCGCTGGCGGCGACGGTGGGCACCGGCAACATCGCGGGCGTGGCGGGTGCCATCGCCATCGGCGGGCCGGGTGCGGTGTTCTGGATGTGGTGCTCGGCGCTGCTGGGCATGTGCACCAAGTTTTCGGAAGTGACGCTGGCCGTCCGTTTCCGGGAGCGCAGCGCCACCGGTGAGTGGGTCGGCGGCCCGATGTACTACATTAAAAATGGCCTGAGCAAAAACTGGCATTGGCTGGCGGCGCTCTATTCGCTGTTCGGCGTGCTGACCGTCTTCGGCACCGGCAACGCCACGCAGGTGAACACCATCGTCACGGCCATCGACTCGGCCCTGACCGCCTACGGCGACTTCAGCAAGAGTATGCTCTCCACCGTCAACCTTGTGGCGGGCGTGCTGGTGGCCATGCTGGTAGCCATGGTGCTGCTGGGCGGCATCAAGCGGATCGGCAGTGTCACCGAAAAGCTGGTGCCCTTTATGGCACTGTTCTATGTGGTGCTGGCGCTGGGCGTTGTCATCCTGAACATCCGGCGCTTCCCGGCGGTGCTGGCCTCCATCGTGGGCGGCGCGTTTGACCCACGGGCCTTCACGGGCGGTGCCATCGGCAGCGTTTTCCTCAGTATGCAGAAGGGCGTTTCCCGCGGCATCTTCTCCAATGAGGCCGGTCTGGGCACCGGCTCCATCGCCCACGCCTGTGCCGACACCCGCAAGCCGGTCAAGCAGGGGATGTTCGGTATCTTCGAAGTCTTTGCCGATACCATCGTCATCTGCACCCTGACCGCGCTGGTCATCCTGTGCAGCGGGGTGCCGGTGAACTACGGCTCTGCCGCCGGTGCCGAGCTGACCATCGCCGGATTCACCTCCACCTACGGCGGCTGGTCGTCCATCTTTACGGCGGTGGCGCTGTGCTGCTTCGCATTCTCCACCATCATCGGCTGGGGCCTGTACGGCTCCCGCTGCATCGAGTTCCTCTGCAAGACGGATAAGGTCGTGCGGCCCTTCCTCGTGGTCTACTCTTTCGTGGCCATTCTGGGCGCGACGGTGGACCTCGGCTTGCTGTGGAACATCGCCGATACCTTCAACGGCCTGATGAGCATCCCGAACCTCATCGCGCTGCTGCTGCTTTCCGGCACGGTGGTCAAACTGGTCAAGGAATTTTTCGAGACCGAATCCTGAAACCGGACCCTTTTTCCACAAACGACAAAACAATTGCGAAATTTCACGGGAAGCAATTGACAAAACGGGCCGTTTATCGTATAACCTATATAGAGACGTCATATCCGGGAAGGGTGTGGCGTTCCCGGAACGTTTGGAAAGTGAGGCCGCAACATGAAGAAATTTCTGAAGAGGCTGATGCTGGGGGTCGTAACGCTGGCAGTGTTCTGCTGCATGACCCCGCTGGCGTTTGCCGCAGAAAAATATCACACCATCTATCTGGAACCGCAGGGCGGTATCGGTGTGCCGACGCAGGTGTACGTTTACAAGTACAACGACGTTTACCGCGCGTCCAGTCTGCCGACGCCTACCATGGAAGGCTACACCTTTGATGGCTGGTATGAGGATATCGTAGGCGGCACCGCGATCAAGGTGAGCAAGTACAACTTCAAAGAGGAAGGCCAGACGCTCTACGCTCACTGGACGGTCGCGGACGGCAGCTCTTCTTCCGCCGCGGCTGCACAGCCAGAGGAGACGAAACCCGCCAAGACCTTTAAGATCGAAGAACATATGGGCGAAATCCTGATCGTTGGCACGACCATTCTTGTGTTCACGCTGGTAGCGCTGCACGGCTGAAACGGTCAGCTTTTGCCTGAAGTTATCTTAAAATTTTGAAAGCGAGGATTCCTTATTATGATGAACAATGAAATCAAACTGCCCGCCGTTTACGCCGCAATCGACGAGAACGAGATGGTCTACCTGAACGGCGGCTCCATCACCGACACGCAGGGCTGGCTGATCTTCATGAATGTCGGTGCCCTGTTCAACTACGTCGCCCGCGTCTTCTCCGCTGGCAGCTCCATCGTCAACAACGTCAAGGTCATCGTCACCACCATTGAGGCTCTGAACAACTTCAAGCTGACCGGCAAAAACTAAACGAAATTTCCTGAAATGGCAAAAAAGCGCATCCGCAAAAAAGCGGATGCGCTTTTTTGCGCCGAAAGCGGCGAAAATCGGGCTTTCAGACGCCGAAAATCAGTGATATATTTTACGAAAACCGTTGCGAAAATAGAAGAGCGATGCTATAATCAATCGTAGTAAATGGGTAATTATGACAATCATCCGTTAGGGAGATAAACTACATGGCGGAACGTGAACTGCGGCGGATGAGCCGCACCGAATTGATCGAGATCATCTACGCGCTCAAGCAGCACGAAGAAGAGCTGGAACAGCAGAATGCGGCGCTCCAGAAGCAGCTGGACGACCGCACCCTGCGGCTGGAACATGCCGGTTCCATCGCGGAAGCGTCACTGGCGCTGCATCAGGTGTTCGAAGCGGCTCAGGCCGCTGCCGATGCGTATCTGGAATCGGTGAAGGCAATGAATCCGCCCCTGCCCGGTGAACCACCGCAGTCTGCGGATAACGGAGGTGCGGACGCAGAATGAAGGGACGACACGTGAAACTGGCCACGATCCCCTCCATGGAGGAAGTGGACAAGGAACGGCAGCGTCTGGAATACCGGGACCGCTACGTGCGGGTGCTGAAAAGCACGGTCTACGCGCTGGTGGTGGTGGCTGCGGCGGCGGTGCTGCTGGCGACCATCCTCCTGCCGGTGCTGCAGGTGTCGGGCGACAGCATGAACCCGACCTTGCAGAGCGGGGATGTCCTGCTGCTGCTCAAGACCGATGATATGAAAACCGGCGATCTGTGCGGTTTTTATTGGCAGAATAAGCTTCTGCTCAAGCGGATCATCGGCGGGCCGGGGGATGTGATTTCCATCGACCGGAGCGGCGTTGTTACGGTGAACGGGGAGGCTCTGGATGAGCCTTACGTCGATGAACTCGCGCTGGGCGAGTGCGACCTCAAGTTCCCGTATCAGGTGCCGGAAAATCGCTACTTCGTGATGGGCGACCATCGTTCAACTTCCATCGACAGCCGAAGCACCGTCATCGGCTGCGTGGACAAAAGCCAGATCGTCGGCAAGGTGTTCTTGAGGGTATGGCCCTTGTCACGTCTTTCATGGGTGCACTAAGGAGGTGCCATGATGGGGAATCAGTTCAATGAGATCATGCAGAAGCTGCGGGCGCAGCGCCTGAGAGCGCGGCGCTATACGGCGATGCTGCTGGTGCTTGCGATGCTGACATCACTCTCGGTCAGCTGGCGGCTGCATCAGGTGGGCACGGCGCTGACCACCGACAACGAATATAGCTGCGGCATGGAGGAGCACGTCCACACCGACGACTGTTATACCGAGGAGCTGGTCTGCGGTTACGAGGAAGGCGAGCCGGAAGACCCGGACTCCGCCTTTTCCGTGGACTCGGAGCCGACCATAGAAGAACCGGAAGCCGAGCCGGAAGAGCCGGAAGAGACCGAACCGGAGGTGCACCACCACACGGCGGACTGCTACGAGACCGTGCTTGTTGAGCACAAGGAGCTGACCTGCGGCCAAGAAGAACATACCCACGATGAAACCTGCCCGGTCGATCCCGATACAGGTGACTTCCTCTGCGGCTTTGAGGAGCACACCCACACGGACGACTGCTTCACCACTGAGACGGAGACCGAGGAAAAACTCATCTGCGGCTACGAAGAGGGCCAAGTGCTCTCGGACGGTGCGGCAGACGATGACGGCATTGCGGCGCTGGAAGATACCAACACCGCCACGTCTGTGGCGGACGACAGCAGCAGCGAGGCCGTTTCCGAGCCGGTGCTCCATCACCACACCGAGGCGTGCTATGAGAAGGTGCTGACCTGCACCATCCCCGAACACACGCACACGCTGGAGTGCCTTGCGGACTATAGCGCCGACGTGGAGACCGACGACGACTGGGAAAAATACAGCGTCGGCCTGAGCGATAACTGGAACGAGGCCCTGCTGGCCGTGGCAAAGGAGCAGCTTGGCTACAAGGAAAGCGAAAAGAACTTCCAGACCGACGAGGCACTGGGCGACATCATCGACGTCCACCATTACACCCGCTACGGTGCGTTCTACGGGAACCCCTACGCCGATTGGGACGTCGCGTTCATCGCGTTCTGCCAGCATTATGCGGGCATCCCTAAGACGGAGATCCCGCAGCGCTTGGGCTTGGAGGCGCTGCGCGCCGATATGGATGCCATGGGCTTTGCCTACCTCACCGAGGGCGAAGATGCGGCTTACGAAGCCATCCCCGGCGATGTGGTCACCTATAATAAAAACGGAACTGCCGACGACGAGACCATCGGCATTGTGGAGACGGTAGGCGATGATTCGCTGACCGTTATTTCTGGTGCCGTCGAGGGCGCTGTCGCGGAAGTGACCGTTCCCTTCACCGATGTCACCAGCACCATCCTCGTGGATCAGGCTTACGACGACTACGTGGGCGAGGCCGACGACCGTGACGGCAGCGATGACGATGAGATCGCATTGCAGCCGGCAGAGGAAATGGGTGCGGCGGCGGTGCAGACGACCAAAGAAGAAAAGCTTGAGTGGAATCTTGTGAATGTGAAACCGGAAACAAATGGAACGATCACATACGATCCGAAATCGGATGCGTTCAAAACAAGGCTGGAAATGAATTTTAAGATTCCGCATAAGCAGATCAACCCGGACACGCTGTATTACTGGGAGTTCCCCGATTCGGTCACGATTCCGCCTGATGAGCTTAGCGACAATTTCAGCCCGATGTATGAATACAAGGGCTCTCCGGTAAAAGCCGGTGAGTACCGTTTGAGAAAGGTGGGCGAAAAATACCGGGTCGAGTTTAAGGTGGACCCAAAGTATTATGAAACCCATCAAAATGAGTCTTATGTGGGCAATATCGAGTATAAAGGTGAACTGAAAGCAACGGGCACCGATGAGAATAGAAACACCATTGTTACGGGTGACACCGGCTTTAAGGTCACGTTGGAGGGAGACATCAAATATCCGCCGACGACGAATAAAACGGACAAGTATGACCTGACCACGAAAAAAGAAGGCAAGTATAACGCTGAAACCGGTAAACTGGAATATACCGTGACCATCACTTCGCACAGGGGTACACCGGATGTCGTGAAGTTTGTAGATGAAATCTACGATGCAAATAAAAAAACCTTAAATCTGGATGAACCCACCGTCACAGTGGAAGCGTATCAGTTCACGGAGAAGCGTGAATCGGAGACATCGACCGAGTGGAAGCAGGAGGGAGAGGAACAGCAAATTGGCGTCGTTTCCCCGACTGATAAGAAGTTTACCCCGCCAAATTCGGAGGGAAAAGCGGAACTTACGATGACGCTTCCGCGGATGGAAACAGAGTATACGACTCAGACGGAGCGCGTCTGCAAGCAGTACAAGGTCACGTATAGCTACGACGTCAAAAAGCTGGACAATGTGGACTACAAGTTCCACAATGACGTGACGGCAAGCTCCAAAAAAGACGATACACTGACCATTAAGCATGAATCCAGCACAGATGTGGAGGTCAAAAATTCGTATCAGATCAGCAAGAGCCAGACTCTTAAAGAAGAGAACGGAAAGGCAAAAGTCACTTGGACGATCAAGGTCAACGAAAACCGCCAGAACATTTTTAACGCCAAGGTGACCGACTCCATGACGATCGATGGAACGAACTACGAGGGTTTGTCTAAGGCAGTCGATAAGATCGAAGTTACACCGAACAGCGGATACCACTTTATCGACACAAAGGGAGAGCGGACAACAGACCCCAGCCAGTATGCGGGCATCCAGTTTGATAAAGCGGTCGACCAGACGGGCGAGGTCAATACCAATCAATACACGATCGAGTACACGACGGAGCATGACCTGAAAAATGGAAAATATACGGTCGCCAATGAGGCACAGTTCGTGAAGCCGGATGGAAACAAGGGCCCTAATACAGGTGCTATCAAGGCAGATATTGCAGGACTCAATGCAGGACGCAGTAATTACAAAGAGTACGACGCAGCAATTGGTATCACGGAAAATGGGGACGGCACCATTTCGATTCCGTGGAAGGTGAGGGTGGACGTCTCCAAGGTGAAGACGATCAGCAAAGGCACCGTTCTTAAGGATACGATTCTGTCTGACAATCACGTGATGACTGGCACACAGGCAAAAGCTTGGGGCGGTGCCTTTACATGGACTGATTCAAGCGAGAAACCTGTAGGAACAGGAAGTGGCAGTTTCACCGATACTGAGTATTATGAACTGGGCTTTTACACGGACAAGGACTATAGTCAAACAAAGCCATTGAACGATCTGCAGGATACCGATAAAATCTATGGCTACAAAATCACGCTGTTGAAGGACGTCACTGCACCGAATGACGCAGCCAAGATGCTGATCAAGTACAGCACCACAGGTAAGATCGATGCGACCAAAGAGAACAGCTACCTGAACCGCTTCTATATGGATGATCAGTATTGGACGGCCGCGTATAAGTATACGCTCGCCACGATCACCAAAACGGACGGAAACGGCAACACCGGAACCACGACGGTAAATAACGAAACCGGCGAGGTGACGTGGAAGATCGTGGTTCGTACGGACACTTTGAAACTGCATGATAAAATCACGGTCGTGGATGAACTGCCGACCGGCATCAAGGCAGAATCGGTTCAGATTCTGTTTGGAACCAGCGGCTCGTTTCTGCTGAATGTTCCGACGGATGGTACAGAAGCGTCAACGTGGTACAATAATGATACTTTCAGGGTCAAGCTTGAGGGTCGGACATTGACGATGTCGCTGGAAAATCCGAATGGCAAGCTCATGCAGGATAAGGATACCACCTTCATTATCAAAGGTCGGATCGTTTCGCAGAATGATGGCACGGACATTGTAGCAGGAGAGAAAAACATCTACTCCAACATCGCGTCGGTGTACTTTGACGACAACGCAGGAGCTTCGATCACTTCCAATACGCAGACACAGGAATGGACTAAGAAAAAGGAGGAGATCCCCGAAAAGGAAGTGCTGGAAAAGGGGTATGACTGGGATAAAAAAAGTCAGCTAATGAACTACACGGTCGATATCAACCCGGATGCGAAGGAATTCTTTGCAGAAGAGAAGGATGCGAACGGTAATCCGATCAAGTATAACTACCTGACGCTGGAAGATACGTTTACGCTGGCAAAACATCCGGATAGTGTAGGCGGAACTCCTAGGGATGAAACGGCAGAGGCCATTGATCCGAAGAAGGTGGACATCGAAGCGCTCCTGATGAACACAACGCTTTACTATGCGAGGACGGATGCGAACGGCAAACCGGAGTTTGACGCAGATGGCAAGCTGGTGGCTGGAGAGGAAGTCAAGGGCTGGACGCTGAAAACGCGGGTGGATTCGTCGGATAACTGGCACAACAAATACCTTATGACGATCGAAAACGTTCCGAACAAAACGCCGCTGGTGTTGAAGTATGCCTATCAGATCAGTTCGAATCTGCTGGAAGTGTATCCGAAGACGAAGTATGATTACACGGATTCGAATATCAACATCAACAATGTGTCGAACAATATTGAGCTGTCCGGTACCGGAATAGTGAAAAGCACAGGCGGTATAAGGACATCGTGGAGTTCTTCGAGTTCGGGTGCAACGCTGAGTTCCGGTAACTCGGTCACCATCGTCAAAATTGAAGAGGGTGCCGAGAATACGAAGCTGGCCGGTGCAAAATTCCAACTGCAAAAATATAACGCAGGTAACAACGTCTATGAAGAGGCAAAAACGCTGCACAGCGAGCTCTCGGAATATACGACGGATCCGTATGGGCGGCTCAAGGTCGCGCAGTCTGTTACAGTAACTGAGGACGGTAAGGAAGTCGTATGTCCGGAGCTTAAGAAAGATGTTCTGTATCGTCTGATCGAGGTGGGAGCCCCTGCGGGCTATGAGCTCCCCACGGAAGAAGAGCGCGAAGCGAATGCGGTGTACTTCTATTCGTCCAGCGTTGATGGTGCAACGATTGATGGGCCTAAAAAGGATGTGGAAAAGGCCGCAGATTTGGCCAAGGGCAGCAAGACCGTTACGATCACAAACAAACCCAATCAGACCGAACTGACGGTCCGTAAGGTTTGGGAAGATGAAAACGGAAACGCTACCACGCCGGGCGCAAACAGCGTTACCTTGCAGTTGTACCGTGCAGAGTATAACCAGCCGCCCTATACCAGCGCGATCGGCCGTGTAGCTGCGAACATCACGCAAAAAGGGAATGGCAGCTTTAAAAATAAGGATGCTCTGACACAGCAAATTGCAAACGAGCTTACAAATCTGCCGGAGGGTTCGACCTTTGATGTAGTAGTCACTGTAATAACAGGTGGTGTTCTGCCGGAGAATGAACGTACAGACCGTGATGCAATCTATTGGAATAATACCAAATGCTTAACTAAGCTGGACGGACCGGAGCTTTACAAGGACAACTCTTCGAAGACGACCTATACGTATCATCTGACGATGAAGAAGGGTGTGAACATACTTCGTGGTGTAATTGATACATCGAACGCAGAAGGTTCACGTGCGTGGAATACAGATTTCACAGTTGAAATTAAAAATGTCAACAAAGCGGAAGCGGCCACCAAGCGGAACGAAAAAGCCTTTGAGAGCGCTGGAACAACCGACGCAAATGGTGTGTTCACGCTGACAGCAGGGGATAACTGGATGAAGACCTTCGAAAACCTCCCGCTGACCGGCACAGATGGAGCTAAAGTGATTTATTACGGTTACTCCGTGAGGGAAGTCAAGGTAGGCGAGATCGAGGTTAGGGACAACCGCGCAGAGGACTGGATCGTGAGCAACGGCGGCGACGGTTACACGTCCGGCACCATTACGGTCACGAACCATAAGCCCTCCAGCCCCCCCGACACCCCGGACTCCCCCGGCTACGAACTCCCGGCGACCGGTTCCACCGGTACGGCCCCGTACACCACCGCCGGTGCGGTGCTGATGGGTGCCGCGCTGGTGGGTGGATACCGCAGAAAACGCAGGCAGGAAAGGAGGGGCGAGTGACCCTCCCGCCCCTGCGGGCGGAGCACAGATCACCACAAGGAGCACAGATTTTGGGATTGCTTGGAAGCAAAAAGAAGCAAATTGGAAATGGGTTTATTTCACAAGGAGACGATGAAAATGAAACACATGAAGAGATTCGTGGCGCTGTTTGCCGCGCTGGCCCTCGTGCTGGCGATGGCAGTTCCGGCGTTTGCGGATGAGCCGACGAGCACTGGTGCGGAGGCAACAACAGGCACGATCACGATCAATAATGCGGTCAGTGGCGTGACGTATAAGTTCTATCGCATTATGGAAATTGCGAGCCATACGAGCGATAATCCCTATACTGGTGTTGTTTACAAGGCAAACTCCGAATGGACTACTTTTTTGCAGAAAGAGGACTGGAAAGATTGCTTTAAGGTCAACGCAGATAACACGGTTACTGTTGTAAAGAAAGAAAAAGATAATGGCGAATTTGCAAAGAAGTTTGCAGAAGAAGCCGCGAAAGAAGCTTCAAGTAAGGCTGTGGATTACACTGCAACGACCGAGAACGGTAAAATTCAGCAGTCGGTTCAGTTAGGCTACTATCTGGTCGTACCCGATGGCTGGAAGGGTGTGGACCCTGTTGTGTGCTCGCTGGGTTCTACAAACCCGAACGTTACCATCAACGAAAAGAACGGCAAACCGACCATTGAGAAGGAAGTCAAGGAAGGCAATGACTTTGGTGACACAAACGATGCGGCCATTGGCGATTATGTCGAGTTCCAGCTTACGATCAACGTTGTTGATGGTACGCCGGTAAACTATGTTGCTCATGATACGATGTCTGCTGGCCTGACCTTTGTCAATAAGGGCGAGCATTCCCTGAGCATTAAGCGCAACGATAAAACGCTTGAATCCAGCAACTATCAGGTCGTTACTGAGGGTATTAAGGATGGCTGTGCGTTTGAAGTGAAATTTAACGATGATGAGAATGGTAATAGCGTTCTGAAAACTAACGACAAGGTCGTTATTACTTACTGGGCACAAGTCAATGAAAATGCAGTTGTCGGTGCTACTGGCAATACGAATAGCGCAATCCTGAGGTATGGCACAAACGGCACGGCTCAGGGCGGCCAGACCACTACCTATGTCTGGAGCTTTGATGTGAAGAAGTACACGAAGGACAGTGATAGTAGGGAAATTGCGCTGGCCGGTGCAAAGTTCCAAGTTAAGAACAGCGATAAGAGTAAAACTGCATACTTCAAGTATGACGCTACCGCGAAGGTTTACAAGTTTGCTGGTTGGACGGCTGTGAAAGGCGCTGTATATGAATTTACGACTCCGGATGATGGCAACATCGCTTTTAAGGGTCTGGACTCTGGTACTTACTATCTGGAAGAAATTGAAGCACCCAAGGGCTATAATAAGCTGAATGATGCAATCAAGTTTACGATTGCAGATGAAAAAGCTTCTGAAAAGGGTCAGGTTTCTTATGGTACGGACGGCGGCACCGGCATCATCAAGGTTCTGAACAAAGCAGGTACGACTTTGCCTACGACCGGCGGCATCGGCACCACGATCTTCTATCTGATCGGCGGCGGGCTGATGGTTGCAGCGGCCGTGCTGCTCATCGCGAAGAAGCGGATGGAAAACAAGTAAAACCAACCGGGAGCCGGCCGCTCCCCCGAAATAAGAGGGCATCTGCCCCGAACATATCCTTATAACATTAGGGAGTAGCCCATGAAAAAGAATCGCAGCAACATCATTTTAATATTGATCTTTCTCGTGGGTCTATCCGTGATGTTATATCCGACCGTCAGTGACTATATCAACCAGAAAAACCAGTCGCGCGCTGTGGCGAGCTACTCGGAAGAGGTTGAAAACCTGTCGGACGTGGACTATCAGGCCTATTTTGACGCCGCCGACGACTACAACCGGCGGCTGGCCGAAACGCCCGATGCCTTTTACCGGCCCGAAGAGGTGAGCGGCTACACCGACACCCTCGACGTCTCCGGCACCGGCATCATGGGGTACATCACCATCTCCAAGATCGGCGTGGAGCTGCCCGTCTACCACGGCACCAGCGACGGCGTTTTGCAGGTGGCGGCGGGCCATCTGGAGGGCAGCAGCCTTCCGGTGGGCGGCGCGGGCACCCACGCCGTCATCTCGGCCCACCGTGGGCTGCCCAGCGCCAAGCTCTTCACCAATCTGGATGAGCTGGAAGTGGGCGACACCTTCACCATCACGGTGCTGGACCGGGTGCTGACCTATGAGGTCGATCAGATCTCCATCGTCCTGCCCACCGAGACCGATCTTTTGCAGCCGGTGGAGGGCAAGGACTACGTCACCCTGATGACCTGCACCCCCTACGGCATCAACACCCACCGCCTTCTGGTGCGCGGCAAGCGGATCGAGAACGCGGAAAACCAGAAACACATCCGCGTAACGGCGGACGCGCTCCGCATCGAGCCCATTATCGTGGCCCCGGCACTGGCTGTGCCCATGCTGCTGGTGCTGCTGGTGGTCATGCTGGCCGTGCCGCATCTGCGCAAACGCAAAAATCAGCGAGAGGAGAACCATCATGAAGAGCATCCGTAAACGGCTGGCCGCTGTGCTTGCGGCGCTGACCCTGTTGGTGTGGTGCGCGGCTCCGGCCTTTGCCCTCGAAGTGGTCGATCTGAGCCGCACCGGTTCCATCAAGGTGTCGCTCTACGACAGCGAAACATCCGAGGCGGTGGGCGGCGGCACGCTGACCCTGTACCGCGTGGCCAAGGTCCAAAAGGACAACGCCAACCTGAGCTTTGTGTACACCAACGGCTTCGAGGATTGCGGCGTGGAGCTGGGGGATCTGTCGGAGGGGGAGCTGGCGGGCCGGCTTGCCGAGAAGATCGCCGCCACTGCCGAGTCCACTACCGTGGAGATCAGCGACTTCGGCGCAGCCGAGTTCGGCGACCTTGAGGTGGGCCTGTATCTGGTCGTTCAGACCACGGCGGCGGAGAATTACAACGTCATCAACCCGTTCCTTGTGTCGGTCCCTATTCAGGAGAACGGCAGCTACGTCTACGATGTGGACGCCCTGCCCAAGGTCGGCACTGCGGCCAAGAAGACCCCCGAACCCCCTGACAAGCCGGACACGCCCGACACGCCCGACAAGCCCGACACCCCGGACAAGCCGGAGGAGGAGAACCCGAATACCCCGGCGGCCCCCGGCCCGGACAACTCGGACGGCTGGGTTCTCGGCGCCCACGGTGAGAAGATCTACGTGAACCCGGAAGCCCCCAGCCCGGACAACCCCAACGGCTATGTCATGGGCGCCCACGGTCTGCCCCAGACCGGCCAGTTGAATTGGCCGATCCCGGTGCTGGCAGTGACCGGCGTGGTGCTGGTGGCGGCGGGGATCAAGCTCAAGAAGGGGACCCGCAAGGATGAAAAGTAAGCTGGGCACCCTCTTCATTGCGCTGGGGGTGCTGGCGCTGCTGGGGGCTGCGGGCCTCTTCGGCTACAACCAGTGGGACAATGCCCGCGCCGAGAAGGCGGCGGATGCCGTGCTGAACCAGTTGGAAGAGACCCTTGAGCAGCCCAAGACCATCCTGCCCGGCGAGAGCGAAGCGGCGTCGGACACCGCCGAAGAGCCCGCCGAGGAAGAAGCGGACGGTATGACCGTCACCTTTATTGACGGCTACGATTACATCGGCTATGTCTCCATCCCGTCCATCGGGCTGGCACTGCCGGTGATGAAGCAGTGGAGCTATCCCGGCCTGAAGATCGCGCCGGGGCGGTATGCCGGCTCCCTTGCCGCCGACGATCTGGTGGTGGCGGGCCACAACTACGCCCGCCATTTCAGCCCCATCAAGCACTTGGCCGTCGGCACCGAGGTGCTCTTCGTGGACATGGACGGCAAAACGTGGCACTACGAGGTCAGCGCGGGGGAGGTCCTGCAGCCGACCCAGATCGAGAAGATGACCGTCAAGTCCTCTGGCGACGACTGGGACTTGACCCTCTTCACCTGCACCACCGGCGGTCAGGCGCGGTATGCGCTGCGCTGCGTCCGCACCGACAAGTAGATCAGACCCAAAATGTACTCGCTTTCCCGCTGGAAGGCGAGTATTTTTGTGTTATCCGACTGGGAAAGGGGAGCGCACATGGAAGATTGGGTCCGCAGTTTGTTTGGGCTGGCCGGTGGGCTGGCGCTGTTTTTGTACGGCATGACGACCATGAGCCGGGCTTTGCAGCAAGCAGCGGGGGAGCGGCTGCGGGGCTTCCTGCGCCGGGTCACCCGCACGCCCCTGACCGGGGCGCTGGCGGGGCTGGCGGTCACTAGCATTTTACAGAGCAGCTCGGCCACCACCGTAATGGTCATCGGCTTCGTCAGCGCCGGGCTGATGGGGCTGCCACAGGCGGTGGCCGTGGTGTTCGGGGCCAATGTGGGCACCACTATAACGGCGCAGCTGGTGGCCTTCCGGCTGGAGGACTGGGTGTTCCCCCTGCTGTTCGTCGGGGTGTTGGTCTGGTCGCTGGCCCGGCAGGAGCCGACCCGGCAGCTGGGGCTGGCGGTGTTCGGCTTCGGGCTGCTGTTCGACGGCATCGAAGTCATGTCCGGTGCCATGGCTCCGTTGGCGGTCAGCCCGGTGTTTCTGCGGTGGATGGCCGAGGTGCGCCGGGCCCCGCTGCTGGGCCTTGCGCTGGGCACAGGGATGACGCTGGTGGTGCAGAGCAGTTCGGCCACCATCGCGGTGCTCCAGCGGGCAGCCCAACAGGCCGGGCCGGACGGCATCCACAGCGTGCTGGGGTTGGCGGGGGCCCTGCCCATCCTGCTGGGGGACAACATCGGCACCACCATCACCGCCGTCCTTGCGGCGCTCGGCCAGCCGCAGGATGCCAAGCGCACCGCCGCTGCCCACTGCTGCTTCAATTTGTCGGGGAGCGTGGTCTGTCTGCTGGCCCTGCCGTGGATGACAAAGCTCGTGGAGGCTGTTTCCCCCAAGGGGCCGGAGCTGGAGATCATTGCGCGGCAGATCGCCAACGCCCACACCCTGTTCAATGGGGCGTGCACGCTGGTCTGGCTGCCGCTGACACCGGTGATGGTGAAGCTGGTCTGCAAGCTGGTGCCGGAGCAGGAAAGATCCGGCGGGGAACGTTAAAGATCGCGGCTTTTCTGCAAAAAAGGCCGTTTGTCCATTGACAAGGCTTCGCGGCCCGTCGTATACTTACAATGTCTTGTAAAACCCGCCGCATTGCGCGGACAAGAAAGAGGAGCGAAAGAAAATGAAAAACAACAACAGCAGCATCAAAACGGTGGTCGCCGTCGGTATCGGCGCCGCATTGTTCTTTGTTCTGGGCCGCTTCGTGGCGATTCCCAGCCCGGTGCCCAACACCAACATCAGTCTGCAGTACGCCGTTCTGGCCCTGCTGGCTGCCATGTACGGCCCCGTGGCGGGCGGCCTGATCGGCTTCATCGGCCACACCCTGATCGATTTGTCTTGGGGCGGCAGTCCGTGGTGGAGCTGGGTCATCGCATCGGCCTTCGTAGGCGTTGTGGTCGGCCTGTTCGCCAAGAAGCTGGACCTGCAGGAAGGCGAGTTCGGCAAGAAGCAGATGGCAGCCTTCACCGCCGCCAACATCGTGGCACACCTGCTGGCATGGGTCGTGGTTGCCCCTGTGCTGGACATCCTGATCTACGCCGAGCCGGTCAAGAAGGTCTTCGCGCAGGGTGCGTTCGCCGCTGTCTCCAACATCATCACCGCAGTGGTGGTGGGCGGTCTGCTGGTGCTGGCCTATACCAAGACCATCGCCAAGAAGGGCTCGCTCGATCAGGAGTGATTTTTGGATGGAACCCGCAGCCTTTCCTTCGGCCATCCCGGAGGAAGGGCTTTTTGTTTGAACAGCTGAGGTAACGTACCCATGGCAGAACGCAGAGAACCCATTATATCGTTCCAGAATTTTTCGTTCCAGTACCGCGCCCAGAAGCGCCCGACGCTGACCGGCATCGATCTGGACATCTACCCCGGTGAGCGGGTGCTCATTGCGGGCCCCTCCGGCAGCGGCAAAAGCACGCTGGCGGGCTGCATCAACGGGCTGAACCCCTTCGCAAACCCCGGCGAGTGCACCGGCACCCTGACCGTGGACGGCGTGGACGCCCCCCACAGCAGCATCTTTGAGCTGTCGGCCCATGTGGGCACCGTCCTGCAGGACCCGGACGGCCAGTTCATCGGCCTGACGGTGGGCGAGGATATCGCCTTTGCGCTGGAAAACAGCTGTATGCCGCAGGACGAGATGCACGCCGTCACCCGCCGCGCCGCCAAGCTGGTGGGCATTGAGAACCACCTCAGCTATGCGCCCCACGAGCTTTCCGGCGGGCAGAAGCAGCGGGTCGGCCTTGCGGGCGTCATGGTAGATCAGGTCAAGATCCTCCTCTTCGATGAGCCGCTGGCCAACCTCGACCCCGCTACCGGCAAACAGGCCATTGAGCTGATCGACGAAATCCAGCAAAAGACCGACACCACCGTGCTCATCATCGAGCACCGGCTGGAAGATGTGCTCTGGCGGAACGTGGACCGCATCGTCCTCGTCAACGAGGGGAAGATTCTGGCCGACCTGCGCCCGGACGAACTGCTTTCCACTTCGCTGCTGGCCGAAAACGGTATCCGCGAGCCGCTCTACCTCACGGCGCTGCGGTATGCGGGCGTGGCCATCACGCCGGAAAAGCGCCCTGCCCATGTGGACAGCCTTGTGCTGAACGAGGCCGATACGGCGGCGCTGAAGCAGTGGTTCACCGCCTACCCGCAGCCGGAACCGGCGGCGGCCCCGGTCCCCCTGCTGGAAGTGCGGGATCTGAGCTTTGGCTACCAGAAGGGCCAGCCGACCCTGAAGCATGTCGGCTTCACCATCGGCAAGGGCGAGATGGTCAGCATCGTGGGCCGGAACGGCGCGGGCAAATCCACGCTGTCCAAGCTCATCTGCGGCTTCGAGACGCCGGATGCGGGTGAGATCTTCCTGAACGGAAACCCGCTGGCCGGGGAGAACATCCGCAGCCGCGCCAAGCACATCGGCTACGTGATGCAGAACCCGAACCAGATGATCTCCAAGACCATGATCTACGACGAAGTGGCGCTGGGTTTGCAGCGCTCCGGCCTGACGGAAGCGCAGATCCGGGAAAAGGTCGAGCAGACGCTGAAAATCTGCGGTCTGTATCCCTTCCGCAACTGGCCGGTGTCGGCGCTGAGCTTCGGCCAGAAAAAGCGGGTGACCATCGCCAGTGTGCTGGCGCTGGACCCGGAGCTGATTTTGCTGGACGAGCCGACCGCCGGGCAGGATTTCCGCCACTATACCGACATCATGGAGTTTTTGCGCGGCCTGAACGCGCAGGGCGTCACGGTGGTCATGATCACCCACGATATGCACCTGATGCTCGAATACACCCAGCGTGCCCTCGTCTTCTGCGATGGTGAGCTGATCGCGGACCGGAGCGCGGCAGGCGTTCTGTGCGACCCGGCCCTCATCGAACGGGCCGCGCTGAAGGAGACCAGCCTTTATACGCTGGCCAACCGCTGCGGCATCGAGTCCGCGCAGGAATTTGTGGAGCGCTTCATCGCGCAGGACAGGGAGGTGCGAGAAAATGGCCGCTAAAACGGTGCTGAATTATCTCCCGCGGGAAAGTGTCGTCCATAAGCTGACGGGCACCACCAAGCTGGCGTTTTTCCTGCTGTTTACCTTTGCCAGCATGATCACCTACAACACCTATGTGCTGCTGGTGCTGCTGGCGGTCAGCTTGGCGGCGTTCAAGCTGAGCAGGATCAAATTCCGCGAAGTGCGGTTCATGCTGGTCTTCATGCTGGTGTTCCTGCTGCTGAACAACTTCTTCATCTTTTTGTTCGACCCCGATCAGGGCACGACCCTCTACGGCACCCGCACGGTGCTCTGCCACCTGTTCTGGCGGTATGACCTGACGGCGGAGCAGCTGTTCTATATGTGCAACATCTCGCTGAAGTATTTCGTGGCCCTGCCGGTGGCCATCCTCTTCATCTCGGCCACCGACCCCAGCGAGTTTGCGGCCAGCCTGAACAGCATCGGCATCTCGTATAAGGTGGGCTACTCGGTGGCCATAGCGCTGCGGTATATCCCGGACATCCAGCGGGACTACCACAGCATCAGTCAGGCCCAACAGGCCCGCGGCGTGGAGCTGGGCAAGAAGGAACCTTTCTTCAAACGGCTCAAAAATTCCGTAAACATCCTGCTGCCCCTGATCCTGACCAGCCTGAACCGCATCGACACCATCTCCAACGCCATGGAGCTGCGGGGCTTTGGCAAAAAGAGCAAGCGCACATGGTACACCCAGCGCCCCTTCGTCCGCCGCGATTTCATCGCGCTGGGGCTGGGCGTTGCGCTGCTGCTGCTCAGCCTGACCGTGACCCTCCGCTTCGGGCGGTTCTATAACCCGTTCGTCTGATCTTTTCCTAGGTTCGGTAAGGAACTTCCCAATAAAGAAAAACCAACAACACCCCCACCTGCGCAGGTGGGGGTGTTGTTCACATGAGGGAGAAAACAAAAAAGAAAACCACTGCACAATGTTCGTGCAGTGGTTTTTTGGTGGAGAATAGCGGGATCGAACCGCTGACCTCTTGCATGCCATGCAAGCGCTCTCCCAGCTGAGCTAATCCCCCACATATTCGGTTCAGCGTCTTGCGACGTGAGTTATTATACCAGCCGGGAGGGGAGTTGTCAACACCATTTTGCAAATTTCTGCACAAAAAAGCGCCCCGGCAGACGGTAAAGCTGCCGGGGCGCGATGGTGCGTGGAAAATTCAAAAAATCAGTTCGCAGCGTACTGGCGGTCGAAGATCTGGGGTGCTACCTTGATGAGCAGGACGGCGGCCACCAGCGTCAGGAGGGTCTCCGGCAGCATGTAGCTGGCGTTGTAGACCAAGCTGTAGGTCCAAGCGCTCAGGCCCTCGTTCAGGTTGCCCCAGACCAGCACGCCGGACAGGAAGCTGCACATGAAGCGCAGGAAACCGGCCATGAAGGTGCCGAAGGCCACGCCGACCATCCGGTTCTTGAAGGGGCGGGCGAAAAGCTCGGCGGTGCCCAGCGCCATGAAGGCCACGATGTAGTCCAGCAGGATCTCACCGAGGAAGTACAGGAAGGTGGGCGTCGGGGGTGCCCAGAAGCCCAGCAGCATCTGGAGGCAGCCGTTGACGAAGCCGGTGAACAGGCCCCACTTCACGCCGTGGCGGAAGGACACCAGCACGAAGGGCAGCATGCTCAGCAGGGTGACGCTGCCGCCGTTGGGCATCGTGAAGATCTTGATGTTGGACAGAACGGTGCCGATGGCGATCATCAGCGCGCACTCCACCAGAATGCGGGTCTTGGAATAAGTTTTCGACATTTTGGATTCGCTCCTCTGAAAATAGTACACAAAAACAAAAAGCGTCCGCAACAGCAGACGCAGAGGCTTCGTTTGTGAAAGATGGGAACGTTTCGCAAACTACCTACGCCGGCATTACCCGGATCAGGTTCAAGGGTACTCCGCACGGTGCGGATCTCAGCCTTTCGGCGCCCCTGTTTTCATGTCCGCTTTTCAGTATAGCCGCCCGCGGCCAAAAGTCAAGCCCCGGCGGGCATATTGGCGCACTCCGCCTCATATTTTTTACCAAGGAGTCTTGCGGAGGAGGGGACGGGACATGAAAGTGGAACCGGAGCAGCGGGCCGCGCTGCTGGGAGAATACATTGCGGAGCACAGCGCGACGGTGCGGGCGGCGGCGCGGGCCTTCGGGTGCAGCAAATCCACCGTGCACAAGGACGTTTCGGCCCGGCTGCGGAAGGTGGACCCCGCCCTGTTCCGGCGGGTACAGGCCGTGCTGGCCCGGAACAAGGCGGAGCGGCACCTGCGGGGCGGGGCGGCCACCCGCCGGAAATACAGCAAAAAATAAAAGCAGCGGCGCATTCCTTTATAAATAAGGTGTGCGCCGCTTTTGCTGCTAGTGGTGGGTGCGGAACTGTTCCAGCGCGGCCTTTTCCAGCCGGCTGACCTGCGCTTGGCTGATGCCGATCTCCCGCGCCACCTCCATCTGGGTCTCGCCCTTGAGGTAGCGCAGCTCCATGATCCGCTTTTCGCGCGGGGTGAGGGCGGCCACCGTCTCGCGAAATTCGAGGCCGCTGATCCAACTGTCCTCGCCGTCCGGGTCGCGCACTTGGTCAATGACGTACATCGCGTCGCCGCCGTCGGTGTAGAGAGGCTCTTCGAGGCTGAGGGGCTCCACCACCGATTCCAGCGCTGCCGTCACCTCCGGGCGGGCAAGGCCCGTCTGCCGGGCGATCTCGTCCACGGTTGGCTCCCGGCCCAATTGCTTTTCCAGCGTTTCCCGCGCCTGCATGGCCTTGTAGGCCGTGTCCCGCAGCGAGCGGCTGACCCGCAGGGTGTTGTTGTCCCGCAGAAAACGCCGGATCTCGCCGATAATCATCGGCACACCGTAGGTGGAGAACCGCACGTTCTGGGCGGGGTCGAAGTTGTCGATGGCCTTGATGAGCCCGATGCAGCCCACCTGAAACAGGTCGTCGAGGTTCTCACCCCGCTGGGTGAACCGCTGCACCACGCTGAGCACCAGCCGCAGGTTGCCCTCGATCATCTCCTGCCGCGCGGCGGCGTCGCCCGCGTGGGCCTTGGTCAGCAGCTCCCGTTTCTGCGCTTCGGTCAGGATGGGAAGCTGGGCCGTATCCATCCCGCAGAGTTCCACTTTGTTGTACATCCGCGCCCCTCCGGTTTCGTTTTGACGTTACCGGAAGTATGGGGCGGGGGAGAGGGGAGAATACATGGGAATATTTGACGGCCTTCTCTTGCGCTGTGCTGCACAAAGGCGCAGTGTTCTCGCTGCCGGGCTTGCCCTCTCAGGCGCTTCGCGCCAGCTCCCCCAAAGTGGGAGCCCTTGGCATGTCGGTGGGGCTTGAGCTGGATGAAAAAGCACGATGTTTCGGAAGATGGTGGGTTCCGCTTATTCCTCCAGCTTTTTCTTCAGCTCCCGAATGATCCTTTTTTCAAGGCGGGAGATATAGCTCTGGCTGATGCCGAGGGCGTCGGCGGCTTCTTTCTGGGTGCGCTCCACGCCGTCCACAAGGCCGAAGCGCAGTTCCATGATCTGCCGCTCCCGCGGGGAGAGCAACGCGACCGACTGGCGGAGCGTGGCCCGCTCGGCGTTCTGTTCGAGCCGCTGGCTGACCAGATCTTCGTCGCTGCCGAGGATATCGGAGAGGAGAAGCTCGTTGCCGTCGCCGTCCACGTTGAGGGGCTCGTCGATGCTGGCCTCTTGGCGGCGGTTGGAACTTTTGCGTAAGTACATCAGAATTTCGTTGCCGATGCAGCGGCTGGCGTAGGTGGCCAGCTTGATGTTCCGCTCCGGCGTGAAGGTGTTGACCGCCTTGATGAGCCCGATGGTGCCGATGGAGATCATGTCCTCGGCGGGGACGCCGGTGTTCTCGTATTTTTTGGCGAGGTAGACCACCAGCCGCAGATTGTGGGTGATGAGGTCATCCCGCGCGGCGCGGTCCCCTGCCATCATCCGGGCGAGCAGAGCCTTTTCCTCCTCCGGCGTCAGCGGCGACGGCAGACTGGGCGCCCCGGCGACATAATGCGCCGAGGAGGGGCAGGAGAGGAGAAGAAGAAGGCGGCGGAGAAATGAGAAAAGGTGCATCAAAAAGATACCTCCCAGACATTGTAAAAGCAAAACTGACGCAAGGATGCCCCGGCGGCGAGACTTCACCTCAGTTTAGATTGAGCACATCACTTCCTCCCCCGCCAGCATCTCCCAGCCGCCCGGCGGGGGTGGGAGGTCGCAGAAAGCGGCGTAGAGGGGCCGGGCCGGGGCTGACGCGAGGGCGGCGGGGACGGCGGGCAGGATGCAGTGGCCCGCGACGGTGGTGCAAGGGACGAACCGCAGCGCAAGCTCCGGCGGAGGCGGGGCGGTACCGCCGGAGAAGTAGGTGGATAAGTAGGCCCCCAGCGGGGGCGGCAGGGCGCTTTGGGCGGCGGCATACCGCACCAGCACCACGGCCCGGCCCGAAAGCGGCTCCTGCACCGAGAAGCCGGTGTCGCAGAAGGCCCGGAGCGGCAGCGCGGCCCCGGCCACGAGCAGGGTGGCGGGGACTGTCTGCCCGCCGCGCCGCCCCAGCAGCCGCAGCACGCCCTGCACGGCCAGATACACGCCCCCGGCGCAGAGGAGCAGCAGCCCCGGCGAAAGGGGCAGATAGACGCTGAAATTGTTGCTGTGGGCGCCGGGCAGGAGCACCGCCCCCGTCAGCGCGAGGTGGAGAGCCATGAACCATGCTGCCAGCCGCAGAAAGCACCGCGCCCCCGGCCAGCCGTAGGCAGCGAGGACGATGACCGCCCCGGTGGCTGTCTGGTACGCCAGCCCCAGCGGCCATGGAGCCGTCGGGGCCAGCAGGATGAGGGAGGCCGCTGCCCCCAGCGCCGCCCCGGTCGTGACCCGCCATCCGCTTGCTGTGACTCCGCTCAGCAGCCCCACCGCCAGCAAAAACAACGCTGTGGTGACGAAATTTACCAAAAGCAGCACATCGAGATAGATCACCGTGCGGATATGCCCCGCCCCCTTTGGGGAGAGTATAGCAGATGCACCCGGTAAGAAAGCGCGAAATGGGGGACGCGACCTTGTCATACGCTGTGGGAAACAAAGGCGCAGAGTTCTCGCTGGCGGGCTTGCCCTCTCTCCACCGTGAGCACCTGCTAAACTGGGGCCCAGCGGCCACGGCAGCGGGCTCGCCCTCTCCGTCATCGCTTTGCGATGCCACCTCTCCCAAAGTGAGAGGCCTTGGCAGTCCGCCAAGTTTGCAGTTCGGTACTTTACGCCCTGCTGCCGCAAGGGGAGCCGTCAGGCGCTACGCTTAGACTGCACGCCTTTGCCAAGGGCTCCCCCTTTGGGGGAGCTGGCGCGAAGCGCCTGAGAAGGCAAGCCCGGCAGAGGCGGCGCAGGGCGTAGGTTTAGATAGTGCAAATGATGGGGCAGACTTCCGAAAGGCTTGATCTAAACTTACGCGGTGCGTTCTTGTCAGCGGGCTTGCCCTCTCCGTCATCGCTCCGCGATGCCACCTCTCCCAAAGTGAGAGGCCTTGGCAGTCCGCCAAGTTTTCGGTTTTACACTTTACGCCCTGCTGCCGCAAGGGGAGCCGAAGGCGTTACGCGGAGGCTTTCCGCCTTTGCCAAGGGCTCCCCCTTTGGGGGAGCTGGCGCGAAGCGCCTGAGAGGGTGAGCCCGGCAGAGGCGGCGCAGGGCGTAGGTTTAGATAGTGCAACTGATGGGGCAGACTTCGCCCCGGTTTAGATGACGCTTCCTATAGGACCCCTATTTTACATAAAATTTCAAAAAAGGCTTGCAAATAGTCCGTAAAAGAGGTATAATCCTACTCGCAGCAGCTTTCACCGCTGTAAAGCTCTGAATAAAGATGCCTCTTTAGCTCAGTCGGTTAGAGCACCTGACTGTTAATCAGGGTGTCGCCTGTTCGAGTCAGGCAAGAGGCGCCAGTAATTTGGGCGGCGGGTTTTTGATCCGCCGCCCCTTTTTATCGGTGCGGGTTGTAACCATTCTGTTTCTTTTTTCACATTTTTTTCAAAATTAACGGTTTCTTAAAAAATGTCCTCTTGAAGAAGCTGTCAGATTGTGGTATACTGCACCTAAGCTTTAGGAAGTTTTCCTGAAGCGATGGATCGATCAAAGGGTAGGCGCTCCCTTCTTTTTGATAGCAGCTTGGCCTCTGCTTTGCCTTGGTTCTCCGCAGGGCAGGGCAAAGCAGAGGGCTATGCGCTGCTTTTTGAGAGCGAAGAACCTTTCTCCTGCGTCAAAATCTGCTGAAGATGCTCTGTATTTGCGGTACGCACAAAGTTTTACTTGTGTATTGGACCGTATTGTGCTAGAATATGGGAGGCAGTTTTGAATATTAGAAAGTTGAAGAGAGATCGTTTCCCATCGGTTGTCGGTCTCTTGTAAAGGAAACATCTATGCGTTATACCTATGTGCGGCAGCACGACACGACCGACTGTGCAGCTGCCAGTCTCGCAATGGTGTGCCTCCATTACAAAAAGGAAATCACCATCACCCGCTTACGCGACATGATGGGTACCGACATGAAGGGCACGAACCTCGTGGGTCTGCAGAAAGCCGCCAATGAGATGGGCTTCAACACGGCAGCTGTCCGTGTGGACCGCGAGAACTTTTTAAGTGATTTTACGCTTCCCTGTATCGCACAGGTCATTACGGATCAGGGCATGACACACTTCGTGGTGGTCTTCAAAAAGACCACCATCAAGGACGACACCGCCCGCCACAAGCATGTGCAGCAGGAAGAGGAACGCAAGGCCGATAAGACCAAGAAGTACAAATGCAAGGACACCGTGATCATCGGCGACCCGGCAAAAGACCTTGAGAAGATCAGCCTTGATGAGTTCTATAAAAACTTTACCGGTGTGTTGCTGCTGCTGAACCCGACTTCCGAGTTCAAGGGCGGCAAGGCGAAAAAGTCCACCAGTGTCAACGGCACGGCGAAGGACGACGGTAAGGGCAAGGAAGAGTTCAGCTACAAGGAAGGCAAGCACCGCATGTTGAAGCGGTACATCGACCTGTTGTGGCCGCAAAAGAAACTCTTTTTCTACGCTATCCTCAGTTCGGTGATCCTGACGGTGATCGGCATCGTCTCCACAGTGTTCAACAAAGCGCTGATGGACGAGGTGCTCCCGTACGGATTGAAGAACTTGCTCGTCTCCTTGATCATCGTGTTCAGCGTGGTCAACCTCACCAGCAACCTGCTCAGCACGGTTCGCGAGTGGATCTTGATCTTCCTGTCCATCAAGGTAGACATCCCGTTGATGATGGGCTACTTCGAGCATGTGTACAAACTGCCGATGAAGTTCTTCGCAACGCGGAAGACCGGCGAGATCACCACCCGCTACTCCGATGCAAGCACCATCAAGTCCGTTCTGACCAGCATGGCGATGAGTATCGTCATGGACGTGGTCATGGCGCTGGGTGTAGGCGTCGTGCTGTTCCGGATGAACTCCACGCTGTTCTCCCTCACCCTGTTCAGCACCGCGCTGAGCTTCCTGCTCGTCATCATCTTCAAGCAGCCGTACAAGCGGATCAATGAAGAAACGATGCAGCAGTCGGCGATCCTGAACAGCCAGATGATCGAGAGTCTGCGCGGCATTGAGACCATCAAGTGCAATGCGTGCGAAGACCGCGAACTGGAAGCGCTGGAACGGGAGTACATCAAGAGCCTGAAGATCAGCCTCCGGTCCAGCAAGATCAGCACCGGGCAGTCTTTGATCTCCACCGTTATCACCACGGTGCTGGGCATGGTCACGACCTATGCCGGTATCATGCAGGTGCTGAACGGCGACCTGACGCTGGGCGGCTACATGGCGTTCAGCACGCTTTCGGGTTACTTTACTTCTCCGGTGAGCGACCTGATCGGGATGCAGATGTCGATTCAGGAAGCTGATATCTCCATGAAGCGTCTGACCGAGATCATGGACTACGAGTCCGAGCAGTCGGAAGACGAGGAGCACACCGAGATGGAGCAGATTGAGGGCGACATCGAGTTCAAGGATGTCACCTTCCGGTATGGCAACCGCAACCCCGCACTGAACCACATCTCCTTCACGATCCCGCAGGGCAAGAAGGTGGCGCTGGTGGGCAGCAGCGGCAGCGGCAAGTCCACCATCACCAAGCTCCTGCTCAAGTATTATGAGCCGGAGAGCGGCGAGATCGATGTGAATGGCATCAACCTCGACGAGTACACCAACGCATCGGTGCGCCGCGCAATCTCTTACGTTCCGCAGAATGTCGAGCTGTTCAGCAAGACTCTGTTTGAGAATATCCGCATTTCCAACCCGAACGCCACCATGGAACAGGTGAAGGAAGCAGCGAAGAAGGCCGATGCACACGAGTTCATCCGCAAGCTGCCGCTGCAGTACAACACCTACTTGGAGGAAGCCGGCAACGGCCTGTCCGGCGGTGAGAAGCAGCGGATCGCTCTGGCACGAGCCTTCCTGAAGGACTCGAACCTCTATATTCTGGACGAATCGACCAGCAGTCTGGATTTTGGCACAGAGAACACCATCTTTGACATGATCTACAACCAACTGGCTGATAAGTCGATGCTCATTGTGGCCCACCGCCTGTCCACCGTCCGCGATTGTGACCTGATCTTGGTCATGGATCACGGCGAGATCGTGGAGCGCGGTACCCATGACGAGCTGCTGGAGAAAAAGGGCAAGTATTACGAGCTTTGGAACCTCCAGCAGGGCATCTTCCGCCATAAGAAGGAAGCGCCCAAACCTGTGGCAGCGGCCGTTGTCGAGGAAGATGACGACGGTGAAGAGGCCATTACTTATTAAGTTGCAATCGAGTGCGCACTCGATTACATAAAAACGGCTTTTGGAAGGTTGCGCAGCCGGAAAAAAGCCTCAAATTCGATTCAATCATTTGAAGGGAGTAATTCATTATGATGATGCCTGCAAACTACTCTGTTATCGCAGAGAACGAGCTGTCCTATGTCGAGGGCGGCGCATCCTTTATCGACTGGGTTGGCGATCGCACTGCTACCGTTTGGACTGCTGCTAACGTCAAGACCTTCAACACCAACGTTGTGACCATCGTTGGTAACGCTTTCGTTGATAACATGGTCCACAACACTCTGGGCTATGTCTTCGGCGGCAACGCTACTTGGAAGGGCATTGGCGATGCTTTCAAGGGCTTCTTCGTTGCTGAGAACAAGAACGTCGGCGACTCTATTGCTCACACTCTGGGCAATGTTGCTGCTGTTTACCTGCTGGGCAACACCACTGTTGCCAACAAGGCTGGCGACGTGAAGCTGAAGGCTGGTAGCCCCGCTTCCAAGACCCTCTCCTACCTCGACAAGGATGGCAATTGGAATGAGATTCTCAAGGTCGTTGGCTAATTTGGCTTAACAACTAAATAGAAAGAGTATTTCATTTGCACCGCCCTACTTGTTAGGCGGGGCTGATGACAATGCCTCGTAATGGTGTGCCAGGAGGCGTGAGCCTTCTGGCACACCTTATTTTTATAGTGTCACTTATTATGTGCCCCGCAACGCCCCGCGCCCGGTGATGGCTTTGCCGCAAACCGGATGCAACGGCGGGGAGGGGCGGTAATAGGTGATCGTGTGTGGGGAAAATAAAACTATTTGCTCTATCGCAAGCGCAAGCTGCTCTATTGCAAGTGCTATCCGTCCTATCGCAAGTGTAAGCTGCCCCATCATAAGCGCAATCTAAACGGACGCGGTGCGCCGCCGGCAGCGGGCTTGCCCTCTCCGTCATCGCTGACGCGATGCCACCTCTCCCAAAGTGAGAGGCCTTGGCAGTCCGCCAAGTTTCCGGTTTGGAATCTTTACGCCCTGCTGCCGCAAGGGGAGCTGTCAGGCGCTACGCTCAGACTTCACGCCTTTGCCAAGGGCTCCCACTTTGGGGGAGCTGGCGCGAAGCGCCTGAGAGGGCGAGGACGCTGGCGGGGAGACTGTACCCCGGTTTAGCTGGCGCGAATGATGGGGCAGACTTCCGAAAGCCTTAATCTAAACTGACGCGGTGCGTTCTTGTCAGCGGGCTTGCCCTCTCCGTCATCGCTTCGCGATGCCACCTCTCCCAAAGTGAGAGGTTTTGGATATACCGGAAAGTTTGCCTTCTCGGAAAAGCTCTCCCTTTGGGAGAGCTGGCGCGAAGCGCCTGAGAGGGCGAGGATGCTGGCGGGGAGACTTCGCCCCGGTTTAGCTGGCGCTTACGATGGGGCAGACTTCCGAAAGCCTCAATCTAAACTTACGCGGTGCGTTCTTGTTAGCGTGCTTGCCCTCTCCGTCATCGCTCCGCGATGCCACCTCTCCCAAAGTGAGAGGTTTTGGATATACCGGAAAGTTTGCCTTCTCGAAAAAGCTCTCCCTTTGGGGGAGCTGGACGCCGTTAGGCGGCCTGAGAGGGCGAGGACGCTGGCGGGGAGACGACTGGTTGGTTTAGAGCTGAACCAGTGGAGGAAAACTCCGATGAAAGAAACTACCGTCATCAAAAACAATAAGATGTTGCCGGTGGCTCGGAGGCTTCGCCGCGAGATGACACCGCAGGAAAAGACGCTCTGGTATCAATTTCTGCGCTCCTACCCAGTAAAAATCTACAAACAGCGGATCATTGAATCTTTTGTGGTAGATTTTTACTGCGCGGAAGCACGATTGGTTATTGAATTGGACGGCTCACAGCATTATACTGAACAGGGGAAGGCTTACGACGAAGAGCGGAGCCAGATCCTGCGCGAGTATGGCTTGAAGGTATTGCGCTTTTCCAACCGCGAGGTGGAACAGCAGTTCGATGCGGTGTGCGAGAAAATCCAGAAAGAGATTCAAGCGAGGGTGTAGGATAACAATTTCCCCTTTTCCCACAGACGATCACCCATTACCATAAAATCTAATGAAACAGGTGGACAAAACGATGAGAGAAATTCAAGTTGCAGAACACAAGACCCTGAAGCTGACCAACGTGTTGGCGCGGAAGGTGGACGGCAGCGAGCTGGGCAACCTGCCCGTGGTGCTGACCCAGATGCAGAACTTTATCCGCAGCCACAACGCCATGCCCGTTGGCCCCATCATCCAGTGCGTTAAAATGCGCACCGGCCCCAACCCCACGGCGGACATCTACTTTATGCAGCAGGTCAACCAGTTGATCACCCGGCTGGACCCCGGCTACGAGATGGACGCGGTGCTGCGTGTGCGCAACTGCCTCTACGCCCACTATGTCGGCCCCATGGACCACAGCAGCCTCGCCAGCCAGAAGCTCGACATCTATGCCTTTGAGAACGAGATCGAGCGCACCGGCGATGTGTACAGCATCTATGTCAATCAGGACGAAGACGAAGGCGTGCTTGACGTCTTTATGGAGACCAAATAATTATGACGACCATTCAGAATCTTTCCGATCTGCAGGATCGCCGCATCATGATGGAGAAAAAGCTGCCGCCCTTCGGCTATGCGATGATCCTCCTCGTGGCATTCCTGCTGGTGTTCCTGACCATCTGGAGCACCAAGAATTACCGCACCTACGTCAGCCAGTCGGTCGGCACCGTGCAGGCAAGCAATAAAACCTACATCATGTCCAGCTACTCCGGCACCCTGACCGAGCTGAACGTCTCTGAGGGCAGCTACGTCAACGAGGGCGACCTCATTGCCCACATCAAGAGCACGGACATCGATATGCAGACCGACGGCTACAAGAGCCAGCTGGAGATCTACGAAAAGCAGAAGTCCCAGTACGAGAAGCTGCTCAAGTCCATTCAGGACGACAAGAACTACTTCAGCGAGACGGATATCGACGATCAGCCGTACTATTATCAGTACGAGAACTACAAGAGCCAAGTACAGCAGAAGACCTTTGACGCTTCGCCCTATCAGGCCGCGGGCTACTCCGACGAGCAGATCAAGGCCCTGATGGAGCAGAACCAGAGCGAGATCGAGTCGCTGTACTACTCCACTTTGCAGTCGGTGACCGCGAACCTGACCAGCGTTCAGGCCAACATCGACAACCTGCAGACCCAACTGGACGCACTGGAAAGCGGCGCGAACGATTACTACATCTATGCCCCCACCTCCGGCGTCATCCACATGGACACCCCCTACAAGGAGGGCATGGTGCTGAGCGCCGGTTCCGCGCTGGCCACCGTCGCCAGCGAGAACAGCGACCTTGAGGTGGTGGCGGCCCTGACCGTCAGCGACCGGCCCCTTGTCAACGTGGGCGACCCATGCAAGATCGCCATCACCGGCCTGTCCGAGTATTCCTACGGAAACCTGACCGGCACTGTCACTTCCATCGACAGCGATGTGACCTCCAGCACGTCCGGCTCCTACTACAAGATGACCATCAAGCCCAACAGCACCTATGTGGTGAGCAACGGCGGCGATAAGGTCGATCTGGCCAACGGCATGAGCGTGACCGCCCGTGTCGAGTACGACGAGCTGACTTACTTCGACTACGTGATGGAGGCTCTGGGCGTTTTGTTCCGTTAAACAGCGTCCGTAAACCAACGCCCAAAGAGGTACGATAGAATGAAATTGAACCCGAAACAGTTGGCCGTAAGCGCCGCGCTGCTCACCCTGCTGGCCGCAGGGGCCGCGCTGCCCGCCACAGCCGCCAGCCCCATTTCTGCTCCCGCGGCCATCACCTTCCCGTGGAGCGCCGTCGCCACCGAGAGCGTGGAGACCGGCGATTATGCCGCCTCCATGACCGTGGGCACCGCGCAGCAGCTTTCGCCGGTGGTCACCCCCGCCAAGGCCGCGAAGCGCAACGGCGTCAGCTACGTTTCCGATAACCCGAACATCGTCTCGGTGACGGAGGACGGCGTGGCACAGGCCGTCGGCCTCGGCACGGCCCAGATCACGGCCACCTGCGGCGGCGTGAGCTGCACCTATGCCATCACCACCCAGCCCGACAGCACGATGATCGCCACCGAGATGGACATCACGCTGGCGTCCAGCACCATCGCGGTGGGCGATCACACCAACGTCTCGCTGGCGGTCCTGCCCACTACGGCGGCAAATTACATCAATGTGACGCTGACTTCTTCCGATCCCAGCGTGGCCACCGTCAACAACTTCGGCAAGGTGACGGGCATCGCCCCCGGCAAAGCGACCATCACGGCTTCCACCGGCGATGTGAGCTGCTCGGCGACGGTCACGGTGGTGGCGGCGCCCAGCTCCAGCACCGGCGCGACGGAGTCCCTCTCCCTGAACACGAACTACCTCGTGCTCAAGCCGGGCGCGTCCGGCAAGATCACCGGCTCGGTGGCGCCCTCCACGGCGTCCCAGTCCCTGACCTTCACCAGCCGCGATAAGAGCATCGCCACCGTCAGCGCCAGCGGCGTTGTTACCGGCGTTTCCACCGGTGCGACCTCCGTGGTCGTCTCCAACGGCACGGTCTCTTCATCGGTGACGGTCATCGTCAACCGCACGGCGTCTTCCAGCAGCAACGGCGGCACCGCCGACGGCGACGGCACCGAACCCGCCGACGGCGATCCCATCGTGAACGCCATCGAGAATGCGGCGTCGGACACCATCTCCTACCCGCAGGAGCAGGTGCCGGTGATCACCACCGAGATGCTCAACGCCCTGCGCACCACGGGCCGTACCCTCGTGCTCAACGCCAAGGACTACACCCTGACCGTGGACGGCAGCGCTATCCGCAACACCACCAGTGAGATCGCCACCGCGCTGACCTTTACGCCGGACGAGAACGGCCTCCGCTTTACCCTGAACGACGGCGGCGAGATGCCCTGCGGGGTGCAGATCGCCCTGACCGGGGAGAATGCAGCCTACAGCCGCCTCTACCTGCACAACAGCGTCAGCGACAAGTGGCAGTTCCTGAACAGCTACAAGGACGGCGTCCTCCACGCCGATGTGGCGGGCGAGTACCTGCTGACGAACCAGAATCTGCGGTTCACCAGCATCAACTGGACCTTCTTCATCGGGGCCGGTGTAGTGGTCGTTGCCTGTCTGATCGCCTATATCGCGGTCAAGAAGCGGTATTGGTTCTGGTAAGATCGTACGTTAAAACGAAAAACTCCCGGACACTTCGTCCGGGAGTTTTTGCGTAGAAGGGAAACCTTACTTCGATTCAATCGCGCCTTCGCCGTCCAGCGCTTCCTCCAGCGTGTGCCACGCGAGGACCGCGCACTTGACGCGGGCGGGAACATGGGCGATGCCCTGCAGCGCGGCGGCGTCTTCGAGGTCGTCGAGCTGCTCCGGGGTGATCTTGCCCTTGATCATATCAAAATACAGGCCGATGAGGCGGCGTGCGTCCTCCACGGTGCGGCCCTTCACGAGGTCGATCATCAGGGAGGCCGACGCTTGGGAGATGGCGCAGCCGGTGCCGATGAACCCGGCGTCCTCAATGACGCCGTCCTTGACCCGCAGTTGAAGGGTGATGTCGTCGCCGCAGCTGGGGTTGACGCCCTCAAGGCTGTGGGTGGCCCCCTCGACGGGGTGGCGGTTCTCCTTGCTGCGGCTGTTTTCGGTAATGATCTGGGTGTAAAGCTCGTTCAGATTCATAAACCCATCACCTTTCGTACATTTTCGAGATTATTCAGCAGCGCGTCGATGTCTTCCGGCGTGTTGTAGATGGCCACGCTGGCGCGGCAGCAGGAGCCGATGCCGAGGAAGTCCATCAGGGGTTGGGCACAGTGATGCCCGGCCCGGATGGCCACGCCGCCCGCATCCAGAATGGTGGCGACGTCGTGGGGGTGGACGTCCTGCACATTGAAGGACACCACGCCGAACCGCTTGGCGGCGGTGGGGTCCCCGTACACGGTCAGCCACGGCATATCGGCCATGCCCTTGAGCATCCGCTCCAGCAGGGCGTGCTCGTGATCCATCATGGTCTGCCAGCCGATGTGGTCGATGTAGTCCAGCGCGGCGGCAAAGCCCACCTCGCCGCCCACGTTCCGGGTGCCCGCCTCAAACTTGCGGGGACCCTCGGCCCATGTAGCGCTGTGCTCATGGACCGCGCCGATCATGTCGCCGCCGCTGAGGAAGGGGGGCATCTTGTCCAGCAGCTCCCTGCGGGCGTAGAGGGCGCCCATGCCCATGGGGGCGTAGAGCTTGTGGGCGGAACAGGCCGCGAAATCCACGTCCAGCGCCTTCACGTCCACGGGCATGTGGGGCGCACTCTGGGCGCAGTCCAGCACCACGACGGCCCCGACAGCGTGGGCGCGGGCCACGATCTCTTCCACCGGGGCCCGCAGCCCCAATACGTTGGACACCATGCCGATGGCCACGAGCTTGGTCTTGGCGGTGATCTTCCGGTCCAGCTCATCGGTGGTCAGGTGGCCGTCCGGGCCGGGGTAGAGGTACACGAGGGCTGCGCCCGTGGCCTCGGCCACCCGCTGCCACGGCACGAGGTTGGAATGGTGCTCCGCGACCGAGATCACGATCTCGTCGCCCGCGTGCAGGAAGTGGAGCCCGTAGCTGTAGGCCACAAGGTTCAGGGACTCGGTGGTGTTCTGGGTGAAGACGATCTCATCGTCCTCCGCGTGGAAGAACTGGGCCACCCGGTGCCGGGCCCCCTCGTGGGCGTCGGTGGCCCGCATGGCGAGGTCATACACGCCCCGGTGGGGGTTGGCGTTGTCGTGGGTGTAGTAGTGGGTCACGGCGTCCAGCACCTGCGTGGGGTGCTGGGTGGTGGCGGCGCTGTCCAGATAAACGAGCCGGGTGCCGTTTTCGTCGGCGCTCAGGATCGGGAAATCCTTAATCCATGGATTCTGCATCGTCGAGCCTCCTTGCTGCCGCCTCGCGCACTTCGTCCTGAAGCGCCGCGAGGGGGATCTTTTCAATGGCCGGGGCAAAGCGGGCGTCCACCATCAGGCGGCGTGCCTGTTCCTCGGAAAGGCCGCGGGAGCGCAGGTAGTAGAGCTTGGCCTCATCCAGCCGCCCGATGGAGGCAGCGTGCTGGCCCTCGACCTCTTCTTCGCCGCAGAGGATCAGCGGCGCGGTGCGGTTTCGGGCGGCGGGGCTGAACAGCAGCACGTCCTCGCTCTCGTGGCCGACGCCGCGCTTGGCACCCCGGCGGAAGTCGATGGTGCCGCGCAGGATCTTATCGGCATGGCCGGTCAGGACGCCGGCGGTGTGCATCTCGCACAGGGTGTCCTTGGCGGTGTGAACGGAGACATCGTTGTAATCCAGCACGGCGTTGCCGCTGCCGAAGTAGACGGCATCAAGGTCGTACTCGCTCTTGGAAGCGGCGAGCTGTGCCTTGGCACCGCATGCCGAGAGGGCACCGCCCAGCTCGATGCGCACCTGCTCCACCTTGGCGCTCTCGGCTTCCTCGATGGCGACGGCGTTCCAGCGGCGGGCATGAGAGCCCAGCAGCTGCACCTGCACCAGCTTGACGTGGGCGTTCTCGCCCGCGCGGATGCGGGTGAGGGAAGCGGCGGCACCGTTTTCCGCGTCGCCCCGCACCACCTGCACCACGGTCAGGCTGCTGCCCGCCTTGGCGTCCACGGAAAGGACGCTCAGGGCGTTGGGGTGGGCAGCGTCCAGCGTGACCTCAAAGAGGGCGGGCGCTTCCACCTTGGTATCTTCGGCCACCGTCAGCGCATGGCGGACGGTGGCATTTTCCAGCAGATAGGTATCGACGGCCTCGCCCATGCCGCTCTCCGAAAAGGCGGTGAAGTCGTTCTCGGCTTCGCCGACTCCGGCGGGCAGGGTGAAGGCGATGTTCGCTTCGCCCCAGTCGTCGCCGGGGATCTCCGGCAGCGCCGCTGCTTTGGGAGCGCTGTTGACGCCGCATTGGTTCCAAGTAGGAACCGGCAGACGATTCATGTTCAAGTCATTCATAACACTTCCGGCCCTCCTTTCAGCCGATGCTGCCCTTCATTTCGAGGTGGATGAGGTTGTTCATCTCCACCGCGTACTCCACGGGCAGCTCCTTGGCAATGGGCTCTGCGAAACCGCCCACGATGAGGGCGCGGGCATCCTCTTCGCTCAGGCCGCGGCTCATCAGGTAGAAGACCGCTTCCTCGCTGATGCGGCCGATCTTGGCTTCGTGGCCCACATCCACCGCGTCGCAGCGGATGTCCATCTCCGGGATGGTGTCGGAGCGGGAGCGGTCGTCCAGCATCAGGCTCTCGCAGGAGACGGCGCTGCGGCTGTTCTTCGCGCCCGGCAGCACCGTGACGGAGCTGCGGAAGTTCGAGATGCCGCCGTCCCGCGCGATGGACTTCGTCGTGATGTGGGAACTGGTGTTGGGGGCCGCGTGAACCACCTTGGCACCGGTGTCGAGGTCCTGCCCGGCACCCGCAAAGGTGATGCCGGTGAACTCCATCCGGGCACCCTCGCCCGCCAGAATGCTCATGGGGTAGAGGCAGGAGGTATGGGAGCCGAAGGAACCGGAGACCCATTCGATCGTGCCGCCCTTTTCCACCTTGGCGCGCTTGGTGTTCAGGTTGTACATGTTCTTCGACCAATTCTCAATGGTCGAGTAGCGGACGCGGGCGTTCTCGCCCACGTAAATTTCCACGCAGCCTGCATGGAGGTTGGCCACGTTGTACTTCGGAGCCGAGCAGCCTTCGATGAAGTGGAGGTAGGCACCCTTATCCACGATGATGAGGGTGTGCTCGAACTGGCCCGCACCGGGGGCGTTCAGGCGGAAATAGGATTGCAGCGGGATCTCCACATGCACCCCGGCGGGAACGTACACGAAGGAGCCGCCGCTCCACACCGCCCCGTGCAGGGCCGCGAACTTGTGGTCGGTGGGGGGCACCAGCTTCATGAAATGGCTCTTGACCATGTCGGCGTAGGGGCCGGTGAGGGCGCTTTCCATGTCGGTGTAGACGACGCCCTGCGCGGCCACCTCGGCTTTGACGTTGTGGTAGACCACCTCGGAGTCGTACTGCGCCCCCACGCCGGCCAGCGAAGCCCGCTCGGCCTTGGGGATGCCCAAGCGCTCAAAGGTGTTCTTGATGTCCTCCGGCACCTCGCTCCACTTGCCCCGCATCTCGGTGTTGGGGCGGACGTAGGTGACGATATTGCGCATATCCAGCCCTTCGATGGAAGGGCCCCAGTTCTGCACCGGCATCCTGTTGTAAATCTCAAGGCTCTTCTGGCGGAACGCACGCATCCACTCCGGGTCGTGCTTTTCCTCGGAAATTTTGGCCACGATGTCGGGTGTCAGGCCGGAATTTACCTCAAAGGCGGCGTTTGCGGCGTCCTTGATGTCGTAAATGCTGCGGTCCACTTCGGCAACGTCGGTCTTTTCGGTCTCAAAGGCTCTCATTTCGCTTCGTCCTCCTTCAGCGCGTGGAAGCCCTCCTCGATGATCTCGTTCACAAGGCTGCCATCGCCGGTGCGCACGATGCGGGCATCGTCCAGCACATGCACAAAATCCACCTTCAGGCCCTCAAGGATCTTGGCGTTGTGGGTGATGATGAGGAGGGCGTTCTCCTCGTTGTGGTAAGCGCGGACGCCCTGCGCCACGGTCTTTACGGCGTCCACGTCAAGGCCGGAGTCCGTTTCGTCCAGCAATGCCAGCTTCGGCTTGAGCATGAGGAGCTGCAAGATCTCGCTCTTCTTCTTCTCGCCGCCGGAGAAGCCCACGTTCAGGTAGCGCTCGGCATAGCTGGGGTCCATGCCAAGGGTCTCCATCTGCTGTGCCAGCTCCTTGCGGAAGGCGAAAACCTTGACGGGCTTGCCGGTGATGGCACCCTGTGCGGTGCGCAGGAAATTTTCCAGCGTGATGCCGGGGATCTCCTCCGGCGTCTGAAAGGAAAGGAACATGCCCAGCTTTGCGCGGACGTCCGCGCTCTCATGGGTCACATCCTGCCCGCGGAAAACAATGCTGCCGCGGGTGACGGTATAGCGGGGGTCGCCCATCAGGGCGCTCATCAGGGTGGATTTGCCCGCGCCGTTGTGGCCCATCAGAACATGGGTCTCGCCGGGGTTGACGGTCAGGTTCAGGCCGTCCAGAAGCACCTTCTGCTCCTCGCCGACCGTGACCTGTAAATCTTTGACTTCCAGCAGGGGACTGCTCATAGGATCTACCTCCTTGTAACGCAATACCGCACGCACTCTCAATTCCAAGTGGTGCGGTAGGATAACTCTCGATCCTTATACTATACCAACTTTCTAGGAATTGCAAGGGGTGTCAAAAAAGATTAACACTCTTCGGCGCTTATACCAAGAAACGGTGGAGAACTTCCGGCCCCCTTTGTGCAGGGTGAAGTGCGACAAGAAAGAGCGAGGACTCTGTGCCGCACACAGAGTCCCCGCTCTTTTCTCGGTTTTCGTTACAGTTTCCGGTAGCCGGAAGGCTCGTCGTCCTTGCAGCGGCGTTCCATCAAAAAGGTGTCCAGCCAGCGGCCGTGGCAGTCCCGCGCGATCCGCTCACGGCGGCCCACAAGGCGGAAGCCGCATTTCAGGTGCAGCCCCTTGGAGGCGGCGTTGTCCTGCAGGACGGTGGATTGCAGCGTCCAGTACCCGGCCTCCTCGGCTTCTTGGCAGAGGGCGGTCAGAAGCTGGGAACCCAGCCCCCGGCCCCGGAAGTGCTCACCAATGTAGATGCTGATCTCGGCCACGCCCCGGTAGCACCAGCGCGGGTCTACCCGGTGCAGGGCGGCCCACCCGGCCAGCACGCCGTCATCCACCACCACAAGGCGGCATTCCTTGGTGTGGGAGGCATCCCACGCGGTATAAGGCGGGCAGTCGGTCTGGAAGGTGGCGTGCTCGGTGGCAATGCCTTCCAGATAGATCTTGGCGACTGCGGACCAATCTTCCGGCGTCATGGGCCGGACTGTGATCTCGTTCATATGTTCCCCTGACCGGAGCCGCAATGCTCCGCATTTCCCTCACAAAAATCCTTCTGACAGCTTCAGTATAGCAGACTTTTCGGCAAAGTACAACGGCTCAGACGGGGCCGGGCAGAGAACCCAGCACTTTGATGCCGAGGCTGCGCAGGCAGGACTGCTTTTCCCGCAGCAGGGGCACCGCGTCCGCTTTTCCAGCGCGTGGGCGTCGCAGCCGACGATGACCTGCTCCTTTTTTATGGCAGAAACCTTTCCGAAAAGGATCGGTTGTGATACAATAGAGTAAACATTTTGGGCTGTATTCGCCCGTGCAGGAAATCATTATAGACCACTTCGCGGAAAAATGCAATCCGGGCGGCAGCAAAGGAGCGTACCCATGAAAAAGAGAACGAAGCTGGCAGCGGCGCTGTGCTGTCTTGGCCTGATGATGACGCTGGCGCTGCCTGCGTTTGCGGCGGGCACCATCACCACCGAGACCACGATGGGCGAGATCCGCTCGGACCCCCGCGTACAGGCTTCCGGCATCTGGACCAACTCCAAGTTCCGGGACATCAAGCCCCTGCAGACCTATTACTACAACAAACAGACGCTGGCAGAGTTTGTGGGCAGCGAGAACGCCGAAGCCAGCGCGGCGGGCCTGAACCTCGCGGTGGAAAACTACGAAGCGGGCCGTCAGGTCACCTACAAGCTCTATTCGGACGAGGAGATCGCTGCCGACCCCACCAAGGAGGTCGTAGAGCTGAACTATTTCCCCGCCAAGACCCCCAATGCCAAGTATGCGCTGGTGCTCTCCGGCAACATCAGCACCCGCACCGCCGAGCTGAAGGAGTGCATCTCCACGGCTTATGAGCTCCACGAAAAGGGCTACGCCGTCTTTACGATGCGCTACCGCGTCTTCCAGAACGCCAGCGACAACGCCCCGCTGGACGACATCGGCCGGGCCGTGCAGTTCATCACCGAGCACGCCAAGGTGTTCGACGTCCAGACCGAGAACTATGCTCTGCTGGGCTACTCCTCCGGCGGGCATCTGCTGGGCCTGTTCTGCGGCAGGGAGCTGGGCTACCAGAAGTACAATGTGCCCAAGCCCGGTGCCCTGCTGCTGGCTTACCCCATCAACGATTTCAACGAGGCGCGGCCTTTCTATAGGCTGGTCATGGATCCCGCCGTCTGCGCGACCCGGTACTACGACTACACCATCTCCGGCAGCGTGGATGCGGATTACCCGCCGACGTATTTCTGGTACGGCAAAAATGACAACACCCTGAAGCTGCTCATCTACTCTGAGCAGGGCCCCGCGCTGGAAAAGGCTCTGACGGAAAGCGGCGTGCCCCACCAGTGCACGGTCTACAACAATGCCGCCCACGGCATCGGCCTCGGTTACGGCACCGATGCAGAAGGTTGGCTCGACGACGCCACTGCCTTCTGGGAAGCCCAGACCGCTGAATAACAGAGAAGGAAACCGTACATGACGAACCGGAATCGAATCTTGCGCATCCTGCTGGCTGCATTGGCCCTTCTGGCGGTGCTGGCCCTGCCCGCTTTTGCGGAAGGGGAGAAAGGGGAAGCCAACATCACCCCGCAGACCACCATGAAAGAACTGCGGGAGAACCCCAGCATCAAAGGCTCCGGGCTGTACACCTATGTGTACGTCTGGGAGCGGGACTGCGGCTTTTTGCAGAACAGCAAGGACAACGACACCCTGCAGCAGGTCATCGGCAAGCAGTCGGTCAACAGCTGCGTGGCCGGGATGAATTTCATCATCGAGACCTACAACGCGGGCACGCAGATCACCTATAAGCTCTTCACCCCGGAGGAGATCGCGCAAGATAAGAGCCGCGACCATGTGGAGCTGTATTATTTCCCGGCGGAACAGCCCAACGCGAAGTACGCGGTGGTGCTTTCCGGCAATGCGCTGTTCTACAGCGGCGAGATGCGGGGCGGCGTTTCGACGGCATGGGAGCTGCACCAGCGGGGCTACGCGGTGTTCGCGCTGCGCTACCGCATCGGCAAGGAGGCCAAGGACAACGCCCCGCTGGAAGACCTTGGCCGGGCCATCCAGTTCATCACCGCCAACGCCGAGACCTTCGGCGTCCGCACCGAGGACTACGCCCTGCTGGGCTATTCCTCCGGCGGGCAGATCACGGGGGTGTTCTGCGGCAAGGAGCTGGGCTACCGGAACTACAATGTGCCCAAGCCCGGTGTGCTGCTGTTGGTCTACCCCATCAACAACTTTTATGAAGCAAAACCGATCTACCACCTGCTGCTGGATACCCACGGCGACGGCCGCCGCTATTACGATCATAACATCTCCGACTGCATCGATGCGGATTACCCGCCCACGTATTTCTGGTACGCGCGGAACGATGTGATGCTGATGGCGTTCAACTATTGGCAGCAGGGCCCCGCGCTGCAACAGGCGCTGGCGGCGAACGGCGTGCCCTATCAGGAGCACGTCTACCGCTGCGCCCAACACGGCGTCGGCATCGGGGAAGGAACTGACGCCGAGGGCTGGATCAAGGAAGCGGTTGCGTTCTGGGAAGCGCACACCGCCCCATAAAACGAAAAAAGGAAGCGTGAACACATGATGCAGAAAACACGAACCGGCCGGGTGCTGGCGGCCACGCTGGCCCTGCTGGTGGTGCTGGCCCTGCCCGCCTTCGCCGAAGGCAAGAAGGGGGAAGCCAACATCACCCCGCAGACCACCATGAAAGAATTGCGGGAGAACCCCAGCATCGCGGACTCCGGCTTTTATACCTATTCGCAGGATAAGGACTGCCCGCCGGGCCAGCGCCTGTGGGAACGAACCACGCTGGAACAGTACACCAACCGCTATGTGGCCCAAGGCAGCGCCGACGGCATGAACCTCGTCATCGAAAATTACAACGCAGGCGTCAAGGTGACCCACCTGTTCTACACAATGGATGAGATCGCGCAGGACTCCACCAAGGCGAAGACGGCACTGTTCTATTTCCCGGCCAAGGAGGCGGGCGCGAAGTATGCCCTCGTCATCCCCGGCAGCGGCTGGAACGAGAGCGCTGAGCTGGAAGAGGGGGCGTGCACTGCGTGGCAGCTGCACGAAATGGGGTATGCCGTCTTCGTGCTGCGCTACCGCATCTGGACGGATGCAGGGGATAACGCCCCGCTGGAGGACATCGGCCGGGCGGTGCGGTACATCACGGAACATGCCGCAGAGTTCGCCATCCAGCCGGAAAACTACGCCATCGTGGGGTATTCGATGGGCGGGCATCTGACCGGGCTGTTCGGCTCCGACGCGGTAGGATACAAAAATTATCAGGTTCCGGAACCGGCGGCGCTGCTGCTGGGATATCCGGTCAACAATATGACGCTGGTGAAAGGGGCATACCGCTTTTTGCAGGACCCCGGCATCCGGGAGCCTCGCTATTACACAATGAATGTTTCGGATTATGTCACCGACGATTTCCCGGCCACGTACCACTGGCATGGGAAGGACGACATCACGCTGTTTGCCCTGAACGCAGCCCAGCAGGAACCAGTGTTGGAAGCAGCCCTTGCAGCACACAATGTGCCGCACAAGTATATCGTGTACGATCATGCACCCCATGTCAGCGGCATCGGCACTGGAACGGATGCCGACGGCTGGCTGTACGACGCGGCGGCGTTCTGGGAAGAACAGGTGGCGCAGAAGACGGCACAGCAGCCCGCCGCATAACGACGAAAGCAAAAAGAAAGGAATGGTTCGATGGAGGATCAGAACAAGGCATTCCGCAGCCTGAACGCAGGGCTGCCGGACGATGTGGAGCGGCTGAAGGCCGCGGGCTATTACCAAGAGGCCATTGAGCGGATCGACGAATATCTGGCTGAGGACTGGACCGACACCCAGAACAGCCCCCGCAGCCAAGGGCTTGACCCGGTGGGCGGCCCGCTGCCCCAGAACCCGACGCCGCAGGGCGTGGAGGCGCTGCGGGAAGCGATGCTGGCTCAGCGGGAGATGATGCGCCGCCTCCCGGCAGAATACTGCTACACCGAGGCCGAGGCCGTAGCCCGGATGCAGGGGCTGGTGAAGGACTTCACCGCTGAAGAGTTCCGCCAGCTCGTCAAGCACGGCCGGGTGGACTGGCGGTTCGTGGAAGGGGAAAAGCACTACCTCGACCGCTTCGCCGAAACGCTGCTGGCCACCCATGCCGACCTTGCGGCCCGGCAGCTGGACCCGCCCGCGCCGAACACCGCCGCGCGGGAGTTCCGCCGCCGCCAGCACGAGCAGATGGAGCAGACCGGCAACGCCAGCGCCCGCATCACCCTGCGCGCCAGCGTCGGCATGTCGGACGAAGCTTTTGCCGAAGCGCTGGCAAAGGCCAAGGCGGAAGGGCGGAGCAGCGTCCATGTCCGGGCGTGGCTGCCCATCCCGGCGGCGTGCCTTTCCCAGAGCGAGATCGAGCTGCTTGATCTCACCGAGCCGCCCGCCCGCATTGCGGACGAAAATGCGCCCCAACGCACCGTGTACTGGGAGGCCGACCTTGCCGAGAACCGCCGCTTCGGCGTGCAGTACCGCTACTGTGAGACGGCTGCTTATACCGACCCGCTGGACTTCACCCCCGACGCAGAGCAGCCGACCTTCGACACCGGGGAGGAAGCGCCCCACATCGTCTTTACGCCCTACCTGAAAGCGCTGGCCCATCAACTGACCGACGGCATTACCGACCCGGCGGAAAAGGCCAAGTGCATCTATGATTACGTTACCCTGAACGTCCGCTACCACTACCAGCCCGCCTACTTCGTGCAGGAGTGTCTGCCCGACCGCTGCGCGCGGGACCGCCGGGGCGACTGCGGCATCATGGCGCTGACCTTCATCACCCTCTGCCGCATCGTGGGCATCCCGGCCCAGTGGCAGAGCGGCCTGTCCGTCTCCCTCACCGGGGTCGGCTGCCACGACTGGGCCATGTTCTACATCGCACCGAAGGGCTGGATGTACGCCGATTGCTCCTTTGGTGCCTCCATGGCGCGGCTGGGGGACGAGACCATGCGCCGCCACTACTTCGGCAGTCTGGACACCGGCCGCATGGTGGCAAACCGTGCCTTCGAAGCGCCTTTTGACCCGCCCATGACCGGTTTCCGCTCCGACCCCTACGACAACCAGTCCGGCGAATGCGAAGTGGACGGCGTGGGCCTTTACGGCGATGCCCTCGACACCCGCAAAGAGCTGGTGGACTACGAACTTTTGGAAGAATAAGACCTTAAACCGGGTCCCGCCCAGTACGGCGGGACCCGCATTTTCAATGTTTCAGATCAGGAGAACCGAATGGAATATCTGGCAGGACTTTATACCCTTTTGCTCGTTGCCATCTGCTTGGAACTGGCCGTGGTGCTCTGGCGCACCGGCAAAAAGCAGAATGCCGCGCAGAACAATGAGGAACTCAAGCGCTGGATGCAGCAGCAGTTCGACGCACAGGCCAAAGGTCTTGCGGCCCAGCAGGCCGCGCTGGCGGAGCAGAACTACACCGCCATCCGCAGCGTGAGCGAGACATTACAGACCGCAGTGCAGAACATGAGCACCACCCTCGCCCAAGGGCAGAACGGCCAGCAGCAGATTCTGGAACGGCGCTTGCAGTCGCTGGAAGCGGCCAACACCCAGAAGCTCGAAGAGCTGCGCAAGACGCTGGCCGACAGCATGACGGCCCTCCAAGCCGAGAACACCCGCAAGCTGGATGAGATCCGCCGCACCGTCGATGAGCAATTGCAGGACGCCTTGCAGAAGCGGGTGACCGAGAGCTTCAAGGCCGTGAACGCCCAGCTCGAACAGGTGTACAAGGGCCTCGGCGAGATGCAGAGCCTTGCGGCGGATGTGGGCGGACTAAAGCAGGTGCTCTCTGGCGTCAAGACCCGCGGCATTCTGGGTGAAATTCAATTGGGAGCCATCCTCGAAGAGATCCTCGCCCCGGAGCAGTACGAAACGAATGTGGCCACCATCCCCGGCAGCACCCAGCGGGTCGAGTACGCCATCAAGATGCCGGGCGTGGACGGCGGCACCGTCTGGCTCCCCATCGATTCGAAGTTCCCCGGTGACACCTATGCCCACTTGCAGGACGCACAGGCTTCCGGCAATGCACAGGCCGTGGAAAACGCCCGGCACGCGCTGGAACTGGTGCTGCGCAGCGAGGCCAAGGACATCCACGAAAAATACGTCGAGCCGCCCTATACCACCACGTTCGGCATCCTCTTCCTGCCCTTTGAGGGCCTGTATGCCGAGGTGGTCAACGCGGGGCTTCTGGAAGTGCTGCAGCGGGATTATCAGGTCAATGTGGCCGGCCCCAGCACCATGGCCGCTCTACTGAACAGCTTACAGATGGGCTTCAAGACCCTCGCCATCCAGAAGCGCTCCGGCGAGGTCTGGCAGCTGCTGGGCGCGGTGAAGACCGAGTTCGACAAGTTCGGACAGGGCCTTGCCAAGATGCAGCAGCGCCTCCGCCAGACCGACGAGGAGCTGGACAACCTCATCGGCGTGCGCACCCGCGCCATCAGCCGGAAACTGCGGAGCGTGCAGAGCCTCGACGAGGAGAGCGCGGCAACGCTGCTGGAGCTGGACAGCGAGCCGGGCCGCCCGGTCACCGCACAGCTGCCGGAGTAACAGGGAAGATTGTAGGAAAACGAATCTTGCAATAAGAAAATCCATGTGCTATACTAAGAACGGTTCTTAGTAAAAAATTCCGGTTCGCCGGAAAAACGATAAAATCAGAGAAAGGTTGTCTTCTATGAGCGTGAAAAAGATCAGCGATGCCATTCTGGGCATTGGTGTGGATGATACCACCATCGACCTGTTTGAGAGCCAGTACCCCGTGCCCACGGGCGTCAGCTACAACTCCTATGTCATCCGGGACGAAAAGACCGCGATCCTCGATACGGTGGATGCCCGCGCCACCGACCCGTGGCTGGAAAATCTGGCCGAGGCACTGGGCGGCGCAGCCCCCGATTACCTCGTCGTCTCCCACATGGAGCCGGACCACGGTGCCAACATCGCCAAGCTCGCCGCGCTCTACCCGGAGATGCAGGTGGTGGGCAACGCCAAGACGTTCCTGTATATGGAGCAGTTCTTCGGGGCCGACGCCATCGCCAAGGACCGCCGCGTTGTGGTCAAGGACGGCGAGAGCCTGAGCTTGGGTGCCCACACCCTGACCTTCGTTTTTGCCCCCATGGTCCACTGGCCGGAGGTCATGGTCAGCTACGAGTCCACCGAGAAGGTCCTCTTCTCCGCCGACGGCTTCGGCCGCTTCGGCGCCGTGGCAAAATACGATGCAAACGCCGATTGGGCCAGCGAGGCCCGCCGCTACTTCCTGAACATCGTGGGCAAGTACGGCCCGCAGGTTCAGGCCCTGCTGAAAAAGGCGGCCGCGCTGGACATCCAGACCATCTGCCCCCTCCACGGCCCGGTCCTGACCGGAGACCTGAGCAAGTATCTGGCCTACTACGATATGTGGTCCAGCTACAAGGCCGAGGAGCCGGAAAAGGTCCTCGTCGCCAGCGCCTCCATCCACGGCCACACCCGCGAGGCCGCACACCTCATGGCCGAAAAGCTCCGCGCCAAGGGAGCCAAGGTCGTGGAGATGGATCTGACCCGCACCGACGTCTCCTACGCCGTGACCGAAGCCTTCCGCTGCGGCAAGATCGTGCTGGCCTGTGCCACCTACGACGGCTTCCTCTTCCCGCCGATGGAAAATCTGCTGGCCCACCTCAAGACCAAGAACTTCCAAAGCCGCACCGTCGGCCTGATGGAGAACGGCACGTGGGCCCCCATGGCGGCCAAGCTCATGCGCGCCGAGCTGGAGGGCATGAAGAACATCACCGTCTGCGAGAATGTGGTCACCATCCGTTCCGCCGCCAATGAAGCGGCCAAGGCGCAGATGGATGCGCTGGCAGATGAACTTGTGCTGAAATGATGTGCAGTCTGCCCATCCTGAGGGCAGACAGCGCACCGAATTGTCCGTGCTCGACAAAATGACCATAGCGCAGCATAGGCCCCGCCCCGCTGCAAGGAAAAAAGCGCCCACACTTCTCGCGAAGTGCGGGCGCTTTTTGGTTCGGGCAGATCAGGTGTCCTGCAGCTCCCCGCGGCTGGCGGCCTTGAGGTAAGCAAAGATGAAACCGTCGAGGTCGCCGTCCATAACGGCATCCACATTGCCGGTCTCGTAGTTGGTGCGGTGATCCTTGACCATCGTGTAGGGCATGAAGACGTAGCTGCGGATCTGGTGGCCCCATGCGATCTCGTTCTGGACGCCCTTGATATCCTCGATCTTGTCCATGTGCTGCTGCTGGGCGATCTGATACAGCTTTGCCTTCAGCATTTCCATCGCGTAGTCGCGGTTCTGGAACTGGCTGCGCTGGGTCTGGCAGCTGACCACGACGCCGGTGGGCT
>OHXK01000026.1_pt1 | contig 80171 bp, 59 predicted proteins | sample 1579921 | NCBI WGS metagenome assembly OHXK01 (sample SAMEA3882551, study PRJEB24775) | human gut metagenome | biome: human-associated habitat; feature: intestine environment; material: feces | place: Netherlands | collected 2009/2010 | reverse complement strand
ACTGAAGCCAACCTGTTTTCATTTTTCCATTTTCATCAAAATAATACCAGTGATCTCCTACTGGATACCAGCCAGTGACCATTGCTCCACTATCATGGAAATAATACCAATCCTCATTGATTTTTTGCCAGCCAGTCATCATAACGCCATTATCATCAAGGTAATACGAATTTGTTTGCAGATGTATAAAACCTGTGCTCTTTTCTCTTCTAGCATTATAATAATACCACTTTCCATCGACAAATTCCCAACCATGTTTATGATCAAATGATACCGCCTGACTGCAATCTGTCAAATCTACGTACGCGCTCTTGACTAATACATTCCCACTATTAGTGTAAAGATAAATATGTGTAATATATTCACCTGCTTCCGATTTATGTTGTGACGCTGGAATCTTTACTGATGCTACCTTTCCATTTACACTTGCCTTATGCCATACAATATCATCCTGACCATTTTTCACAGTCCATGTTGGCATTAAAACCTGTTTAATTCCACTTGATGCCGTAACAGTAACATTAATCTGATATCCATCGGATGTAATATCTGAAATCTGAATATCATCAATCGAATTCTTCTCTTGATATGTAATTAAATTTGTATTACTATTTAAATTTGTATTACTATTTAAATTTGTGTTTTCAGTCACCGGAAGCAGAACATACTTGGCATTTAACCCATTGGTTCCTTTTGCTGCATTTGTCACACATACTCCTGTGCTGTCAGAGTATGCCTCTACGCGCCAAATTTTATTATATTCGCCTGAATACGTTCCATCATCCAGTAAAATATCAGTACCTAAATATTTTTTCTCCATCCATGTATTTGGATACTGCGTTATGGAATTTAATCCCAAAAGAAGATCTTGTCCCACACCATAACGCTGTTCCAATAGCCCTGTTACGTATTCCATAGTTGTCTGTAATACTCCCTGCGGATTTTCTGCTGGATCATATTCACCCTCTTGACGATCAAATGCACCTAATGATACTGCAATATGTCCTCTTGACTCATTTGGAAGAATCAATACCATCAACGTTCCAGGTACCACAAACGCATCGGGATTGCTTATAATATCTGTATTTTTCGCAATTAACTTATAAGATGCCTTACAGCCATTACCGTGAAATGTAATGATATCTCCAATATTTTTTCCAGCCAATCTGCTGTTCCAACCGGCTGTTGAAATCGGAATCCCAGTTAAGCCAAATTCCTGAAGACATCTCATGACAAGTGAACTGCAATCGTAATAGTTTTCTTCATATCGCTTTGACTGGCTGTATCCCTTTCCAACTTTTGATAACAGTGACTTGATAAATTCGGTCTGGCTAATATCTTTTTCTCCAACTGCATACAATTCAATCTCATCTATATCTTCTGTTTCTTCTGATATTACCTGTGCATCTCCACTAGGTTCTCCCGACGATTGAACACTCACGCTTTTGTTTGAAGTTTCACCTGCCATATTTTCTTGATAAGGTATTACACTTATACACATCCCAATAATTATGGGAATTACAACACTAAAAATTTTTTTTCTAAACATAGCCTTCTCCTTTTTTATTTTTCGAAAACCATTCTATTCCTTCATTGTTTTTATGTCAAGCAAAACAAAAGTTTTAACATGATTAACATTTCTGAAGTGTTTGTAATTCTAGTAGCCTGCAAAGAAAAAAGAGCTGCACTTTCGCACAGCTCTCTCCTATGTTTTTAAATTGGATTAAATAAAATCATATCAATTTGTTAACACAATTATCAATTCGCTACCCAAGCGCCATCTTGATTAAAAATATAAGTAGTACCACCAATTACTTGTGTTCCAGTTAGCATCGCGCCATCGGCTCTCATATAGTACCAGGTGCCATTTAGATCTAACCAACCTGTCACCATTGCTCCACTTCCTGACAAATAATACCAAGTACCATTTAGATTTACCCAGCCAACTACCATTGCTCCGCTTCCATCAAAGAAATACCAGGTGCCAGCCACAATCTGCCAGCCAGTCACCATCCAACCATATTCATTTAAATAATACCAAATATTGCCTAGAGAAAGCCAGCCTGTTTTCCTAAGACCAGTCTCACCATAATATTCCCAGTAACCATTTATCCGATACCACTGAGAAATATACAGGCTTCCATCCGCATGTACTCGATATTCTCCTTCTGTATTCGGAAGGCCGAAAGTTGTATCAGAAAGCATAACTCCTGAATAACCAAAATAATAATAGGCATCCCCGATTTTCTCTAGGCATTCTCTCAAAAGTTGACCATCTTTTACATACAAATAGTTTCCGTCTACCAAGTTCCAACCATTTTTCGAAAGCTCTACTGCCTCTCCACTGGATTTGCAATAATAATTTTTGCCATCTACAGTAACACTTTCATCTTGATACATTCTGCTACCAAAATAGTAGAGAATTCCATTTACCTCTCTTAGTCCGAAATACATCTTTGCATCGTTTCCGAAATAATACCATAAACCTTTATAGTTCATGTACCATTCATTTCTATAGAGGTGGCCATCCTCATGTGCCCGGTAATAGCAGGTGTTTCCACTCTCTGAATCTAACAGATTAAACTGTTCATCCGCAAACATATATCCATCGCTATCAAATCCATAATAGAAATCGCCTATTTTTTCCACGCAATTGGTTAGAGCCTGACCATCCTTGACATAGCGATATTTCCCATCTACTTTTGTCCATCTATTATTTTGCAACTCTACTGCGATTCCATCCAGATTGCAATAATAAATCTTTCCATCTACAGTAATAGTTTGATCTTGATATAGTCTGCCATCCTCCGAAAAATAGTAAAGTGTTCCATTTATCTGTGTTAAACCAGAAGCCGCCTTTCCTTCATCTCCGTAATAATACCAAATGCCATGGCCATGGTTATCATACTTATCATACTCATACCACTCATTTACATAAAGACGTCCATCCGCTTTTATGAAATAATAGGTATATTTTTGGGCTGCCTCGTCCCATCTCGTTAATACTGTATTTCGATACATCACTCCAGTAGAGTCAAAGCTATAATAAGAATCTCCGATTTTTTCCACGCAATCGGTTAAAACCTGACCATCTTTGACATACTTATCATTTTCACCGTCCTTGATCCAGCCATTCTCCTGAAGTTCAATCACTTCACCATCCGACTTACAATAATAGTTCCTTCCATCTACGGTAATCTTTTCATTTTGATATCTACAACCATTTTCAGAAAAATAATAAAGTGTTCCATCTACCTGTGTTAAGCCTGAAGCTGCCCTTCCTTCGTCTCCATAATAAAAATAGTAAACTCGCTCGTCAACATACCACTCATTCACATAGAGACGTCCATCTTCCTTCGCACGATAATACGAACTAATTTGGCCTTCGAAATTCCTAAGAATAATATCTTCATTCGCATACATAACGCCTATGTAGTTAAAGCCATAATAGGAATCTCCAATTTTTTCTACACAATTGATTAAAGCCTGCCCATCTTTCACATACATAAAATGATCATCTACTTTGGTCCAATCATTGTTTTGAAGTTCTATCGCACTTCCATCTGGTTTGCAATAATAGACCTTTCCATCTGCAGTAACGATTTCGTTTTGATATCTCCAACCACTTGGATAGAAATAGTAGCGAATTCCATCTACCTCCTGCAAGCCTGAGTACGCTTTTCCATCCTCTCCGTAATAATAAAAAACTTCCCACTCGTCGGTATACCACTCATTTGCATAGAGTCGCCCATCTTCCTTCGCACGATAATCCGAACTCATTTGGCTTTCAAAATTCCAAATAGAAAAATCTCTATTCGCATACATAACGCCTCTGCTGTCGAAGCCATAATAGGAATTACCAATTTTTTCTACTGTATTTGATAAATGCTGACCATTCTTTATATAGAAGTAGTAATCTCCCACTTGATGCCAGCCATCACCAGAAATGTCACTTACAGAGCCTTCAGGGTCACAATAATAGCTTTTTCCATTTTCCGAAACACACTGATTTGTGCACACCTCTCCCCAGCTAAAATAATAGGTTTTCCCATCTACCTCGTGCAAACCAGAATAACCTTCTCCTTTTTGTCCGTAATAATAATGGTTTCCCAACTGATTAGTATACCACTCATTTACATAAAGACTTCCATCTTCCTTTGCACGATAGCACGCCATCACGTAATCTACACCATTATCGCTCTTATACATATTAAAGGACTGGTTCACATACAGAATTCCATTTTCATCAAAGCCATAATAGTTTCCATCAATCTCAAGCACCTGATTTTGTACCAGTTCTCCGCCTTTGATATAAGTGATGTTTCCATCATCATCCTGACACCAACCATCGGTAAATGTAATCTGCTTTGTTCCCTGCTCATCAGCAAAGTTTTTATTACATCTGATGCAATGCCAGAATTCTATGTTCTCATTTGCTATTGTGCCACTACGATGTACCAAATCATGACCGAGACTTGGAATTAATACTTCCTCTTTATATTCACATACGGTACAGTAAATATATTTCCTTCCATTCTCGTCACAAGTCGGTTTTTTATCTACCCTTTCGCTAAAGCGGTGGCTTTTCCTTGGAATTTCTTGCTCAGATCCCTCTTTTTTCAGACCGCATACCGTGCAGCGAATAGACTTCTGTCCATCCTCCACACAAGTCGGCTCTTTATCAATGGTAAACTCATCGGACCAAATATGATTGCAAGCTTTCTCATCTTTCCACGTTAATTTTCCGTCTGCTCCAAAATAATAGTAAATGCCATTTTCAACTACTTCAACATCGCTTTGCATGATTCCGTAATCTGAAAAATAATAGATTGCCCCTTCTATCTCGTGCATTCCGATATATGCCCTACCATCTTCTCCATAATAACATCCAGCAAACCAGCAATTTACCATTAAATGGCCTTCGTTATCAAACTGATATTGTATCAATCTGTTATCCTGGTCAAAGCTTGTCCATATAATCCAACTTAGCCGTACTCCATCGTCACCTAAATAATAGGTATATCCATCCAACGTCAGCCAACTGTCGATTAAAAATACTCCTGATTGCAGATAATGCATTCCATCTGACATTTCGATCCAACCATCTGCAAGTGTGACCTGCTCAGTTCCCTGCTCATCAGCAAAGTTTTTATTACATCTGCTACAATGCCAGAATTCTATCTTCTCATCTGCCATAATACCACTTATTTCACTAAACTCATGTCCTCTTGCAGGAATTTCCTGCTCTGAATCTTTTTTCACCAAACCACATACTGTACAATAAATGGATTTTTGTCCAGTCTCCTCACATGTTGGTTCTATATCTATTCTTTCAACAAACTCATGTCCTTTTGCAGGAATTTCCTGTTCAGAATCTTTTTTCATTAAACCACATACTGTACAATGAATGGATTTTTGTCCAGTCTCCTCACAGGTCGGTTCTATATCTACCGCAAATTCATCTGACCAAATATGATTACAAACTTCTCCGTTAAAGAAAATTTTGCTACTAGCAAAGTCGTTATTTCCTTTATTAATTTGTTCCCACTCTTTTTCATTTCCTGTATAATAAATATTTTTTACAGTTGTTAGCCTGAAAGCATCTGCTTTTATTGTTGTTACAGAAGCAGGAATTCCAACCGTTGTTAACTGTTTGCAATAATAAAACAAACTCTCACTTATTTCTTTTAACCCTTTCGGAAGTGTAATCTCTGTTAATGAATCGCATTGGCAAAATGCATATTCTCTTATCACGCTTACTGTCTCAGGGATGTTTATTGTCTTCAACTTACTGCAATTCATAAAAGCATGCACTCCAATTTCTTCTAACACGCCTCCTTTTATAGACACCTCTTCAAGTTGACTACATCCATAAAAACAGTCTTGTTCTATTCTTTTTACAGTTGATGCAATTGTTACTTTTTTCAAATTCGATGCCCCATAAAATGCACCATCCCAAATAAATTCAGTTCCTTCTGGCACTACAAACTCACTTCTTCGACTTCCAACTTCATACATAATAAGATTATTTTCAGCATACAAAGCACCATTTTCAACACGATAATATGGATTTCCCTCTTCCACCTCAATCGTCTCCACTGGTGATCCCATAAAACTTTCCCTAAAAATTGCACCTACCACCGTTGCTGGAATTTTTATATGTTTTATTGATGTTCCACAAAATGCAAATTGTCCTATAAGTTTGCAATTTTTCGGAATATTAATCTCTTCAAGTGCACTGCATCCGTTAAATGCCCAATAATCAATTTTTACAACACTATCAGGAAATACCACCTTTTTCAAATATTGATTGCATGCAAATGCATCTCCTGCAATATTGGTTATCCCTTCTGGTATCTTTACACACTCTATTTTTGATGCCCCTGGATACATGATAAGAGTTGTCAATGCTTTATCATATAATACCCCATCTAGTACTGTAAGATAAGGATTTTCTTCTGGTACCTCTATTACTTCCAATGATTCACATTGCTGAATAAATCCGCTAATTCCTGTATTAAATGAATCGGATGATCCACTATAGAGACCTGCTGATACTGGTAACGATACCTTTACAAGATTGGGCGCCCAATTTACAAACAAGCTCGCAATTCGCTCTACTCCCTCACTAATTGTAAGAGTCTTCATTTCAGGACTATATTGAATTGCATACTGAGCAATTGATTTCACTTTACGTCCATTAATCTCGGCTGGTATCACTACATTTTCTTCATGCCCGATATAAGAATGAATCGTGATATCTCCTTTTCCACCATTGATTAAAAAATCTCCTACTTTTTCATAACTTCCTTCCACCGTATCACAATAGGATTTTTCAGCCCATTTAATAGAAGATACATCGTCTAATCCTTCTATTGATGTATAGACATGCTCTGAAAAATCAGCTTCACATTTTAAAAAATATTTGTAGGCATCCTGATTCAGATCAGATGTTGCATCCACAAAATAATATTCTCCATTTAATTCTACTAAATTCCAAGCGTGTGCAACTCCCCACTCTGTTCCAGACACATAATAGTTAGAAATTTCTGCCCGATCTAATAACAAATTCACTGCCCTTGCGATACCTGCACATACTGCTTTTCCTTCACATAATGCCTCATAGGCAAGCTGACCATATCCTAATCCTCCATCCCAATTTGAAGGATCAACGTCTGTAGCTGCCCAATCATATTCCACATTCTGGCAGACATAGTTATAAATTGCAAATATTTTATCGTAATCAGCTTTTCCATCTAAATTAAGATATTGAATAATCTCTTCTACCTTATCTGCAAGCTCCTTATTCTGTTCTTCTGTCGGCATTGCATATGTCTGTACCTCTGACAACACTTCTAGCTCTTCCGATTCTTCTATTAACGATGTTGCTTCTGACTCTAGTTCAGCCTCTGTCTCAGTTGCAGATTCCGTTATGATCTCTTCCTGTGTTGGCGTGTTTTGTGCTTCTGGCTCTGTCTGTTCTTCTGTTTCTATCTCTTTTAATTCTGTTGTCTCCATCTGTTCTTCAGTCTGACCCTGTGTTTCAAACTCTGTGGCCTCGGTCGGTACAAGAGTCTGTGGCTGTGTCTCTTCAATTTGTTGTTTTGTTTCCTCTGTTTGTAATTCTGTCTCCTCCTGAACTGTCTCTTGTACTGTTTCCTGTGCACTTGCCTCTGGTAGTGTTTCCACCTCTGCCGCCATCGCTGGTGTCTGGACTGCCATCATCACCGCAAGTCCCATTGCTATCATCTTTTTTGATAAGTTTTTTCGCATGCGTCTACCTTCCTCTTCCTGAAATTTTGACCCTAACTGATACCCACGAATTGCTCTGTTACGATGAACTTAGCAATTCTAAAACGATTCGGATCCGCTATTTTTATTATAACTTTTATTACCAAATCTAGCAATCCGTGACAATTTATGTGACATTTTTTTTCATTATTTGGGCACACTTTTATAGCACAACTGCGCGCAGCACCACAAAACTTTTTCCTACACAAAAAAGAGTCGGGTAACTTACTCCCGACTCCTTTTTGCTCATCATTCAAGCTTTTCACTTACCTTGTTTTTTGCTGATCATGATAAACTATTTTTCGGTCGAATAAAATTGGCTAATTAGGAAATCCAAATTCCATCGCTTCCGAAATAGTATGTAACTCCGTTAATGACCTGTACTCCTGTGCATGCCGTTCCGTCTGCCTTAACATATACATATCCTTTAGATGTCAAAATCCATCCCTGCTTTCCGACAACTGCACCATCGGAATTTACATAGTAATAGCTATAATTGCATTGAACAACTTCATCTGTATACATGGTTCCATCCGCGTCAAAGATATAGTCAACTCCGTTTACAGTTGTGATTCCTGTGGAAATCTTTCCACCCCTCATGAAATACCAGCTGCCGTTTACATAGAACCATCCTTCCTTCGGTCCACATACACCCTGGCAAGCACCGCTCTGGTCAAAATAATACATCTTATTATCAATCACACGGTATCCAGTGACCATAATTCCGCACTCCGAAAAGCGCACTGTTCCCCATACATCATTTTCATTTGCATATTCGGTTCCAGTTGCAAAATAGTATTTCTTGCCATCGATAACTGCCCAGCCCTTTACATACTGAGACTGACCATTCAGATAATACCAGTTTCCATTGAGGGATATCCAACCAGGACCTGTGATGCCTCTTCCATCTGCTCCATAGCAGAAATCCAAATAGTGATCAAAAATTCCATCTTTCGTCACAAAATTTGTCTGCATCTTTCCATCTACAAAATAGTACTTACTTCCGTCAATTTCAGTTCTTCCAACTGGCAATCTATTTCCTGCCTTGTAATAATACTCACCATCTACTAGATTCCAACCAGCATTCAATTCTACTGTACGGACATAAGCACCATCTGCATCCAACACATAGAGACAGCCATCTTTGCAGAAACTCTCTGTTTTCTTGTCTATATCATCAAAATAGTAGGACTTTCCTCCAATTGTTACCCACTCGTTCTTTGCCAATATACCATCTGCCTTGGCATAGCTGTTTCCATCATTAACCCAGGTATTTTTCTGATATACACCATATGTATCAACCCAGTACTCGCCGCCATCTGCATCTAAAATACTGGTATCACGCACCATACGACCCTCGTTAATATAGTATGCGCCAACCCATCCAGTATATGGCTTTCCATTTTTATAGTAATAGTACGCACCATCATGACAGCTCCAACCATCTGCTGCAATGTCCTTTGACAAAACTTTTCCTGATGCGTCTGTTGTTATCACCTTGCCATCTACAACCTTTTCGCCGACCAACATTGCACCAGCATATCCGTCAAAATAATACTCGGTTCCATTGATTGTCTGGAAACCGGTAGCTACCTTTGCTGTCTGTGGATCGGCATAGTACCAGGTTCCACCCTTCAAAAACCAACCAGTATATGCCTGACCGCTATTTCCATACCAATGATCATAATTATAATCAAACTCGTTTTTCTTCATTTTTCCCCAATAATCAAATCCATACCAAGCGCCATCTGGAGTTTGATAATCGGTTTGTTTGATCAAGGAGCCGTCCTTTAAATAATAATAATTTCCGTCAACTAAATTCCAACCTTCAGAACTAATTGTTCCAAAGACTTCTCCGTCATCTCCGTACAGAGTATAGCCATTTTCTGTCTTTACTGCACCAGTCTGTAAGGTTCCTGTCTCACTAAAATGGTACTCGGTTCCACCAAGTGTAACATCACCAACAGCCAACTCACCTGATGCATACGCATAATGCCATTCACCGTATTGATCATAAGCCCAACCATTTACTGCTAAGCTTCCATCTGAATAAAAATAATAATACTTACCATCGATACGAACAGCATCATTTCTCACCATAAGTCCCAACGGTCCAAAATAATACCATTTTTCATTGACATTGACCCATTTTTCATTGACAGTCTTTCCATCCCTTATGTAATAGGTTGGTCCGCCCTCTGGTGCACCCCAAAAACCTTCTTTTTCAACACAACCAGTTACATGGCCACTTGCATCTGCTGAATAGATCATCTTCTCGCCGCCATCATAGCTGGCCTCAAATGTTGTATTAACTACCATAGCCGGGTTCAGCCAATAAACATAATCACCATCAAATAAAAAGCCAGTGCATAAACTGTCATCATCTCTTACAACATACCAATTACCATTTTGCTGATACCATCCGACAGTTGTAACGCGCTCACCATTCTGGTTTGTAATATAATAGTTTCCATTCAATACATAAACTTCATTTACAGCCAAACCATTCCAGCTAAAATAATAAATTTTACCATTTATGGTCATTTCCTTATAGCGTACCTCATCTCCGGTCTGGTCATAATAATGCCAATTTCCACTCCTATCCTGATACCACTCGGAAATGTATAAGCTTCCACTTGCCTTTGCGCGATAGTTTCTGTAATTATATTGGAAACTCTTTCCAGCATACATGATTCCATTCTCATCGAATCCATAGTAGGCACCATCAATTTGCATTATGCAATTCTTTACGATCTGTCCGTTTTGTACATAGGTGTAATTACCTGCTGCATCCAACTGCCAGCCATTTGCAGCCTGAACTGCAATCTGATCATCTACTGACTGTGTATACTCAGGACTTTTTGTCTCTTCTTCATCTGCATCTGTTTGTGTCGCAGATTCTTCTGTTTTGCTAACTGCAGCTTCTGATACCGTTTCTGGTTCAGTCACTTCTGACCAAACAGTAGACTCCTCAGCAGCTTCTTCCGTTGCTTCTGTTGTTTCTTCAACAGAAACTGGCTCTGATACAGTTTCTTCTGTTCCAACTGGCTCTGCAGTTTCAGATGTCTGTGTCGTTGCCTCCTGTGACCCTTCCACCTCTGCTGCCATTACCGGTGTCTGGACTGCCATTATCACTGCAAGTCCGACTACTCCAAGTTGTTTTTTGGATAAATTTTTCTTCATGCGTATACCTTCTCCTTTCTGAAGATGAGTTATTTTTAAATTCATCATTTCAAAAATTTTCTTTATTATACCCTCTCAGTTTTCTTTTTTCAATATATCTAACATTTTTTTCTCTTACAGATAGTACCAATCTCCATTCACCGGTAACTAGCCAATTTGCATTTCTCCGTTCTCACCAAGATAATACCAACAAGGTCCCACTTTGATCCAACCTGTTTGCATCTCTCCACTTTCAGCGAAATAATACCAATAATCATCAATATTCTGCCAACCCACCAACATAACACCTTGATCATCTAGATAATAAGAAATTGTAATCTTTTAGTTTGTTTGTGTTAAGCAACGTAAAATATTTTTAAATTACCAGTAAAAACGCGATTACTTTAAAGAAGAGCCCTGCTTTCGCATAGCTCTTTCCTTCCCTTAATCGTTGATATTCAAATTATAATTACGAAATCCAGATGCCATCTGCGCCAAAGTAATATACAATACCATTAATCATATGTACCCCAGTGCAAAGTGTTCCATTTGACTGAACATAGATATAACCGTTCTTCGTTAGAATCCAGCCTTTTGTTGTCACTACCTTTCCATCGGCATTGACATAAATCAAACTCATATCACGATCCTCTATATATTCATATTTTCCGCGTACAACATCTTTCTTCACAATTCGGTCTGTCAACATTTTTCCAGTAAGATTGTCAAACGCTTATTCAGTTTCATTTATTGTAACAATCGCAGCCACCTGCTTATCCGTAAAATCCATTACCCCTATTGTCTCGGTAATGACTTTACCGCCTTTCATATAATACCAGTCACCGTCTGCATAATACCAGCCATTTTGTGGTCCGCAAGCCCCTTGACAGATACCATTCTGATCGAAATAATATAATACACCATTAATAGTTCGATAGCCTGTACACATTTTTCCTGCTGCATCCGTTGATTTTTTTGCGAAACTCACATCAAAAAATGACTTAAAATAATAACGATTTCCATTTAATACTGCCCAGCCTTCCAAACATTTCGAATTACCATCAAAATAATACCATTTTCCATCAATCAACTGCCAGCCAACATAATCAGCACGACTTCCACCTGACTGATAATAGCTATTTCTATCTGCAGTATCGGTTGCCTCCTGATAATTTGTAAGTGGTGAAAATGCATCACTTATCATTTTTCCATCCCAATCAAATGAATACCATCTTCCATTAATTTGAACTTCATGTCCTACTATAAAACTTCCATTCAGTTTATAATAATATGCCCCATCAACTAACGACCAACCATCTTTCATGCCTGCAACATCGCATATATATACGCCATTTTTATCAAATAGATATTCCTTTCTATCTATCGTTGCCATACCATATACATGACTTACTCCATATTGTCCGCCATAGAAACAGTATAATTTTCCGTCAATTGTCATCCATTCTTTTTCTGCTAATGTGCCGTCTTCCTTTGCGTAGGAATCTCCTTCATTAACCCATTTATTGGTCTGATAAACACCATATTCATCTACCCAATAATACTTGCCAGATTCGCTGTCCCTTACAACTTGATTGCGTAGCATACGACCATTCTGCACGTAATAATCATCTACCCAACCGGTATAAAGCTCTCCATTTTTACTATAATAGCATTCACCATCATGATAGCTCCAACCATCCTCAAGTAAAAAACTTCCTTTAATAGCTCCACTATCATCTGTCATAATTAATTTTCCATCTATGACCTTTTCGCCTACAAGCATGGTTCCATCCGATTTTAAATAATACTGTGCACCATTAATCCACTGAAAGCCTGTACATACCTCTGCTGTATCAGGATCTGCATAATACCATGCTCCTCCTCGATTAATCCAACCGGTCAGTGCGTCACCATTTTCACTAAGCCAACGTTTTTCTGACCTCACCGAACTAAGCATTCTTCCACTTTTCTCAAACACATACCATTTTCCATCTGGAAGCTTATATGCTCCATCCCGCATTACTACTCCATTTTCAAGATAATAATAATTGCCTCCAATCAGGCTCCAACCGTCATGTGTAAGTTCTCCTAGCTTCGTTCCATCTTCATCGCATACAATGTAAGTTCCATTTTCTTCACATGCACCAGTTCTAAGAATACCATCTCCTGAAAAATGATAAAGTTTTCCTCCTATCCAGGCATCCCCTACTACCAAGTCACCTGATGGCTGCGCATAACACCATTCACCTGTACACATATATACCCAACCATTTTCAGCCATGACACCATTTGCATCAAAGTAATAGTATTTTCCATCAATATTTATTGTATGTACATCTACATTGTACCGATCATCACTAATCTGCATATAGCCATTTTCATTAAAATAATACCATTTCCCATCAATATTTTTCCAACAACTTTTAAGAATTTGCCCATTATTTACATAAACCATGCCTCTATACTCACCATAAAAGCCATCTTCAATGATCGGCGTTGCATGTCCTGCTGCATCAATTTTATACGCAGCACCATCTATGCTAATAAATCCTTGCAGTGTTGTCATCCATGGTCGCAGATAATATTTATATCCATCATCCTGAAAAAGTCCCACAAACAAACTTCCATCTTCTTTCACATAATACCATGAATTATCTATTTTATGCCATCCAACACTCTGAATCAGTTCACCGCCTTCATTTGACAAATAATAGGAGTCGTTCCAATATCCAATTTGATTTACTTTTAAATATCCACTATAATTATCAAATAAATACTTTTTTCCTTGAATTTCAACTATACCATTTACTTTATGCGCATTTTCATCATAATAGTACCATCTGCCATCCTTATCCTGATACCATTCTGATGCATACAATGTTCCATCCGCTTTTGCAATATATTCCGTATTATTATTCCAGAAACTGCAATCCTGATACATGTAACCGTTATAATCAAATCCGTAATAATTTCCATCTATTTTCAGAACACGATCATAGACTTGCGCATAGTAATACACATATCTCCACTTTCCATTTTCTGCTTGCTCCCACCAGCAACCATCTGCTGATCTCGCTTCATTGCTTTCTACATTGCTATTTAATGGTTCTGTTTCTAACTGTAATTCAGACTCAGATTCTGTTTCCTCATATAAGTTCTCTTCAGATACGTCCTCTGTTCCCTCTGATTGTTCTATTTGCGATTCTTCTGCTTCTGATATTTCCGGTTCTAACTCTTCTGCTTGAAGCTCAATCTCCGATAACGTTTCTGCCGATTCACTTTCAGCTTCTGGAATTGATTCCACCAAATCGCTTAGTTCAGTCTCAACTTCCTGTACTACCGCTGTTTCTTCCTGCTGTACCTGTGATTCTTCAGCTGCCATCGCTGGAGTCTGCGCTGTGATTAACACGGCAACACCTAACACTCCAATTTGTTTTTTTGAAAATTTTCCTCGCATTTAGTAACCTTCCCCTTTCCAATTTTAAAATTTGTAAAAGATCAGCTATGTTTTTTTCAGTATAAAGTTGCTTGTGCAGAAATGTCAAGACATATAAGATCAATTTCTTTGAATAATCTGTCTTTTATTCTTTTAGATGATATTTACTTTCACTTTACTGATGCTTTAATGCTGTTCAAAACTTCTCAATCAAGTGTTATCTCGCACAAAGACTATTGATGAAGACAATATAACAACCAAAATCACCTATCGTTTTTCTATAATATTTATCGTCTTCTTCATATCCTAGTGCATCTCTCCACTCAGTATTTTTTCCCTGCGTCTTTAAATAGCGCGCCATCATATTAAAATGAGTGATGACACTGTTGTGGCAGGCTGTGCGAAAAGAGTCCTGCTCCATCTTCTGGCTGCGATCTAAGCTCAGCCATTTTGCACGGATTTCAGCATATGTTGTTGCTTCTCCTATCAATTCATCATACAATTCCTGACCAACTGGATCATTTTCGATTTCCTTAAGTAATTTCTGATGCAGATCTCTCATCTGATCAAATGTCAGACTCTTTGGTGTTTCTAAATAGTTTTCGTATGTGCTAGCCATGTTTTACCTCCTTTTTCTTCTACTGCCTCTCAAAATACTCTATCCCATCCCTAGGATAAAAATATGTGCGAATATATCCATCTGTAGAGACAATTACAAACTCATTTGTATCTTTTAAATAATAGACATCATCTCCATCTTCTTTTTCTAGTTTATGGAGTGCTCTGCTGTCAGATACAACGGCAGCTGCGGCCTTTTCATATTCTTTAGCTGATGTAAAGCCCATCTCAATGCCATGCTTTTCGAAGTGTTCCTCACGAAGTGAATCACTTCGAAATGTGAGTGTGGATTTTGCAGACTGACTTGCCTGAGACGACTGTATCGCCTGCCCAAATAGATTATCTTGGCTTTGATCATTTTCGTACCAGCCAAAGTACCCTGCAAATAACAAGATAATGGCAGCCAAAATTGGATAGCGTTTTTGTATTTTCTTCACTTTTTCCTCTTCGAAAAAAGCGAGCCATGCATACGCATGACCCGCTCTCACTTAGTCAATCAGTTGCCTAATTAACCTACATATTGTTTTAATCCACAGTCGGTAATTTCACAGAGTCTGACATGTCAGCACAAAGCCGACTGTGGCTTGCCTCATGTCAGTGGGGGATACCGATTTCTCTCCGCCCACCACTGCCGTTAATTTTCCAATAGCAATTCATCTCGCCACCTATAGAGGTTGGAGAATCCTTGCTATTATTTTTGAATTACTCAGCCTTCGGACCTGCAGCTACTAAAGCCTTACCTGCCTCGTTGCCCTCGTACTTCTTGAAGTTCTTTACGAAACGGCTAGCAAGATCCTTTGCCTTTGTCTCCCACTCAGAAGCATCAGCGTAGGTATCGCGAGGATCAAGGATCTTCGGATCTACACCCGGAAGCTCAGTCGGAACCTCGAAGTTGAACATCGGGATCTTCTTGGTAGGTGCAGTTGTGATGGAACCATCCAGGATTGCATCGATGATACCACGAGTATCCTTAATGGAGATACGCTTTCCGGTACCATTCCATCCGGTATTTACCAGATATGCCTTTGCACCGCTCTTCTCCATCTTCTTAACCAGCTCTTCTGCGTACTTGGTCGGATGCAGCTCAAGGAATGCCTGTCCGAAGCAAGCGGAGAAGGTTGGAGTCGGCTCAGTGATACCACGCTCGGTACCTGCTAACTTAGCTGTGAAACCAGACAGGAAGTAGTACTTAGTCTGCTCTGGAGTCAGAATAGATACTGGCGGCAGTACGCCGAAAGCATCTGCAGACAGGAAGATTACGTTCTTTGCAGCCGGAGCAGCAGAGATCGGACGAACGATCTTCTCGATGTGCTCGATCGGATAAGATACACGAGTATTCTCGGTTACGCTCTTATCTGTGAAATCGATCTTGCCATTCTCATCAACAGTAACGTTCTCAAGAAGAGCGTTTCTCTTGATTGCATTGTAGATATCCGGCTCAGAATCCTTATCAAGGTTGATAACCTTTGCATAGCATCCACCCTCGAAGTTGAATACTCCGTTGTCATCCCAGCCGTGCTCGTCATCACCAATCAGAAGACGCTTCGGGTCAGTAGACAGAGTGGTCTTACCTGTTCCAGACAGACCAAAGAAGATAGCGGTGTTCTCACCGTTCATATCGGTGTTAGCGGAGCAGTGCATGGAAGCCATACCCTTTAATGGAAGGAAGTAGTTCATCATAGAGAACATACCCTTCTTCATCTCGCCGCCGTACCAAGTATTGATGATAACCTGCTCATGGCTGGTGATGTTGAATACTACTGCAGTCTCAGAGTTAAGACCTAATTCCTTGTAGTTCTCAACCTTAGCCTTAGATGCGTTGTAAACAACGAAATCTGGCTTGAAGTTCTCCAGCTCCTCAGCTGTTGGGCGGATAAACATGTTCGTTACAAAATGAGCCTGCCAAGCAACCTCTACGATGAAACGAACTGCCATTCTGGTGTCCTTGTTTGCACCACAGAATGCATCTACAACATACAGCTTCTTGTTAGAAAGTTCTTCCTGAGCGATCTTCTTTACTGCTGCCCATGCTTCTTCGCTTGCCGGATGATTATCGTTCTTATACTCGTCAGAGGTCCACCATACTGTGTCCTTAGAGTTCTCATCCATAACGATGAACTTATCCTTAGGAGAACGTCCGGTGTAGATACCAGTCATGACATTAACAGCACCCAGCTCGGTAACCTGTCCCTTCTCATAGCCTTCCAGTTCCGGCTTTGTCTCCTCTGCAAACAGATCTTCATAAGAAGGATTGTATACAACTTCTGTAGTTCCAGTAATACCATACTGGCTTAAATCCACTTTTGCCATTTTACATTAACCTCTCTTTTCTTAAATATCTGTATATAATTGGTGGCTTTGAGGCAAACCAAAAAGCATCCCAATCTATCTATATTATTCCAGAATTTTCACTAAAAGTCAATTGCTTTTTTTACCAATTGGGCACATCTTTTTGCCAGTTTTTAGGCTTTTTTGTTAAAAAATTAACATTGTGTTTAAACGCCATATACAAGCTGTCCAAGCCAGATGATAAATGGGATTGTTGCAGCAAATAAAATCGTAGATAGAAGCGTTGCCCTCGCACAAAGAGCTGGTTCCATATCATGCTGAATCGCATATACGCTTGTCAGATTTGCTACCGGACACGCCACATAAATCAACACTGCCATTCTTAAATTCGGATCTAACGGAAGAAGTGCCATCACTACTAACATTATAAGCGGGCAAATCAAATTTCTGATTAATGAGATCACATACGCTCTTTTTTCTGTCACAATCTGAATAAGATTTCCATCCGCAAGCATAACGCCGACGATGATCAGCGCCATAGGTGTTGTGATTCCTCCGATATTGGAGCAAACTGTCTGAAGCGGTCTTGGAAAATGCACATGAAAAATCAACATCAAAATGAGTGCAAGTGTACTTATATTAAGCGGTGTTAAGAAAATCTTTGGATGAAATTTCTGTCTTGTAAAAAGAGAAATCTGAAGTGTGAAAAATAACAAATTAAATGCAATAATTCCTGCTGCACCGTAAAGTGTTCCCCAATCTCCCATTAACGCAATACATAGAGGCATTCCAATAAAGGTGCAATTAGGATATGTGCAAAGTCCCGTGTAGGCTGCACGCTTTTTTTCCGGCACCTGTTTTATTTTTGCATATAGCATACACCCAGCTGATGTAAGTGCCATACAGGAAAAAAGAAGCGCCACAGCAATGGCAACATTTACTATATCTTGTCCACTTGCCTCCATGCTGCTTGCTGACAGCACTGTAAACGGAAGAATGAGTGATGAAACAAGTTTTGAAAGATAGCGCTGCTGCTCTTTTGTGATCAGATTTTTCTTTCCAGCCACGTAGCCGACGATTACATAGCCAAAGATTATAAGAATCTGCTCAAACACAATTTGCATTGACATAAAATAGTCCCCCTTGTTTTTTTACAAATCCATTATACCGAAAGGATTCCCACAGCGCAATAAAAAACTCCCACCATTCCTTTCGGATGATGAGAGTCTTTTTTTCTATCAATCAATTTTAAAAAATCTTTTGCAGGCAATTATGCTGCATGTGTTCCGTTTGACGTGCCTGATGTCTTTGCGCACTCTGCTTCAAATTCACGTAGCTTTCTTGCTGCCTGTGGTGTAAGTGTCGTTGGTACCTGGATCTCGACAACCGCATACTGATCGCCGAAGACTTTGGAATCCTTCATTGATACAATACCTTTGCCTCTTAAACGGATCTTGCTGCCTGACTGAGTACCTGGTTTTATCTTGCAGATAACATCACCATGAATAGTCTGAATGCGAGCCTCACCGCCAAATACAGCTGTTGTAAATGGAATCTGCACTGTCGTGTATACATCCATTCCTTCACGACGAAATCCTAGCTTATCCTGCACAGTTACTTTAAGTAACAGATCGCCTGTACGGCCGTTTCTTCCGACATTGCCTTTTCCTTTAAGACGAATTGTCTTTCCTGTATCTATACCTGCTGGAATCTTAATTTCAAGTGTCTGAACCTTTCCATCAGAACCCTGCAGACGAACTCTCTTATTTGCACCAAAGGCTGCTTCATCAAAGCTAACCGTAACTTCTGCTTTGACATCAAGGGAATTTGCTTCGTCTGCACCAGTTCCAAAGCCTGAACCATAATCAGATCCAAAGTCTGAATAACTACTGTAGCCATCTGCGCCCTGACCAAAACCAGAACCAAAGCCACTAGACGAATAGCTTCTCCTGCCTGAACTTCCAGTACCGCCAAAACCACCCTTAAAATGACCGCCGCCGAACAAATTTTTTAATATATCATCCATGTCGGCTTCATTTCCATTAAAATGATACTCCTGATAACCGCCGTTTTGGCCGGCATTCTTAAATCCGCCAAAACCACCAAAGCCGCCTGCTCCACCGGAATAGCTACCTGAGTAACCATTTGCGCCCTGACCAAAGCCTTCCTCAAATGCAGCATGGCCATACTGGTCATAAAGCTTACGCTTCTTCTCGTCACCGAGTACATCGTAAGCCTCATTTACCTCTTTAAAATGCTCTGCCGCTGATGCATCTCCTACATTACTGTCTGGATGATACTTCTTGGCTAATTTTCTATATGCTTTCTTTATTGCAGATGCGTCTGCACTGCGGCTGACACCTAATACTTCATAGTAATCTCTTTTCATCACAGTTCTCACTCCTTTTTTATGAAACGCTCCAAATAAAGAGCTTCGTGCTTAACTGTTTCCAAATGGCAGAACGATATTACCGTTCTGCTCTACATGTACTATAACACTTATTATTCTATCTGTCAATAAAATTCATAACTTATTTTGTGAAAGTTTTGCTATACCTACAGTTCACGCATCTATATTACGAAAGCCCTTCGGTGTAAATATTGGCTTATCAGTGAACTATAATATCACTTTTTCCCCCGCGATAATTCCATACATCTCTGGTCTTCTGTCGCGGAATAGTCCCCACTCGAGGCGCTTTTGTGCTAGCTCTGCCAAATCAAATTCGCTGTAAAGAATTTCTTCCTGATCGCGTGATGCTTCGCTTATAAGCTCTCCTGTTTCGTCTGCGATGAATGATGAACCATAAAAATTTAATGCAGATGTCTGGCCACCATTTCCTTCGCATGGCTCTACTGTTTCTGTTCCAATTCGGTTTGCTGCTATGACTGGCATCAGATTTGCTGCCGCATGACCCTGCATGACACGTCTCCAGTGCGGCATGCTGTCGCACTCTAGGATTGGCTCGGAGCCGATGGCTGTCGGGTAGAGCAAAATTTCTGCACCTAAAAGTGCCATGCTGCGTGCTGTCTCTGGAAACCACTGATCCCAGCAGATGCCAATTCCGATTGTTCCATAGCGTGTTTTAAATGCCTTGAAGCCTGTATCGCCCGGTGTGAAATAAAATTTTTCCTGATAATAATGATCATCCGGGATGTGCGTTTTTCGATATACGCCAAGCAGTGTTCCGTCTGCGTCTATACATGCTACGGAATTATACAGATTGTTGACATCCTTCTCATAAAAACTGATTGGAAGAACAACCTGAAGCTCTTTTGCAAGGCGCTTGCCCATCTGAACTGCCTTATTTTCTTCTACTGTCTTAGCATACTGATAGAAATCGTAGCGGCGCTGCTGACAGAAATATTCGCGTTCAAACAGCTCTGGCAAAAGAATGACATTGGCGCCGTTTGCTGCGGCTTCTCTGACCATTTCTTCTGCATGCGAAAGACTCTCTTTGGGATTTGTGCTGCATTTCATCTGAATTGCTGCTGCTTTTATTTTACTCATGAATTTTCCTCTCTTCTCCACAAATATCGCGTACAGCGTCCGATTTCGCTATAAGGATATCATGCGCTGCTATTTCGTTTCAATCATCTTGGAATCTGCTGTGTTATGCAGTGAATATTTCCGCCTCCTGTCAAAATATCTCTCGCAAAAACAGGTATTACCTTTCGGTCTGGATTCCACTGCTGCATAAGCTGCACAGCTCGCTCATCGCTTTCCTTATTTTCACCGCCAAACACTGGCAAAATGATCGCATCATTTGAAAAATAAAAATTGACATAGGATGCTGCAAGACGCTCTCCAACTTCTCGCATATCCTCGCCTTCCTCAAATGTATAGCCGTCAAGATCCTCTTTTGTGATGCATATCGGATGATCTGGAATTGGAAGCTTATGAATAACAAGCTTGCGGCCTTTTGCATCTCGCACGTTTTCAAGATACGATAAGCTTTGATGTGACAGCTCATACTGAGGATCATCTTTATTATCTGTCCACGCAAGCACTACCTCACCTGGGCGAAGAAATGCACACACATTGTCTACATGCTCATTTGTCTCATCCTGATAAATTCCTCGCGGAAGCCATAATACCTTCTTGATTCCAAGAAAACGTGACAGCTGTTCTTCAATCTGTTCTCTCGAAAGATTTGGATTTCGTCCGGCACTTAACAGACAGCTTTCTGTCGTTAAAAGTGTACCCTCTCCATCGCTGTGAATGGAACCACCTTCTAATACAAATGGCGCAGCATCGTACCAGTCAAAGCCAAACTGATCTGCAAATGCACTGGCAAATGCATTGTCTTTTTCCCAGGAAGCATACAAACCATCGACATTTCCGCCCCACGCATTAAATTCCCAATTTATGGCTCGAATAACAGAATCACTAGCAGAACTTGAACTTTGATCTGAACCTTCTTGATTTGAATTTGCAGTATTGTGTTTATTTGATTTAACAAAAGTAGGTGCCACATCTCTTGCCCATGCATCATCGGTATCTGCAAAGAAAAGCTCAATATTGTCCTGCTGCATTATGTCCGCGTTTTTATTTTCTCCAAACAGCTTTTCTTGTGCAATTGGAAGTGTTTTTTTCGTGACCGCAACGTAGACCTTCTCGCTCTGTGCTATGGCTTTGATCACTGCTGCAAATGCATTCCCTGCCGCTTTGGCCTCATATCCCCACGAACCTGGGCGCTTTGGCCATATTAGAATGCAGCCCTGATGCGGCTCAAACTCGCCGGGCATGTAAAAGCCGTCCTCACTCGGAATTTGCTTTATCAATTTCATATAAATTTCTGATTCCTTCCTCTTTCTTAGATGAATTCTATACGCGTCAATGTTTGACGAAACCATTACACCGATGTCGTTTCGTAACACCACTAAGAAAGTCTATTTTTGAAATCTTCATATCCAAAGCGCTTTACTGTCTCGATGGCTCCATCTTCATGAAGCAAGCAAATATCTGGCAGACCAATTCCATTAAATGTATTGTTTTTTACCATGGAATAAATTGCCATATCTTCAAATACAAGACGGTCTCCCACATGAATTTCATGGTCAAAGCTATAATCACCAATCACATCTCCAGCCAGACATGTCATGGATGAGAGGCGATATGTATAAGGCTTCTTACCAGCTTCATCGCCGCCTTTAAGCGGTGGGCGGTACGGCATCTCTAATACATCCGGCATATGACATGCTGCAGATGCATCCAATATCAGAATAGAAAGGTCATTGTCCACAATATCCTGAACCTCTGTTATCAGATAACCCGCGTTTAATGCAATTGCTTCACCAGGCTCCAGATATACTTCCAGATGATAGGTATCCTTTATTCGCTTTATAAGGCGAATCAGACGTTCAATATCATAGCCTGGTCTTGTGATATGATGACCGCCTCCGAGATTAAGCCATTTGATCTTCTTTAAATATGGTTCAAAAGACTTTTCAAAAGCGTTGAAGGTTGCCTCCAAATCATCAGAATCCTGCTCACAGAGTGTATGCACATGGAGTCCTTCTATTTCTTTTGGAAGTGTTTCTGGAAATTTTGCGCGCACTACACCAAGACGTGAACCTGGTGCACACGGATCATATATTGCATGACCCTCCTGTGTGGAAAACTCTGGATTGACACGCATTCCGATACTTACACGATTCCCGTTTTCTCTCTGACTGTTATTATATTCAGAAATGATTTCTTTGTGCTTTTCAAACTGCGCAAATGAATTGAAAATGATATGATCACAGATCGTTACAAGCTCCTTCATATCCTCTGTCTTGTAAGCTGGTGCAAAGACATGGTTTTCTTTTTTCATCTCTTCATATCCAAGCCTTGCCTCATAAAGACCGCTGGCGGTCGTACCACTTAAGTACGACCCGATCAGCGGATATACGCGAAACATTGAAAAAGCTTTCTGTGCCAAAAGGATATGACAGCCCGTCTCTTCTTCGACACGATGCAGACATTCCAGATTTTCTCTTAGCTTTTTTTCATCAACCACATAGGCTGGTGTTTTGATTGTTTCCCACATAGCTTCATTACTCCACGATCTGCGGATTTTCATCTACTACCCACGGCAGACCATAGCGGTTTAACATATCCATGTATGGATCTGGATCAAACTCTTCCACATTGAATACACCCGGCTTTTTCCATATCTTATCCATGACAAGCGCTGTTCCAATCATTGCCGGAACACCTGTTGTATAAGAGATTGCCTGGGAACCTACCTCGCGGTAGCACTCCTGATGATCACATACATTGTAGATATAGATGGTCTTCTTCTTTCCGTCCTTAGTTCCTGTATAAATACAGCCAATATTTGTCTTTCCTACTGTTCTTGGTCCTAAGGAAGCCGGATCTGGCAGCAATGCCTTTAAGAACTGAATCGGAACGATCTCTTTTCCTTCAAAGTTAATAGGTGATGTGGAAAGCATACCAACATTTTCAAGGCACTTCATATGAGTCAGATAACTCTGACCAAATGTCATAAAGAAGCGAATGCGCTTTACGCCTGGAATATTCTTTGCAAGAGATTCGATTTCCTCATGATGAAGCAGATACATATCCTTCTCACCAACCTGTGGGAAATCATATACACGCTTGATCTCCATCGGCTTTGTCTCTACCCAGTGACCATTCTCCCAGTAGGAGCCATTTGCAGAAACCTCTCTTAAGTTGATTTCCGGATTGAAGTTTGTTGCAAAAGGATAGCCATGATCGCCACCGTTGCAGTCTAAAATATCAATTGTCTCGATCTCATCAAAATAGTGCTTTAATGCATATGCACTGAAAACACTTGTTACGCCTGGGTCAAAGCCAGTTCCAAGAAGTGCAGTCAGACCTGCCTTTTCAAAACGCTCCTTATATGCCCACTGCCATGAATAATCAAAGTAAGCAGTGAAGCCTTCATCCTTGCAGCGCTTTTCATAAATAGCTCTCCACTCTGGATCATCTGTATCCTCTGGCTCATAGTTTGCAGTATCAATATAGTCAACACCACATGCAAGACATGCATCCATAATGGTCAAATCCTGATAAGGAAGTGCAACATTCAAAACAGCCTGTGGCTTATAGGAATTGATTAATGCCTTTAACTCTTCTACGTTGTCTGCATCTACCTGTGCTGTTGTGATTACAGTCTTTGTGGTACCCTCAAGCTTTTCCTTTAATGCATCACACTTTGATTTTGTACGGCTTGCAATGCAGATCTCTGTAAAGGTGTCGCTGTTCTGGCAGCACTTATGAATTGCTACACTTGCTACTCCACCACATCCAATAATTAAAAGTCTTCCCATCGTTTTGTCCTCCTGTTTTGTATTAGTTTTCCTCTTCTTCCAGCATATCCTCAACATATCGAGGAAGCATAAATGCACCCTTGTGCAGATTCGTGGTGTAATACCACGTTTTTATATTGCGCTCCTTCCAGCGTTCCACATTTAAATCTGTCAACGGATGATATTTTTTTGACGTAAATCCAAACAGCCAATAACCTGATGCACATGTTGGAATATGTGCCTGATATACTCTGCTTATTGGAAAGCTGTGGCTTGCTTTTCGGTGCATGGCGCGGCATGTATCCTCATCTTCATCATAGAATGGACTTCCATGCTGATAAACCATGATGCCATCCTCTTTTAAAGCGCGATAGCAATTTCCATAAAATTCCTTCGTAAACAATCCTGCCGTATGACCTAACGGATCAATTGCATCATTTATAATCAGATCATATTGATCATTCTTTGAACGAAGAAAACGAAGACCATCTGCGTAAAAGACGCGCACACGCGGATCATCCAGACCTCTTGCATTGTCTGGGAAAAACTTCTTGCAGACCTCTACAAATACCTCATCTGGCTCAACAACATCAATCTCTTCAATCTCTTTATAATAAGAAAGCTCTCTTGCTACGCCTCCATCTCCGCCTCCAATTACAAGCACATGGCGCACATTTGGATGAACTGCCATAGGCACATGAACGATCATCTCGTCATATACAAACTCATCCTTCTCGGAAAATACAATGCTTCCATCGGAGCTGATAAATCGTCCAAATTCCTTTGAATCAAACACGTCTATTCGCTGGAAATCGGTCTGCTCGCCGAACAGCTGCTTTTCCACTTTCACTGACATTTTTACCTTGTCAGTATGATAATCTGAAAACCAAAGCTCCATTTTTTATCCTTTCAGCTGCCACATTTTATTCTGCAGCCTTATAATACATTTAAATACTCTACTGCTGGATCTTCCGTTCCCTGCATAGAACAGCCCTTTTCCTTTGCATAAAGTACATATTCAATAATTTCGTCTGTAATAAGCTCGCCTGGTGCCAAAATCGGGATTCCCGGCGGATAACACATGACAAATTCGGCACAAATGCGGCCAGATGTCTCTCTAATTGGAAGGCGTGTCTTTTCTGAATAAAATGCTGTCTGCGGTGATACAAGTACCTTCGGATTAATGTACTCTGTATTTAACATACTAGCCGGGTCCTTTGAATACAAACGCTTTATATCGGCAAGTGCACCAACAAGACGCTCTATATCCTGAATGCGGTCTCCGATAGAAATATAAGCTAAAATATTTGCTATATCACCAAGCTCAATCTGAATATCATACTCATCACGAAGCAAATCATAGACTTCGATTCCCGCAAGACCAATATCTCTTGTGTAAACAGAAAGCTTTGTGACATCAAAATCATAAACGCTTCCTCCATTGATTAAATCCTTGCCGTAGGCATAATAGCCGCCAATCGCATTGATTTCATCACGGGCATACTCTGCCATTTTTGCGACCTTTGCGAAGGATTCTTTTCCGCGAAGTGCCAAATTTCTTCTGGAAATGTCAAGGCTTGACATCAACAGATATGATGCACTTGTTGTCTGTGTCAGGTTAATAATCTGACTGACATACTCCCAATTTACGTTCTTTCCTGTTAAAAGGATGGAGCTTTGCGTCAGGCTTCCGCCTGATTTGTGCATGGAGACTGAGGCCATATCTGCTCCTGCATCCATCGCACAAACTGGAAGATTTTCTCCAAAATAAAGATGCGTTCCATGTGCCTCATCTACAAGCACCTTCATGCCATGTGCATGTGCCACCTTTACAATGGAACGAAGATCCGAACAAATTCCATAGTATGTCGGATTATTGACAAGGACAGCTACTGCCTTTGGATGTTCAAGAATCGCCTTTTCTACCTCGCTTACCTGCATACCAAGCGAGATTCCCAGACGATTATCCATCTCCGGATTTACATATACTGGAATTGCACCGCAAAGCACAAGTGCATTTATTACACTCTTATGAACATTTCTCGGCAAAATGATTTCATCTCCTGCCTTGCAGACAGAAAGCACCATACCCTGAACAGAGGACGTTGTTCCTCCAACCATAAAAAATGCATGATCGGCACGAAATGCCTCTGCCGCTAACTCTTCTGCCTCCTTAATTACTGAAACCGGATGACACAGATTATCAAGCGGCTTCATGGAATTGACATCAAGACTGACGCATTTTTCACCAAGAAGCTCGACTAATTCCGGGTTTCCACGTCCTCTCTTATGTCCTGGCACATCAAACGGAACCACTCTTCGTTTCTTTAGCTTTTCAAGCGCCTCATAAACTGGCGCGCGCATTTGTCCTTTTTCCATTTGCCTACAGTCCTCTCAATTTGATGACCTGTTTCTTTTATAAAAAAAGGAACAGGCTGCATCACCTGTTCCGTAAAGTCCTATGTATCGTTTTTTCGCACGCATGCTTTTGCCCAGATGTGCATCCGATTATTATTGACCGTTTCACAAGTGATGTTTCGACCGGATGAGCACACTACTGTGCCATGTCCCGTCAACTTATAAAATTTGAGCTTCTAACTCAATCAATAACGCGGTTTAAAAACCGCAATCGGCAGCTGCCCCGCCTGTCCGTATGGGCTTAATCCTCATCATTAGATGCGGATAGGCATGCGCAATAAAACGCGCTATTTGTAATATAACACGTTTGTTTCAAAAATGCAATTGTTTTTTTTTACATTTTCAGTTTTTGTGAATAGATGTTTCTTTATTCTTGTTCCTCCTTCCACAAATCAATAAACTCCAGAAGTGCTTTCGCCTGTTTTTCTTTTGTTTTTTTAGACGTTTTTTTCAGAATACAGTCAATTTGATCTATTCCTTTTTGATCCATTCGCGCTAACCATTGCCCGTCTCCATATACGCGCCCCTTTGTTATCTCCACAATCTGAAATGGATCGTAGCTGTCTAGCCCCATATGTTCCAGTTCCTTTTTTATTCCGTATCGTGTTCTAGGCATACAGCGATCCTCTAAAAATTGCTCATATTCTTGCCACGAAGGTTTTTCGCGGCTGCCAAATGCCCGACTAATCAGATCATCTGTGAAGTTCCAGATTTCCAGTCTGTTTATTGCTGGATAAATGTCCAACAATGTTGCTGGTTTTTTACGATCCATATATACATAGACAATTCTTGAAGACTTTTTTGCCTCATCTATAACATTGCTTACTGTACCAAGCGACACTCCTGCCTTTTGCGCAGTCTGGCGCATGGAATTTCCCTGCTGATAAAGTGTGCAAATTTTTGCCTTCTTCCTTTTTGCAACATTAATCGCTGCCCTTAGTTCATCTCTTTCTTTTGCACACTTCGCATATTCTTCCATCACTCGCTTTAATTTGCGGTTAAGGCGCTCGATTTCCTTATCATTTTGCGTTTCCTTTATATCCTTATCTTTCTTTTCACTTTCAATCTCCATTTGCGGCCTCCTTTCCCTTAAAAATAGTATATCCGTATATGTTCAAAAAATCAATCTTTTTATGAACATATATATTAAACCAAATTATTTTTCTTCTTGCAAACGTCCTCTTTTCTCCCTTATAATAGCAGAAACAGGAAGAAAATAATATAATTTTCAGCTAAAATTTACCAAGGAGGTCATTATGCCAATCGATATGAAAGCGGCGATTTGCCGTTCTGCTTCCGAACTTTTAACAAAAAAGCGTACTAAAAAACTTACAGTTAAGGATATCGTTGAGGAGTGCGGCATCACACGCCAAACCTTTTATTATCATTTTCAGGATATTCCAGATCTTATCTGCTACATGATGGAGCAGGGTTCTAAGGAGCTTTTGGAAAATTGTCTTGCCCAGCCAACGCTTGAAGATAAAATTCGTTACCTGTTAAGCGTTGCGCTTAATGCCCATCCACTGATTCAGCGCACCATTTCTACCAGCTATCAAAGTGAGCTTGAGCCACTTTTACTTGAACAATTTTATTCTTTTTTCGATCAGCTGACTAACGAATCTGCTTCTTCCTCTCTTGTTTCAGACAGCTTGACAGCATCACAAAGAAAGCTTCTCCTTCGCTATCACAGTCTGGCTTTTCTAGGTCTTGTCCGCACCTGGTCTAAAGATGATTCTGCTCACATGGATGAAATCGTGCATGATCTGGCTCAATTCTTTACACACAAAACACACTAATAAATCTTTTTACACTTTTTAAATTCTGTCCATACACAATACAAATTGTGACTATTGTTTTGGTGTGCCTTTCTTTCTATAATAAAAGGAGCAAAGAAAAGGAGGCACGATGCTATGTTTGCTGCAAAAATGATTGAACTTGACGAAAAACTCCGTCATCTCCATGAACGAATTGACGATGGTGAACACGAAGATATTTCCGCACTGATGTGTGAATTAAATGCTCTGACAGAAGAATATAATCTGGAGCAGGATGCAATACGCTATCGTTTGAAGGAATGTAAAGTACCCAAAATTCAGGCACTGATTTCCATGTACAATGACGTCCAGGAACGAATGCACAATGCCGCCGAGAGCGACCCCGAAGCTACGTGGAATGAAAATGCTGAAAACACTGCGCTGCTTGCGGAATACGCGCTTGATTTTGCAATTCTCGCTGCTGACCGCGCACTGCTTCTCTCCTTAAAGGCAATTCAAGAGCAGAAAGAGGCCAGCAAAATTGAACTCCAGCAAAATAATCTTGTTTAAAACTAAGAAAGGGGTACTACCATGAAAGAGGTCAAATCACCAAAGAAACCGTTGATTTACTATTATGTGATTGTCCTGCTTGTACTGGCTGCATTCAACTTCTTCGTCTCCCCGCTTTTATTATCGCGTCAGGTGACTGAGGTTGACTACGGAACATTTATGAGTATGACGGAAAAGAAAAACATCGGACGCGTTGAGGTTGAGGATTCTCAGATCATCTTTACCGATAAAAATAATGACAACATATACAAAACAGGTGTCATGGATGATCCAAATCTCACAGAACGACTTTATCAGTCTGGTGCTACATTCTCAAAGGATATCGAACAGACGATGTCGCCTATCATGAGCTTTCTATTAACCTTTATTCTTCCAATGGTTATCTTCGTTGTTCTTGGACAATACCTTGGAAGAAAGCTTTTAGAACAGGCTGGTGGAAAAAATTCCATGGCATTTGGCATGGGAAAGAGCAATGCCAGAGTTTATGTTCAGTCTACTGAAGGCATCCATTTTGAGGATGTTGCCGGTGAAGATGAGGCAAAGGAAAATCTTGCTGAGATTGTTGATTATCTTCACAATCCAAAGAAATATACTGATGCCGGTGCCTCTATGCCTAAAGGTCTTTTGCTTGTAGGCCCTCCTGGAACTGGTAAAACAATGCTTGCAAAGGCTGTTGCCGGTGAATCTGGTGTTCCTTTCTTCTCAATTTCCGGTTCGGAATTTGTTGAAATGTTCGTTGGTATGGGTGCTTCTAAAGTCCGCGATCTTTTTAAACAGGCAAAGGAAAAAGCGCCTTGTATTGTCTTTATTGATGAGATTGATGCTATTGGTAAAAAACGTGATGGTCAAGTAGGCGGAAATGATGAGCGCGAGCAGACATTGAATCAGCTGCTGACAGAAATGGATGGTTTTGAGGGAAATAATGGTGTCATAATTCTGGCTGCCACAAACCGCCCTGAATCTCTTGATCCGGCTCTGACACGTCCTGGACGTTTTGACCGCCGTGTTCCTGTAGAACTTCCTGATTTAAAGGGACGTGAAGCAATCCTTAAGGTTCATGCAAAGAAAATCAAGCCGGCAGATGATGTTGACTTTCATACAATTGCAAGAATGGCATCTGGTGCTTCCGGTGCTGAGCTTGCCAATATAGTAAATGAAGCTGCTCTTCGCGCTGTACGTCAGGGACGAATTATTGTCCATGAGGCCGACCTTGAGGAAAGTGTTGAGGTTGTTATTGCTGGTTATCAAAAGAAAAATGCCGTTCTCTCTGATCAGGAGAAAAAGGTAGTTGCTTACCATGAAATCGGTCATGCACTTGTCGCTGCACTGCAGTCTCACTCTGCACCAGTTCAAAAAATCACGATCATTCCACGTACCTCTGGTGCTCTTGGCTACACTATGCAGGTTGAGCAGGGTGACAAATATTTGATGACAAAAGAAGAGATTGAAAATAAAATTGCAACCTTTACAGGCGGCCGTGCCGCTGAGGAAGTAGTTTTCAATCAGATTACTACTGGCGCTTCTAATGATATTGAGCAGGCAACAAAGCTTGCACGTGCCATGATTACACGCTATGGTATGAGTGATGAGTTTGACATGGTTGCCCTTGAGACTGTAACAAATCAGTACCTTGGCGGTGACGCTTCTCTTGCATGCTCTGCTGATACACAAAAGGAAATTGACCGTCAGGTAACTGAACTTGTGAAGAAACAGCATCAAAAGGCAAAGAAGCTTCTTCTTGATAATCGCGACAAACTGGATGAATTATCAAATTATCTATATGAGAAGGAAACGATTACAGGAGAAGAATTTATGGAAATCTTAAACAGAGATTCAAATACTGCTTCAGGAGGTGAATTAAAATGAGAAATCGTTCCCGTTTCGGTTGGATTGAGCTGATCGAAGGAATACTTTTGATTATTCTTGGAATTTTCTCTTTTCTTCGTCCAAACAGTATGTTATCCGGCTTTGTCATGTTCTTTGGACTTATTGCACTTTGTATCGGAATCCTCGACATTATCTTTTATGTCAGAACAGAGGAACATGTCGGCTTTGCGCCAACTATTGCTCTTATATCCGGATGCTTAAGCGTTCTTGCTGGTCTGATGCTTCTTGTATATCCTGGTGCTGTGAAATGGGCTTTTTCACTTTTCTTCCCGATGTGGTTTATCGCTCATTGCATTTCACGACTGTCACAGCTGCCAATGATACGCATTTGGACAGTAAAATGGCATTATTACTTTATTATGATTGCAAATATCATTGGTCTTTTTCTTGGCATTTTCATGCTGATTCGCCCTGTTGCTGCACTCATATCACTTAGCTATCTAATTGGAATTGATTTAATTTTACTAGGCATTGATTCCATCATCCTCGCATTTAGCAGGATGGGAAGTGACTGGTAATCCCATACTTTTTATAATGGAGTCTGCAATTTGTTCTGCGGACTCTTTTTTTTGATCCTTCTGCCACTTTAAAAAGACATTTAATAATGCACCGCCATAAAAATAAAGCTCATACTCTGGAATTTTATACTTTGGCATAATTCTCTTGCTCATGTAATCATTCATCGCATCCCACAGAATATATTGCAGCTTTGCATCTACCAGTTTTCCAATAAACATCTCATACTGATCGAAATATTTCAATGCATGAACGATGCTGCTTCTATTATGAAAGCGTCCTATCTTTTCTGTTCTGCACTCACGTATATATACAGCAACTATCTCGTGAAAATAATCAGACAGCGCGTCTTCCTTTGTCTCATAATAATGATAAAATGTCATTCTTGATACGCCAGCCGTCTTTACAATATCTGAGATTTTAATTTTCTCATATTCTTTTTTATCCATCAAAACGAACACGGCTTCCCCGATACACATCCGGGTAAACCGTGTTCGTTTATTATGTTCTCTAGAAAATAAATTGACCACTATACTATACCTCCAAAATAAGTATTCCCTCTGTTCACCCTATTTTTATTTCAGTATAGCACATTTTTCTTAATCATGAAAGTAAAGATTCTATTACATCTTCTGCATATTCAAGATGATCACATCTCCACGCATCTGCTCCGCAGAAAACAAGACCATTTTTTGCATCGCCCGTGACTGAGGTAATCAGCGCATCTGTAATACAATATGGAATCTTATCTGGACGGCAATTTTTCAGACAGCCTCTGCAGCGCACTGGCGCTATGCGTCCTCCAGACATAATGGTATCACTAAATTTATTTCTGACAGCTCGTCCCGGAAGACCAACAGGACTGTCAATCAAAATAATATCTTCCTTTGATGCATCAAGATAAGCCTTCTTAAAAGCATCTGACGCATCACATTCATATGTTGTAACGAAACGAGTAGCTGCCTGAATAGCGTCCACGCCTAACGAAAAAGCATGATCTGCTGCTTCCTTTGTGCTGATGCCTCCTGCCAAAACGACTGGAATTTCTTTGTTAAAACGCGCCGCATACTCACGGCAGACTTCAATAATATTACGCACCTCTTTTTCATAGACATCAAAGGTATAATAGGAGAGCTGATCTTTTGCAAAGCCAAGATGACCACCAGCAAGCGGTCCTTCAATAATCACAAAATCTGGTGCGCAGTGATGCTTTTTCTCCCAATAGCGAAAGATTACACGCGCCGATTTTTCAGTTGAAACGACTGGTGCAAGTGCTGGTGCCTCCACAGATTGATCCATCTCTTCCATGGCATTTGCAACAATTTTAGGAAGATCAACTGGAAGACCTGCTCCGCATACAAGAAAATCTGTTCCTGCCTTAACAGCAGCCCTAACATACTCTTCGTAATGCTGCATGGCAACCATAATATTAAAACCGATTATGCCATCTGGACTGATTTTTCTTGCTTTATCAAATTCACTTTTGATTGCACGAAGATTTGCCTCAAACGGATCTTTGTCAAATTCAGGATCTAAAAATCCAATCTGCGCTGCTGATATCGTGCCGGCTCCTCCTGCCTTTGCGACTGCACCAGCCAGTCCAGAAAGACTTACACCGACACCCATACCGCCCTGAAAGATCGGCTTTTTCAGCTCTTTATTTTTTATTTTTATCATATTTTATTCCCTGCCATAATCAATATTTACGAAATCTCTGATAGCGGTGTTCGCACAGCTCTATGCTGTCCATACTGCCATATTTTAATAAAAACTGATCAATCTGGCTGCGAAGTGCCTCTGCTACATCTTCCATCTGATCCTTTGAAAAATGTTCCGGCTCCTCAAATACACGCTCGACAATTCCTGCCTTTTTCAAGTCGGCAGCTGTAAGCTTCATACTGTCAGCAGCCTCCTTTGCACGCTTGCTGTCTTTCCAAAGAATACTTGAAAATCCTTCAGGAGAAAGGATGGAATATACTGCATTTTCCATCATCCATACCTCATCTGCTACTGCAAGCGCGAGCGCACCGCCGCTTCCGCCCTCTCCAATCAAAATGGAAAGAATTGGTGTCTTTAAAGATGACATTTCAAAAAGATTTCTTGCGATTGCCTCTCCCTGGCCATGCTCCTCTGCTTCAATTCCACAGGCAGCGCCTGGCGTATCGACAAAGCAAAGAATTGGACGATGAAACTTTTCAGCCTGCCTCATCAAACGAAGTGCCTTTCTATAACCTTGCGGGGAACACATGCCAAAATTTTCATTTTTCTCCTGTGCAATCACAGTGACAGGCTGACCATCAAAAAAGCCAATTCCCGCCGTAACAGCTTTATCATCTGTCATTATTCGATCACCATGAAATTCATAAAACTGATCAATTAGTGCATTAATATAATCATAACCTATAGGACGTTTTTTATCGCGTGAAAAGCAAACGCGGTCCCATGCCGAATATTTTTTCTGAATATTTTCTTCTGCTGCTTTGACATTTTCAATTTCAGTTTTTTCTGCGAAAGAACTTATCTTCAATTCAGCCGATACACTATGAAGATGCAAAAGGTCTGTCAGCACTTTCTTTTGCTCATGACGCTCAACAATGCGATCCACAAAGCCATGCTCAAGCAAAAATTCTGCTCGCTGAAAGCCTGCCGGGAGGCGCTGTCCTGTCGTCTGCTCTATAACACGAGGTCCCGCAAAACCAATAAGTGCCTTTGGCTCTGCCAAAATAATATCAGCCTCCATAGCAAAGCTTGCCGTCACACCACCTGTTGTTGGGTCAGTAAGCACACTTATATATAAAAGTCCTTCATCACTGTGACGCTTAAGCGCAGCTGATGTCTTTGCCATCTGCATAAGAGATATAATTCCCTCCTGCATTCTTGCACCGCCAGAGCATGTAAAAATGATAATAGGCAGCTTCTTTTTTGTTGCCTCTTCTGCTGCACGCGTAATTTTTTCGCCTACTGCCTCTCCCATGCTTGCCATCATAAAGCGGCCATCCATCACGCAAAGCACACACGGCTCACCGCCTATTGTACATTGTCCTGTTACAACGGCTTCTTTTAATCGTGTCTTTAACCTCGCAGCAGCAATTTTTTCCTCGTACCCTTCAAACTCCATGGGATTTTTGCCCACAAGATCCTGATCCCATTCAAGAAAGCTTCCCTCATCTGCAATTCGCGCAATACGCTCCTGTGCACGGACACGAAAATAGCCATTGCAGCTTGGGCAGACATAGAAATTTTTTCTGACATCCTCTGCTACTATCGCCTTTTTGCACATGCTGCATTTGCAAAGAAGACCTTCTGGCACCTCTGGTTTCTTGCGGATTCCGGCAAATGGCCGCACCAATGTCTTTTTAAATACATGATCGAGATTCATAATCTTTATGCCTCCTGCTGAATACGGTCAATAAATTCAATGTCAATATTTCCTGCCAGAAAATCCGGATGATTAAGCAGCGCATACTGATAATTGACATTGGTATCAACGCCCTCTATGATTACCTCACCGAGCGCACTTTGCATTTTTTGAATTGCCTCACGTCTGTTTTTTGCCCACACACTTATCTTTGCTATCATTGAGTCATAATATGGCGGAATCGTATAGCCACTATAAATTGCAGAGTCAATGCGCACTCCCTTGCCTCCTGGCAGATGAAGTCCTGTAATAGTTCCTGGACATGGCAAAAAATTCTCCTCTGGACGCTCTGCATTTATTCGTACCTCAATTGCATGGCCACTAATCTTTACCTGATCCTGTGTATAAGAAAGCCTCTTTCCATCAGCGATTCGAATCTGCTCTTTAATCAGATCTATTCCTGTGATCCACTCCGTAATGGGATGCTCTACCTGGATTCTTGTATTCATCTCCATAAAATAGAATCTGCCATCTTGCTCAAGCAAAAATTCAATTGTTCCAGCATTAACATAACCTGCTGCCTTGGCTGCACGCACTGCTGTCTCTCCCATTTTTTGACGAAGCTCTGGCGATAATGCTGCACTTGGTGCCTCCTCGATCATCTTCTGATGATTTCTTTGAATAGAACAGTCACGCTCACCTAGGTGAATTACATTCCCATAAGAATCTGCAAGAATTTGAAATTCAATATGACGCGGTCTTGTAATAAAATGCTCAATATACATAGCATCATCGCCAAATGACTGCTTTGCTTCTGCCTGTGCTATTGCAAAATTTTTTACAAACTCTTCTTCATCCTTTGCCGTGCGCATTCCCTTGCCGCCTCCGCCAAGGACTGCCTTAATCATAACTGGATAACCAACCTTTTTTGCAGTCTCTTTCGCATCCTTTTCATCATACACTGCATGATCACCGCCAGGTATAACTGGCACACCGGCACTAATCATAGTCTCTCTGGCAGCCTGCTTGTCACCAAGTTTAGCAATCACATTAGAATCTGGCCCGATAAAAATAATGTTGCATTCTTCACACAGTTTTGCAAAGCGGCTGTTTTCCGACAATAATCCAAAGCCTGGATGAATGGCCTCTGCACCTGACACAATTGTTGCACTTATGATACGCTCCATTGACAGGTAGCTCTCGCTAAGCTTTGCCGGTCCGATACAAATTGCCTCATCTGCGAGCTTCGCATGAAGCGCATCCTTATCGGCCTCTGAATAGACTGCTACCGTTTCAATCCCCATCTCTCGGCAGGCACGAATAATGCGCACTGCAATCTCTCCCCGGTTTGCTACAAGAACTTTCCTGATCATGTTATCTCCTATCCTATCATAAATGTTAACTCAGCACGGACAACTACCTTGCCATCCACGCTTGCAACTGCCTCTCCAATACCTACAGGTCCTTTTGTCTTGATGATCTTTGTCTCAAGACGTACCTTATCACCAGGCACTATTTTTCCGCGAAAACGGCACTTGTCAATTCCGCCAAAGTAAGCTGTTTTTCCCTTATTTTCTGGAAGTGAAAGAATTGCAACTGCACCCGTCTGCGCCAGTGCCTCGATTGTCAAAACACCTGGCATAACTGGTTCCTGCGGAAAATGACCGGCAAAAAACTCCTCACGGTATGATACACATTTATATCCAACAGCATACTCACCCGGTACATAATCCTCTATGTAATCAATTAATAAGAACGGATGACGATGCGGAATAATATCTTTAATCTGGTTAATATCTAAATGATTCATATTCTGATTCTCCAATTTTTGGCTTAAGCTTCTTCTATAATAAACAGCTTCTGACCGTACTCGACAGCATCACCGTTTTGTGCACAGATTTCTTTTACAATGCCATTTTGTTCGCAGGTAATCTCATGCATCAACTTCATTGCCTCTACAATGCCAAGCGTCTGACCCTTCTTTACGCGGTCACCTACTGATACAAACGGTGCTTCTCCTTCTCCCGGTGCCGTATAAAAGATACCAACAAGAGGAGAATCAATATATTTGTCAGATGATGCTTCATCTGTCTTTTTTGATGTATCTGCGTCAAAAACATCCTCACAATTTTGAACAATGGCAAATTCTGACGCTGCGTTTTTTACTTCTTTCTGCTGCACAACGATTTCCTTTGCTGCATTTTTCTTTAGGCGAAGCTTTATCTCTCCTGTCTCGTAGCAAAAATCATCCAGCTTTGACTTTGATACGTGATCGATCAGCTTCAAAAGATCGTCCAATTCCATATGACTTTTACCACCTTTACGCATTTTCGTATTTCTTTATTAAAATTGAAGCATTATGGCCGCCAAATCCAAGTGAATTGCTCATCGCATAGACAACATCTTTTTCCTTAGGCGCCCCAATTGTGTAGTCAAGATCACATTCCTCGTCAGTCTCTTTTGTGCCCATCGTCTGATGAATGTAGCCTTCCTCAACAGACTTTGCACATACAACAAACTCGACGCCTCCTGCTGCTCCAAGCAAATGGCCTGTCATGGATTTTGTTGAATTGATGCAGACATTTTTTGCTGCCTCTCCAAATGCCAACTTAATTGCACGCGTCTCAAAAAGATCATTGTGATGCGTTCCAGTTCCATGTGCATTGATATATGTGATTTCTTCTGGAGCAGCCTTTGCCTCTGTCATGGCAAGCTCCATTGCCTTAGCTGCACCGCTTCCATCTTCGCATGGTGAAGTGATATGGAATGCGTCTGCTGTAGCTCCATAGCCTACTACCTCTGCATAGATATGCGCACCGCGTGCTTTAGCATGTTCAAGCTCCTCAAGAACAACTACACCTGCACCCTCTCCTAAAACAAAGCCTTTTCTGTTTTTATCAAACGGAATTGATGCGTACAGCGGATCATCTGATGTTGAAAGAGCAGTCAGTGACTGAAATCCTGCAATTCCTGTCGGACAGATACTGCTCTCTGCACCGCCTGCAAACATAATATCAGCATCATCATACTGAATTGCACGAAATGCATCTCCAATGCAGTGTGTACCAGATGCACAAGCTGTTACGACATTCGTGCACTTTCCGCGAAGTCCAAGCTGAATTGAAACATTTCCTGCTGCCATGTTTGAAATCATTCTAGGAACCATAAGCGGATTGACACGGTTCACCTGTCCCTTTAAAATCTTTTCATGCTCTGATTCCATCATCTCAAGAGAACCAATTCCTGAACCTATCACAACGCCTGCGCGAAATGCATCCTCTTTTGACAGATCAAGACCTGAATCCTCAAGCGCTTCTTTTGATGCTGCCACAGCATAGTGTGAAAAGCGATCCATTCTCTTTGCTGCCTTAAAATCCATACGATCTGCTGCCTTAAAATCCTTTACCTCGGCAGCAAGCGTAACCTTATAACCAGTCGTGTCAAAACGAGTGATCGGTCCGATTCCAACCTTTCCCTCGCGGATTCCCTTCCAGAACTCCTCTACTGTATTTCCAATCGGAGTCACAGCACCCAAGCCTGTCACAACTACTCTTCTTTTCATCTATTATCCTTGCCTTTCTGCTATGTTATTATAGATTACATTCCGCCATCGACCTGAATGACCTGACCGGTAATGTATGACGCATCATCTGACGCCAGAAAGGCCACTGTTTTTGCCACATGCTCTGGCTTTCCAAATGTACCTGCCGGAATCTGGCTAAGAATCTGATTTCTTACCTGATCACTTAATTTCTGCGTCATATCAGTTTCAATAAAACCTGGTGCTACAGCATTTACGGTGATTCCGCGCGATGCAAGTTCCTTTGCTGCTGATTTCGTAAGACCTATAACACCAGCCTTTGATGCCGCATAATTTGCCTGTCCTGCATTTCCAAAAATACCAACCACTGAAGAAATATTAATAATTCTTCCGCTTCTTTGGCGAAGCATTGGACGCGCCACGAGACGCATCGTATGAAAAGTTCCCTTTAAGTTTGTATCAATGACTGCGTCAAAATCCTTCTCTGATATACGCATCAAAAGATTGTCACGCACGATTCCTGCATTGTTGACTAAAATATCAATTCGACCATATTCGCTAATGATATTATTTATAAAAGCTTCGCACTCAGCTGCATCTGCCACATTGCACTGCACACCTACAGCCTTGCCGCCTGCCTGTGTAATCTCATTTACTGTCTCATCAGCTGCCTGTTTTGAGCCATTGTAATTAACAATTACAAATGCTCCTTTAAGCGCAAGCTCCTTTGCAATGGCTCTTCCGATTCCGCGGGATGCCCCTGTTACGACTGCAATTTTTTCTTCTAACATACTTCACCTCACGCCTTTGACAGACATTTTTCAAGTGCTATGGCATCCTCGAAAGAGGATACGTTATATACAGTTGCCTTTGGTGCAATCTTTCTCATAAAACCTGCAAGTGTCTTTCCAGGTCCTATCTCAACAAAAGTATCCACACCGTTTTCAAGCATTGTCTCGATACTTTGCTGCCAGCGAACAGAAGAATAAATTCCTTTTGCAAAAAATGTACTAATCTTTTTACTGTCTGTCACTATTTCGGCAGTTGCATTTGCAACATAAGGAACCTGCAGCGTTGAAAATGACATTGATTCCATCTCCTTAAGCAGCGCTTCTCCTGCTGGTTTTAAAAGCAGGGAATGAAATGGTCCACTGACTTTAAGCTCCACAACACGCTTTGCACCTGCCTCTTTTAATGCTAAAGATGCCTGCTGCACCTCATTAGTCAGACCAGTTATTACTATCTGACCAGGACAGTTATAATTTGCGATCCATACATTTTCAAAGCTTTCAAGAATTTCTTCTATTTTTTTTGCATCTAATCCTAAAACAGCTGCCATTGCGCCTTCACCGGCTGGAACAGTGCTCTGCATCAAAATTCCTCTGCGTCGCACTAACTTTATAGCATCTAGCTCGTTCATGCCGCCTGCTGCTGCAACTGCTGCATACTCTCCAAGGCTTAAGCCTGCTGTGATGTCAGGATTAATGCCGCGTTTTTTTAGTTCCTGCACAATTGCAAGGCAAACGCTTACCATACATGGCTGTGTGTACTCTGTCAAGTTAAGTTCTTCGTGCTCACCAAAACACATTTCCTTCAAATCGAAGTCAAGAATTTTTTGTGCTTGATCAAAAAATGATCTTGCAGCTTCACTGTTTTCATAGAAATCTTTTCCCATTCCAGCTTTCTGCGCACCCTGTCCTGGAAAAATAAATGCAAGCTTACTCATAACATGCCCCTTTCTCAAGAAGCTTTGCCGCCTCAGCCACAATGTTTTCAATGACCTCCCTGCAAGTTAACTCCTCTTTGATCATTCCTGCAATCTGACCAGACATGACACTTCCATTTTTCACATCGCCTTCTACAACAGCCTTTCTAAGACCACCTAACGTCAGATACTCAAGTTCCTCTAATGTTGCACCTTTCTTTTCCAGATCAAGATACTGCTTTGTCATTTCATTTCTAAGTGCTCTGACTGGATGACCAGTGCTTCTGCCTGTTACTTTCGTATCAATATCCTTTGCTTTTAAAATCTTATCCTTATAATTTTGATGTGCCCAGCACTCCTTTGTCGCAACAAAACGAGTTCCCATCTGTACACCGCATGCCCCAAGCATAAAAGCTGCTGCAAGGCCTCTGCCGTCTGCTATTCCGCCTGCCGCAATAACTGGAATATTCAATGCGTCAACTACCTGCGGAACAAGTGTCATTGTCGTACTCTCACCAATATGACCACCTGATTCACATCCTTCTGCAACAACAGCATCGGCTCCTGCTCGCTCCATTCTTTTTGCTAAAGCAACGGATGCAACGACTGGAATCACCTTAATGCCCTTTGATTTCCAAAGTGCCATATAACTCTCTGGATTTCCTGCACCTGTCGTAACAACACTTACGCCCTCCTCTGCAACTACCTGTGCAATCTCTGGCGCATAAGGACTCATCAGCATGACATTGACGCCAAACGGCTTATCTGTCAGCTGCTTTGTCAGGCGAATCTGTTCTCTGACCCACTCAGCCGGTGCATTTGCGGCACCGATAATACCAAGTCCGCCTGCATTTGATACTGCTGCTGCAAGCGTATGTTCCGCCACCCATGCCATTCCGCCTTGAATGATTGGTGCCTGGATTCCAAGCAATCTGGTTAATTCTGTCTGCATCCTTTTTTCCTGCCTTTTCTCGTTTCTCATTTATAATCATGAACATGCTCTTGTTTCATGATCGTATATTATGATACCCACGAATTGCTCCGTTGGAGCTTTTGACCCTGGTATCATATTATTTACTCTTTATGACTCTGAATATAATCGATTACATCAGCAACAGTCTCAAGCTGACCCAGATCATCAGTTGGAATTTCAATTCCATAGTTTTCCTCAAGTGCCATTACCATCTCAAATAAATCAAGAGAATCTGCCTTTAAATCATCCTTGAAAGAGGACTCCATTGTAATGCTGTCTTCCTCTACACCTAAGTTTTCTGCTACGATAGTCTTAATTTCTTCAAACATTTTCATTTCTCCTTTATAATAAATTATTGTTTTACCGTTTTTTGCGGTTTCTGCTTTGATCATTCTTACTTCTTTCTCCAAGTAATCACATCTGCTCCCCAGGTTAAGCCTCCGCCAAAGCCTGCAATGATAATTTTATCACCGTCATGAAGCAGCTTTTTTTGATTCATTTCATCAAGAAGAATCGGGATTGATGCTGATGAGGTATTTCCATATTCATCCAAATTCATTGGAAATTTTTCAATTGGCTGATCCATACGCTTTGCCACTGCCTCTACAATGCGGCGATTTGCCTGATGAAGAAGATAATATGCAATCTCTTCTTTTTTCAGATTGTTCTTCTCTAGAAGTTCGTCAATTACTTCTGGCACCTTGCGCACGGCAAACTGAAAAATAGCTCTGCCATCCATGCTTATAAAGTAATCGCGCTTAAACAAGTCTGGATGCTCCTTTTCAAACAGCCAATTTGCATCATGACGACTCTTTAAGGTAAGTGCCTGTGACTGTCTTCCATCAGCATGAAGGACAGGAACCCATGAATCATTTTTTGATGCTTCTAATATAACTGCACCGGCGCCATCGCCGAACAATATACAGCTTCCCCTGTCTTGCCAATCCACTACATTGGAAAGCACCTCGCTTCCGATGACAAGTGCATAGCGTACAATTTTGCTTTCAAGATATGTACGCGCCGTGACAAATGCACTCACAAAACCGCTGCATGCTGCGTTCAGATCAAAACATAATGCATTAGAAGCACCTATTGCTGCCTGCACAAGACATGCCGTACTCGGCATGATGCTCTCTGGGGTCATAGTGGAAACAATAATCAGACCAATCTCATCCGCTAAAATTTCCGCATCCAAAAGTGCTTTTTTTGCTGCACAAACTGCTAAAGAGGAAACCGTCTCATTTTCTGCAATATGACGTCTTTTTATTCCGGTGCGCTCTGTGATCCATGCATCGCTTGTATCAACAAACTGTGCCAGATCATCATTTTCCATTACATGTGATGCAGCGCATGCACCTGTTCCTATGATTGTTCCTGTCATATCCATCCTCTGCTCTTTCTTTCCATTGCAGTTCACAAGTTCAGCTCTCTGCAAGAATATCTCAAAGCAGATGCTTTTTACTCATGAGCTGTTACCAGTTTACCAAATTGCCAGTTAATTACAATTTACAAAAAAGCGTAAAATGTAAGAAATTTAAGAAAATCATCATAGCATTTCAAAAACAGTTCTGGTAAAATGAAAATATGAAAAGTTGATTTGTACACGCAAACCAAATACTTATTTTTCAGGAAATAGAAAGGATGGATAAACTTTATGTCTGTTAAAGTTAGTATTATTGTGCCTGTATACAATTCTGCAAAGACACTTCGACGCTGCGCAGACAGCATTTTAAATCAAGATTTTACTGATTATGAACTTTTTCTTGTTGACGATGGAAGCACCGATGATTCTGGTGCGATCTGCGATGAATATGCCGCCCTTGATAACCGTGTCCATGTCATTCACAAAAATAACAGCGGTGTATCTGATACAAGAAATACAGCTCTTGATCTGGCTCACGGAAAATACATACAATTTTTAGACAGTGACGACTGGATTACACCAGATGCTACAAAGCTTCTTGTGCGCACTGCTGAGAAAAACAACTGTGATCTTGTAATAGCAGATTTTTATCGTGTCAATGGGGAGCGTGTTTCTCAAAAAGGTGATATTGATGAGGATGCCGTACTTTCAAAAGAAGAATTTTCCCACCATATGATGGAAAATCCTGCTGACTTTTATTATGGTGTGATTTGGAATAAGCTGTATCGCCGTGACATTATTGAAAAACATGAGCTTCGCATGAACGTACAGATTAACTGGTGTGAAGATTTTATGTTTAATCTGGAATATATAAGATATGCTGAGCGTTTTATTGCATTAAAGGTTCCGATCTATTACTATGTCAAAACAAAGGGTTCTCTTGTGAGTCAGAGTGTAACGATCTCCAATACTGTTAAGATGAAGCTTGAAATTTTTGAGTATTATAACAATTTTTATAAACACACATTTGATGAGGCATATTATGAGAAAAACCGACTGAGAATCTACCATTTTTTGATTGACTCAGCAAAGGATGGATTTGTAATGCCTTCAATTCTTCCAGGATCAAAAAAATTAGGAAGTGAACGCACAAGTGTATCTCCACAGGCATTAAACGGACATGGCGTTATTATTGATATCTACCGCAGCAAAATGCTTTTGTATCGTTATCTTGAATCTGCTGCTATTAAGCATGATTTGACACTAAATGATGCCTGCCTTTTACTTGCTTTGGAAAATCCAATTCCATTTACAACCAAAAAAGAGCTGGCCAATTATGCACAGCTCCCACTCCATATTCTTTCTTTGTCGCTCTCTCATCTTTCAATGCGTGGTTTCATTCAGCCTCTTCCAATACAGCATTTTTCAGTTTGCTTGCTTGAGACAGCAACGCCAGTGCTTGACGATCTGAAAGCTGCAATTAATGATTTTGAATGCACCTGCATGCGCGACTTTACAAAAGAAGAGAGCTGCCTTTACAGACAGCTCTCAGAACGGATTCACGAAAATGTATTAGAAAGTCTTCGCTGATCCAAATATAGTATTTTTTAGACACCATGTGCTCATTGCAGTACATGGTGTTTTTTAATTATTCGATCTCGTCAGTCTCAATGATGAATTTAACAGAACCATTCATGCTGTCACTTCTGCCGCTGTAGGTATCATATGAAATCTCATCTGAAGTCAGAGCCTTTAAGCGGTCAAGAATTACTGTCAGATTCTCATCAGCCATATCCTTGATCTTGCTGATTCCTTCATCATAAAACTCCTGCATACCGTCCTTTAAATCCTCTGCGCCATCCTTAAGCTCGCTGATTCCATCTACTACATCATCACTTGCATCTGATAACGTATCTGCACCATCCTTAAGATCACTAACGCCATCTGCCAATGTCTGTGTACCACTCTTTAAGTCAAGTGTTCCCTTTCTCAAATCATTAGTTCCAGACTTCAATGTATCTGCACCACTGCTAAGTGCACTTGTACCAGACTTTAATGTGTTAATTCCGCTTTGTAATGTACCAGCACCACTCTTTAAGGTATCTGCACCTGTCTTTAAAGTATCAGTTCCGCCCTTTAAAGTGTCAGTTCCGCTCTTTAAGGTGTCAATTCCGCTCTTTGCACTGTCGATGCCGCCCTTTAAGGTTGCTGCACCATCACGAAGTGTCTGACTGTTTGCTGCAAGCTGTCCTGCTCCTGCTGTCATCTGTGTGCTTAACTGATTTAATCCTTCGATCAGCTGTCCTGCTCCAGTCTGGAGTGCTGCTGCGCCGCTTGTAAGAGATGCACTGTTTGCCTTTAACTGTGCTGCACCACCTGTAAGTGTTTCGTTGTTTGCATCAAGCTGTGCAAAACCATCTAACAGCTGTTTGATACCTGCCGAAGCCTGCGTGTTTAATGTAGCAACTTGTGTTGAAAGATTACCCATTTCTGCATTGAAATCTTGCATATTAGAGTCAAGTAAATCAACACCCGTGCTAAGCGCAGTGATATCTGCCGCCGGAATCTGATCTTTCATCGTGGTAATGCTATCAATCTTCTCCTTCATAGTGCCAACAGTTCCTAACAAGCCATTCGCGTTATCTACAATTGTCTGAATCTGAGTAGGAAGTGCTGCAAGTCCATTCATTAGTGCCTGCAGTGTTTCTGTATTCAAAGGTGTCACATCACCAACAGAAGCCGTTACATATGGTACACTAGCAGTAACAGATGAAACCTCTGGAATCTGATTTGCTGCTGTTTCAAGTGCTGTTGCCAGTGCTTCATCTCCATTTTGTCTTGCTGCCGCTGCCTGAGTCAAAAGAGATTGTTTTGCACTTGCAATCTGACCATTTGCTGTTGCTATTTGATCATTTGCTGTTTTGATCTGACCATTTGCCGCATCAACCTGATCATTTGCTGCTTTGACTTGGGCATTGATGTTATTTACTACACTCTGAAGACCTGCAACATATTGCTGAATTGCACCTAACTGTGCATTTAACTGATCCTTTAAGCCAGTTGCTTGCTCCATCATAGTATTAACTGGATCTACAATCTGTGTCTGCATAGCCGCTGGCAAATCGCTTGCTTCTGTGATCAGCTCATTTCCAGTTTTCAACATGCTGTCTAACAGAGTCATTAACTGTTTAGTCTCGTCAGTTCCCAAGGAAGCCTTTAAGGATTCTGTTCCCTGTGCCAGTGCATTTGATGCTGCGACAAGATCCTCTGTCGTCTCTCCCTCTCCATCAAGTGCTGCAGTAAGTGTGCTTAACGCACCCTGAATCTGAGTCAGTGCCTGTGCACCCTGTGAAAGCTGCTGTTCACCTGCAACATATGCACTTACGCCATCTGCTAAAGAATCTGTTCCTGCTGTGTAGCTGTTAACACCAGCTGCCAATGTATTGATTCCTTGGGCAAACTGAGAAACCTTTGTGTTTAATTCACTGTCACTTGACAGATTTGCCTGAATACCTGCATTTAACAGATCGACACCAGATGTATAATCATTGATTCCACTCTGTAATGTACCTGCACCACTCTGTAACTGTGCTGCTCCGCTTTGTAACTGTCCTGCACCGCTCTGTAACTGACCTGCTCCACTTTGAAGTGAAGTTGCACCACTTGCAAGCTGACTCACACCACTTACAAGATCCTTAGAACCACTCTGAAGCTTTCCAGCTCCATCGTCAAGCGTCTTTGCTCCGCTTGCAAGGTCACCTGCTCCGCTTTGCAACTGCTTTGCACCATCTGCTAGTGTATTTACACCATCTGTCAGATCACCAACGCCATCCGAAAGATCATGTGTGCCATCTCTTAATTCCTTAACACCATCATCAAACTCGCCATACTTCTCGTCAAGTTCCTCCACACCATCATACAGATCAGAGGTTCCATCAACAAGCTGTGTTGCTGCATCTGTAAGATCATCGAGCGCATCCTTGATGTCATCTAATGCACTGTCATCATCAAAGTCAATATCCTTTAACAGATCAGACAATGCAACTGTCAGAGAAGAACTCATTGAGAAATCTGTTACATCAGCTTCAATCGATACGCTGTCTGGAATGTCAATATCAAGCGTTTTGTCTTCGCTGTTCTTGTCTTCGTCATCTGTAGAAAGAGAAAGTGTATCAAGCTTTAAGCTATCCTTAAGACCAGGCATTCCGACACCCACAACAATATTTCTGCTTCCATCAGAAATTACCTTTCCGTTGTCGATGGTGACATTAGAGAATGTATCATCTGGAAGTATCATTGCAGTCAGCATTACAAATGGACTATAGATAGTCTCATTCTTTCCATCTACCTTTGCACTCTTCTTCTCGTTGTTAGTATACTGAATCTTGATCTGAAGATGACCGCTCTTGCCGACAAGATCCTGCGGCTGCATCTCTTGTCCATCTAATAAGTATGTAAACTTTACAGATACCGGAAGATCCTTATTGCTCTGACCCTGATAATAAATATCGCTGCCATCTGTATTCCATGTCAGGCTGTCACCATTTTCACTAAAAGTCTCATCACCTTTTACATTCTTTATATTTGTCAGATCAGACTGATCCTCAACGCTGTTTTCACTGCCTGCATTCTTTAACCAGTTAGATACTGTGATCTGCTGTGGATTTCCAGATGCATCTGCATTTACATAGACGGTTTCCTCTTTTGATATACTGCTTGATGAATCCTTTGTATTTGCTGTGTTCGCAGCCATTGCCATTGGAACACTTCCTACTGCTACTGCCATGCCGACTGCAAGTCCGGCTGTCATTTTTCTTTTCAGCATATGATTTCTATTCATAATATAACACCCTCATTCTCATTTCTAAATCAGAATTGCACGCTTGTGCACGCCAGTTACTTTACTTTTTATTTCTTTCCAAGAAAGTTAATTGATGTCTTACAAATTACCTTATCAAAAATCAGGAACATTGCCGGCAAAACAAGTGCTACAACGACAACACTGATTAATGCACCTCTTGAAAGAAGTGTACAGATGGAACCAATCATATCAACCTTTGAATAAGCTGATACACCAAATGTTGCTGCGAAGAAGCTAAGACCACTCGTGATAATGGATTCAAGGCTTGCCTTATGTGCTGCACTTACAGCTTCCTTTTTATTCTTTCCTCTGCTTCTCTCTTTCTGATAACGGCTCGTCATCAGGATTGCATAATCTACTGTCGCACCTAACTGAATAGTTCCGACAACGATAGAGGCAACAAACGGAAGACTGATGTTTTGATAGAACGGCACTGCCATATTGACTGCTATCGCAAATTCGATTACTGCTACCAGAATAATTGGCAGTGAAATTGATTTAAAGATAATCATGATAATAATGAAAATTGCTGCCATTGATACAGTGTTAACACTTTGAAGGTCGATATTTGTTACATCCTCAAGGTCCTTCATCATAGGAGCTTCACCGATTACCATTGCATTTTCATCATAGCCCTTTACAATGTCATTGATCTGGGCAATCTGACTGTTAACTTCTTCTGTCGCTGACTGATACTTTGAGCATACAAACGCAAGCTCCCAATTATCACTTTGCAGCATACTCTTGATATCCTTTGGAATCATGGAATCAGGAATAGTTGCACCAACTAAGGAATTTAAACTGATCGTCCACTTCACACCGTCCACCTCATCGATGGCATTTAACATATCACGCTTATCCTTTGCGTCCATGTTCTTATCCATCATAACCATGTGAAGAACACTCATATCAAAGTCTTCTTCAAGCTTTTCATTTGCCACATTACTCTCAAGTGTGGATGGAAGAGATTTTGCAATGTTGTAATAAATCTTTGTATTGCTGTTTCCATAAATTGCCGGAGCTAAAAGAACAAGGAAGATAACAAGCCAAATCTTATAATGCTTTGTAATGAAGCCTGACAATCTATCCATGCTCTTAATTAGTGGCTTATGCTTTGTTTTTTCAATCGGCTTATCGAAAATAAGAATCATAGCCGGAAGAACAGTTACACAGCAGATAACACCGATTACAACTCCTTTTGCACTGACAATACCAAGATCGCGGCCAAGTGCGAATGTCATAAAACAAAGTGCGGCAAAACCAGCAATTGTTGTAACAGAGCTTCCCACGATAGACTTAAAGGTATTGGCGATTGCATGACCCATCGCACGCTCCCTATCATCTGGGAAACGTTCTTTATTTTCCTCATAGCTGCTAAGAAGGAAAATGGAATAATCCATTGTAACACCGAGCTGAAGAACAGCTACAAGTGCCTGTGTAATATAGGAAATCTCTCCAAGGAATACATTCGTTCCCATGTTGTAGAGAATGGATATTCCGATACTTAATAAGAAGAACAGCGGAACTAAAAATGAATCAGTAAACAGCTGCAATACAATGAAGCAAAGAATTGCGGCAATCACAACGTATGCCGGCATCTCGCTTAATGCCAGGTTCTTAATATCGGTAACAATACCAGTCATACCGCTTAAGAAGCACTGATCATTGCTGATCTTTCTCATCTCTGTAAGGGCTTCCATAGCTTCATCAGATGATGTCGTGTTGTCAAACAGCACAAGCATCATGGTCGCATCACCTTTAAAGAACGCCTCTCGCAGATCCTTTGGAATCATCTCGACTGGAAGGCTTAAATCAGCAACATCATCATACCAAAGAACATCCTTAACGTGATCAATCTCGCTGTATGCATCTTCTAGCTTTTGCACATCCTTTAGTTCCATATTTTCCACGACGACCATGGAAAACGCGCCCATTCCGTACTCATCGACCATAATATCCTGACCCTTGATCGTCTCAAGCGTGTCTGGCAGATAACTTAAGATATCATAGTTGACTCTTGTCTTTGCCATACCGATTACGGAAGGAATCATAAGCAAAATGCTGATCAATATGATCAGATATTTATGTTTTGCAATCCATTTTCCTACTTTAACCATAGCAACCATCTCCTATCTTTTTTTCACACTACGCATTATATGCAGAAACTGACTTTTGGTCAATATTAAAAGTATCCGAAAAATATATGGCAATAAAATGAATTTTGGTCAGTTTTTAATAATTGACTTTTAGTCAGTTTTGTAAGATAATAACTCTAAGATTCAAGTTTTTAAACATTTACACCTTTACTATTACTTAATATCTTGATATAATAATAGTTTAGGATAAATTACAAGTATTACAGGAGGGGTTCTCGTATGGGAAAAGTGGATATCAATAAGAAACAAAAGAAAAACGCTTTGCTGCAGACGGCCTTTGATTTGTTTCGCGATAAGGGCTTTGCAAAGACGACTATCTCTGATATTGTTTCAGATGCCGGCCTTGCAAAGGGAACTTTCTATTTATATTTTAAGGATAAATATGATTTGAGGGATAAGTTGATTGCCCACAAAGCAGGGCAGCTGTTTGCAGATGCTCACCATGCACTGCTGGATCAGAAGTTTAATAGCTTTGAAGACCAGATTATCGCAGTTGCCGACTACATCATCGGCCGCCTGAATGATGATCACGGTCTTTTAACCTTTATTTCCAAGAATTTATCATGGGGGATTTTTAAAACAGCTTTTGAAAATACACTGCCTGATGAGTCTTTACAGTTTTATGATTATATATTTGAACAGATGAAAAAAAATTCATATGTCTGTCCAGAGCCTGAGCTAATGCTCTTTACAATTATCGAACTCGTTGGTTCTACATGTTACAGCTGTATTTTGTATGGCCAGCCAGTATCAGTTGAAGAATATCTTCCTTATCTCCATACTGTAATACGCCAGATTCTGGCTGGATTTTTGGTTCAGCAACCGGCACAAATTGAAACAAAAACTGCTTCGTAATAAATTTTCATATTTTTTTGTGCAAAAAAGGAATGGTCATTTTCGTGACCATTCCTTTTTTCGAATCATTTAATTGTTCACTTATAATTTTCTCCAGATTATTCGTCCTTCTTTGGCTCTTCTTCAGTTTCTGCTGTCTCTGGCTCAGGTACTGCTGCATTGTGTGCTGCATTTAATGCTACTACAACCGCATCTGGATCTGTCATAATAGTAATCTTCTTATCTTCATAAATTGGAAGATCCTTTACACGAATAACATCGCCAATCTTCATGTCGCCAACATCAACTCTGACCTCATCAACCAGATCTGCTGGCAATGCCTTATAGGCAATCTCTTCAAGGCTCTCCTGAAGTACACCTTCTGCAATCTTGTCATGATTCTCTAAGACAACCTCAACAACAGAATGAACTTTTTCTGTGCTTACAAGTGCCTGAAAATCAATCTCATCAATTCTTCCTGCAACAGGGTTATATGCGACGTCCTTGATCAGTGCATCATACTGAGTTCCCTCAACATCAAGCATGATCTGACTTCCTTTATGTGCTTTCTTTAAGAATTTCTCTAACTCCAGTGCCTGAAACTTTACTGGGATAGAACCTTCAATTTTCTTTCCGAACACGTTACCTACAACGTATCCCTCTCTTCTGAGCTTCTTTGCTTTGATGTCCATGCTTCGTTTTTCAGCTTTTAAAGTATTCATTTTGTCTTTTCCTCCAAAAATCTGATTCCTTAGCAGCCTTCGACAAGAGGTTTTGTTAAGAAACTGACCTGTCTGGTCATTTCCTTTGTTCGGTATGTAATATAACACCACAAACTCAAAAATGCAAGAGGTTTTTTGTGAAGATTTTGTGAACAGTTCACGCGTCATGCTAGACAGTTTCTTTTATTTTGCTGCCACAATTGGCTTAAAATCTGCTGTATCTGCACAAAAATATCCTCCAAGCTTTTTTGTTATAAAAAGCATAATCTCTTTTGCCTTTTCATAATCCTCTGGACGAATTGTAGCTGCAAATACGGTATGAATACCATTCTGAAGCAAATAAGCATCGCCTTCGTCATCACCAAGTGTGCCTTCTAAATCTTCCATATCCAGTGTACCGCTCTCTGGCAATGAAATTTCAAGTACACCTGCTGCCTCCCAATACTCAGCATTCTGCGCTTCATTAAACAGCTCATAGATTTTGCGAAGCGGCAATTCTTCTTTGTTTAAATATAGCCATTCACCTGGCATTTTGGCAGCCGGTTTCTTACTAGTTTTTCCGTTCTTTTTTAAATTTGAGTGTGCCATAAATTTCTCCTATCAAACATTCTAACTGTTTATGAGAGTATCTATCTGACAGATCTCGATTAATACAGCTTCTTCACTGATTCCTTAGCATCTGCAAACGGTCCTGGGATGACATCGACACCACGATGCGTTCCAAAATAGTCACTGTCAAATCGGATTGCAGTTCCATCAGGATTTTCAAAGCGTTCCTCTGGCTCAAATGCCTTTCCGAGCACATCTGAATCAATCATTCTATTTTTAAAGCCTTCGATCAGTTCGTATACGTTTGTATCCAGATAATAACCGTCCTCTTTCTGAACAAGCTCTACGCGCACATCCTCACGTGCGACATCTGATATCAGAGCATTGACATCCTTCTTACTTGGCTTTGCACCACCAAGATAAGCGTTGCCTTCAATCCATACTGGCAACTTTCCTTCGTGTGCGCCATAAAGTTTTGCCATATCAGCAGGCTTACTAAAATCAAACTGAGAAATCCACTCATCATATGTCGGATACTCATCAAACATCCAGGTACCTGCTGCACGATTTTCTGTGTCAAATCCATCATCTGAATCGTGCATCGTTATAATATCATCTGATGGCCATTTCTGTACAAAGATATTATTATAGAAGCGATCATCACCGTGAAGCACGGTCATAAAGCCCATCACCTCGGTGCGATGCGGCATATGATACGGTGTATAACGCGGTCCTGTTCCTCCGCCCACACAAGTAAGTGCACCACAGATCAAATTGTGGACAAGTGCTACACCCTCTGTTGCAAAACGAAGACTTGCATCGGAAAGCATAATGTTATTATCAATCAATGTCGGGCCATGTCCAACTTCAACAAAGATATCCTGTGACATCATGCCGCCCTTTAATACAGACGCAAACGGCGGACGCTGATTATCATGCAGCAGGTTCTGGCTCAGTCTTGTTCCCTGTGCTTCCCAGTCACACCAAATACCCATTGTACAATGATGAATGTGATTGCGGCGCATTGTCACATCAATTGCAGCATGCATCTTAATTCCAGCAATCTCAGCACCGCCTAACTCCATCATGTTGTTGATATGATGAATATGGTTATCCTCAATAATACTAAACACACCACCCATACGGCCTATGATTCCGCCCTGCTCGCAATGATGAATGTTGTTTCGGCGAATGATATGGCTTCCAACTTTTTCTTTCAGCCAGCCATGATACTGACCACGACATACAGCATCACGCTCCATCTGTGTCGGGCTCTTTACATATTTTGTAGTAAAGTAATGGTCATTCTCTGGATCAAGATATTTGCCAAGCGAAATTCCTGCACACTTGCTGTTTGAGATCTCGCAGTCCTCGATGATCCAACCCTTGCTCCAATGTGGTCCAATCATTCCATCCTGATATGCAGCAGGCGGTGCCCATGTTGTTGCAGCCTTTGTCACAGTAAACCCGCTTACTGTAATATAGCCAACACCTGTCTTTGACGGCATAAAGCACTCACGTCTTACATTAATTTCCACATTTTCTTTGTTCGGGTCTGCTCCCTTAAAATTCGCATAAATAATAGTCTCATCTGTTTCCTGATCCTGTTCTGTATACCACTTGTAAACAGATTCCTCTGGAACCCAGCTGCACTCATAAACTTCGCCCTTAATACAATCCTCAAGCGAAGCTGTCTCATACAATGCTCTGTCATTTAAATAAACACATCCAGTATGCTTGTCTGCCTTGGCAAAATACCAATCGCCATATACAAATGTAGTATACGGATTATATGCACCAAAGGTACTGTTTGGCACTCGGCACACCCATACATTGTCCTGATAATGCTTCCAACTGGTGATACGCTCTGCTCCTGTAATAACTGCTGCTAATGGCTCTGTACTCTTATATGTAATGCGTGCATCTGGCTCTCCTGCAAAAATAGGATCCACATACTCACGATATACACCAGGTGCTACAAGCACTGTATCACCTGGTTTTGCGACCTTTGCTGCCTCATTAATACGACGAAATGGCATTTCCTTGCTTCCGTTTCCATCACGTCCTGCACGGACATCAACATAAATATCCATAGCATTTTCTCCTTTCAATATTAGAGATTCTTATTTTTAGCTGTTGTATATTTTTACTTACACAACAGCTTGACACGGTCTGATTATGTATATTTATTGACTCTAAGAATCAAATTGTGTCTACCGCGATTATACATCATTGCTATTAAAATGTCTCTCTTTTTCTTTATTTTTAGAAAGGTTTTTATAATAAAACGTTACTCTTTACGTGAGATTTTACTGTATCTTCAACCTCTGAAAAAACGCTTCAATTGTTTTCATTATTTTTCCGCCTTTCCTCTCGTTCATGTAATACTCTAACTGCCTTTATTTTATCCTGTTCTTTCTGCTTTCGTCAAGATAATTTTTCATTCAGTAAAAGATTCCGAAAACACCTGCGTTGCCACAGCTGTCTCGGAATCTTATTTAGGTTTATAGGTTTATGGGTTTACAAATTTAATTACTTTCCAAGAAGACCTTCAAGTGCACGGTATGCAATGCAGAATGCCTTCTCGGTATCATTTTCAGCACGCACTGCGGCATCCTTTTCAAGACTTCCTAATCCTGCAAAGTTTGCCAGATGCGGTTCAAGACTCAAATAGCCCTTGTATCCAGACTGGTCAAGTTTGTCAAAGATTGCGGCTAACTGGCCATCTCCTGTTCCTGACGGAACAACCTCACCGTCTGCCATACGTGCATCTTTTACATGAACATACTCAATATATGGCTTTAACATTTCGTAAGCCTCAATTGTATTTTGTCCGCACTGAATGAAATTTGCAAAATCAAAGGTCACTTTAAAATGATCTCCATAAAATTCTTTCATCAGATCAAGACAGCGTTCTGCATTGTCACCATAAATACCTTTCTCATTTTCATGCAGCAATACAAGACGACTAGCCTTTGCCTCCTGCACCATGCGGTCCATACGTTTCATAACTGCGTCACGAGAATCCTTCGGATCAGCATTTTCTGGCAGATAAAAACTGAACATACGAATATATGGTGTCTCAAAAATATCAGCTATGCGCTCAATGCGCTGCAGCTTTTTCATATGAGCTTCAAAATCATCCTCAATGCCAATTTTTCCAATTGGAGAACCAACTGCGGATACGCGGATTCCTGCAGCGTCAAGGCGTTTTTTTGCTTCCTTTGCCTGCTCATCGGTAAAATCTGCTACGCCAGTGCCATCGGCACTTCTAAACTCCACAAATTTAATTCCAAGCTCATTTAATACCTGAATCTGTCTGTCAAGTGATACACTGATTTCATCAGCAAAACAGCTGACTGGACAGTTTGAAAGTATTTTTCTCATGTTTTCTCCTTCTTAGTCACAAAACTTAACTATTCAAAACCACATTCACAGCAAGTAATTTTACATGACTCTGAATAGTTACGAAAATTCCACAACATGATGCTCCCGCGCTGACTCATATGCACCAAGCATCAGACGAATACTATTTTCTAACACTGGAAGCTCCAACGCAAAGTCGGTATTATTTTCCAATGCCTTATAAAAATCACCAATACATGCTGTATGACCGCTTCCCCAGTAACTTTTTCCAATTGGAACAGGGCGCTCCACGTCTGGCTTTGTAATTGTTCCATCCGGATAACGATAAGAAACATCCAAATCCTCAATGCGAACTGTTACCTTCTCGCAGGAAATCTCAATTAACGGTGGAACATCTGCACAATATGCATTCGTTGCATAAAAACATGCAACTTTTTCACCAAATCTAATATATGCCTCCAGCGTATCTTCAACCTCGATAAGCCCTTTTAAATGATGATTTGAAAGTGAAGCATCGATCCAATCTGGCTTTCCTAATAAATCAGAAAGAAGATCTAATGTATGTACAGCCTGATTAATCAATACACCGCCGCCCTCTGTTGCAAGCTTTCCTCTCCACTCACTCTGCGTATAATATGGTGCCGGACGATTCCAAGTGACAAGTCCACGTGCGCCTAACACTTTTCCTGCCGCGCCTGATGCAATAAATTCTTTTGCTGCGCGATAGCTTGGATTATAACGATTCTGATAGCATAAGCCCAGCTTTGCCTTTGACGCATAAACTGCCTGCTTTAACTGATCCAGCTGCGCCAATGTGATTGCCGGTGGTTTTTCCATAAACACATTTATGCCGCGCTCTAGTGCATACTGTGTCATAGGTACATGAAGATAATGCGGCGTACAAACATGAAGCACATCAGGCTGCTCTTTTTCAATCATTTCCTCTAGTGAGGCATATGGCTTTGTATGAAATCTTTCGGCATAATCCTGGGCTTTCTCAAAATGAATATCTGCCACACCGACAAGCTCTGTATCTTTTTGAGCAGTCAGTACGGCAGCATGGACTGCGGCGATATTGCCGCAGCCAACAATCACTGCACGTTTCATAGAAGCACCTCCTACTTATTCCTTAGTCTTGCTTCCGTAACTTCCTGTTGTATCAAAAGTAATATCCTGTACATTTTCCTTTTTCTTGGAATTTGCACGATGCTCATTCAATTTTTCAAGGAAGAGATCCTCGTCAATTGGCAGACTAACCGGCTTTTCAAGCCATGAAGACAAATGCATTGCATTAGACAGCTCAAGTCCATGAATACCTTCAACGCCATCTGCCACTAATGGCTCACCGCGAAGAATAGCAGCAGCAAACGCATTTAATACACCAATATGCTGAGGATTCTTTCCGTCAAGCTCTAATGTCGTCTCATGACACGGTGGCTTTGCAAATCCTTCTGTTGCCTGATAGCAGTACTCTCTCTCATTAATTTCAAGCTCATAGAACTTAAGCTCATCTTTTTCTGCAACAAGCTTTCCTTTTTCGAGTGTTACCTCAAGACGGTTTGTTCCAGGTGCATCAGCTGTTGTAGTAACAAATACACCAGTTGCGCCATTCGGGAACTCCAGATATGCAGTTACATCATCCTCAACCTCTATATCATGCCACTTTCCGTTATGACAGAATGCACGTACCTTTGACGGCATTCCGCAGATCCACTGCAGCAAATCCAAATTGTGCGGACACTGATTTAATAAAACGCCGCCGCCTTCGCCGTCCCATGTTGCTCTCCAGCCGCCTGAATTATAATATGCCTGTGTGCGGTACCAGTCTGTGATGATCCAATTCACACGCTTTAATTTTCCGTAATCACCGCTCTGTACCATGTCATGCATCTTTTTATATATACAATTTGTTCTCTGATTGAACATCATACCAAATACGCGGTCGCTCTTCTCTGCGGCCTCGTTCATTTCTCTTACCTGCTTTGTATAAACACCTGCCGGCTTCTCACACATAACATGAAGTCCATTTTCAAGTGCAAGGATTGTCAGTCGCGGATGATCATAATGCGGTACTGCGATCAATACAGCATCACATGTACCTGATTTGATTAAGCTGTCGCCATCCTCGAAAATTGCTGTGCCCTCCGGCATATTTTCCTTTGCCCACTCTCTTCTGCTCTCACGAAGATCTGCCGCTGCCGTAATACGCACTTCCGGCACTTTTCCTGCCATGATATTGGCGGTGTGGCCACTTCCCATGTTACCAACACCAATAATTCCAAGTCTTACCTGTTCCATCTATCTTTTTCTCCTTCTTATATTCACTATCATAAAAGATTAACGATATCCAGCCTTTGCAAGATTATCATAACTTGTCTTCAAACACTCAAATGGGCTGCCCTGTGTGCAGACATCCTGCTCTACCAACATATATTCACAACAACTGTTCTCAAGTTCCTTAAAGATTGCCGGGAAGTTTAAATTACCCTCCATAACTGGTGCCATGATCTGGTTCCAACCCTTAATCTGCATATCTTTTAAATGAACGCACGGAATACGATCCTTTAACAGACGAATCCACTCGCATACATCAGCACCCGCTGCTGCTACCCAATAGGTATCCAGAGTAATTCCCATCTCATCTGGTGCAAATCCTTCCATAAGATACTCAATCATGCGTTTTTTCGAATTTGCATTTGGTAGATTTTCTGCCTCAAATGCCTCAAACTCAGTATTGTGATTGTGGTACATCAAAAGCTTTCCTGATGCAGCAATCTTTTTTGCCGGCTCCTTAAAATCATCCATGAAATGGCTCAGCCACTCCTTTGTACGATAGCGATCTGGCATCATTCCAAGTCCAATATAGCGGCATCCCATGATATCATGCTCCTTAATAAGTGCTTCAGTATCATAGAGGATTCGATTAGGATCACTGTGTGTCAATGCAATCTCAAGACCATTTGCATCACAGATTTCTCTAATCTGCTCTGGCTTAAGATCCTTTCCTACTGCGGAAATCTGGACAGTCTTATAGCCCATTTCTGCAATTTTTTTCATAGAGCATGCGAAATCCTTTACATTCTGAGTATACGATTTAATCGTATAAAGCTGTGCACCTGTTTTCATAATAAATCTCCTTTTTAATTTTATTTTTTGTTGGTTTTTATCAAGTTTGTTTCGTTTTTTCTAGGCTTCTATGTCTACTATACTTCTTTTAATCCAAAAGATCCATTGCAAAAAGGAAACAAAACATTGCATATATAGCGATCATATGGTATCCTGTTTTGCAGAGCACAAAAAAGTAAAGAAAGGTTCTGATCATATGGATTCAACGGCACATATCAATACCGATCTTGTTTCATTTGGCTATTCAGAAAGCACATATGTGATGACAGATTATGCGCTTCACTGCCACAATTTTTATGAGGTTTTTTATTTTCTTTCTGGTGACGCCGACTATCTGGTAGAGGGTGTTAACTATCAGCCGACACCTGGAAGTGTGCTGTTACTATCACCGCACGCATTTCACGGTGTGCGTGTAAACAGCACTGCCCCATATAGGCGCTATTCACTTCATTTTCACCCAGATCTGCTGCTTCCAGAGCGGCGTGATTTTTTATTGCGCGCATTTCCTCAAACAGGTGAAAATGCCAGACAGCCTATTTATTTTAAACATACTGAGCAATTTCATCTGCTGTCCTATCTGGAAAGTCTTGAATCCTGTTCTCGTAAAAGCAATGAATTTCAAGCACAGATGCTTCCGATCTGCGTAGAAGCGCTGCTTATGCAAATTGCAGATATGAGTGATTCGTGCAATGCTTTTTCAAAACAGTCTGACACTCCACAGACGCAGCTTAGTTCCATTCTTTTTTATTTAAATCAGCATTTGAAGGACCCAGTGACACTTGATGAAATTTCAGATCATTTTTTTATCAGCAAGCATCATTTAAATAAAGTTTTCAAAAAGGCAACCGGAACAACTGTAATTGACTACCTTTTAAGAAAACGAATCGCTTATGCACAGATGCTTCTTTTTAATGGCTGCCACGCAAAAGAAGCCGCTGCAAACAGCGGCTTCCTTGACTATTCTTCTTTTTATCGTTCTTATGTGCGCATACTAGGACATCCGCCTGGCGCAGACCGTGGAGTCCTCGCCAAACCAAATGATTCTGGTATCGGAAATGTGACGGTGCAGATTTAAATTTACTTATTTCTGCCGACTTTTTGATATACCATTTGCGTTCATCCATATCAGCTACCTTATCCAGAAGAACAATATTATGACCCCACGGAATTTGTGCAACAACCTGTTGCACAAATTCCCGATCTGGATAAGTCTCAGCGAATTTTGCCATATATTTTAAATTTCGAACGGAATATCCCTTACTCTCTGGAAAAGCAATCAGCATATCTGAATTCACATGAATCGTTGCACGGTATTGTGCAGCCCTAATTTCCCTCTTAATATGCAATCCTGAAATAATCCAAGTATGCCTTATATCGATCTTGCGCTGTCAAGCAAGTGTCTGTCAGGTACCCTTTTTCATTGTTCCATTCTTTCAATCCTCGATAATAAAACATTTTCAAATTATCCTCAATAATGAACGGAACAATATTGTATTTTAGGCATTCTTTGAACATAATCAATCGTCCCACACGACCATTACCATCCTGAAATGGATGGATACATTCAAACTTTACATGAAAATTCAGAATATCTTCAAGTGCCTTTTCTTCCTGATTATTATACTCTGACAGTAATTTCTTCATTCTATCTGCAACTTCTTCTGGAAGTGCAGTCTCCATACCGCCAACTTCATTTGGCATTTTCTTGTAATCGCCGACAACAAACCAATCCTTTCTGGAATCACTAGTGCCATTTTTCAGAACCAGATGCAGCTTCTTGATAAAATTTTCCGTCAATGTTGCTTTTGCATAGTCAATAATCATATCAATACACCGAAAATGGTTTGCTGTTTCAATCACATCATCTACATTAAGCACTTCTTTTTCTATACCAATAGTATTCGTCTCGAATATATATCGGGTCTGATCGTGGGTCAATTGACTGCCTTCCATATGGTTTGAATTATATGTTAAATCAATCTGTGTCTTATGATAAATACCTCCAGAGTATTTATTTGCCTTCTCATCCAGCAAAATATCCAATAGCGTCGTCTTTTTTTCTTTCTTCTTATTAGAACGCTCTGGCTTTTTTGCATTTTCCGGAATGTTCCATGTCTTTCCGGTAATAAATGCTCCCGGTACACGCCCGTGAGCACAATAATTTCTTACACTACGTTCAGATACATCCCATTTTTTTGCCATTTCAGCAACTGAAAAGTATCGCATCTGCCATCCTCCTTTCACACGATCAAAACCACATTCTATGGGCTTTTCATTGTCATAATTCAAAAATTGCACTTACTATGGTTAGTATACTACATTATCGGCAATAAGTCCACACACTCTTATTTGCTTTTATTATTTTTGCCAATAAAAATATTAATAAAAAGCTGGATACTACTTCCTATAAAGCAATATCCAGTCTCACTTATTTTATTCTTTATTCCTAAACCAACGCATACGCAATACCTTTTTTTGATTCTGTCCTTTATTACCATGTCAGCACGCGAATCTCTGCATTCTGATCAAGCGGATCGCGGTGCTGATAATTAAACAAAACAAACTGCTTTTCATCTGTGGCCACTAGGGACAGGTACGGTGGTCCATTATCTGTCCCAGATGGCTTCCACTGTATAGTTGATTTCATCCGAGCACTTCTTTCCTAGCATAAATTTCTCCTTCAAATTCCGATTGAGACGTGGTCTGTATGCTTTATTTCTCACACAAGCTACTTAATCCATATTTATATATTTAAAATATTTTATGATGAAGATGAAGTTATAGCAGATAACAGGTCGGCAGGCCTTTCAAAAAAATAATCTGCTTTTATGTGCTTATTATGACTGCCCCATACTGCCAAAGCAAAATCAATTCCCGCATTTTCCGCACATTTACTGTCATATTTGCTGTCTCCGATATAAAGCACTTTACTATGGTCTGTTTTTGATAATTCCATATATTTCAAAATCGGTGCGGCATTGGGTTTATGTTCCTGTGTATCGTCTGCACATATGATTATTTTGAAATAATGATTGATACCAAACGGACAAAAATCATGTGTAAATTCTTCCCTTGTCTTTGATGTGACAATCCCTATTTCATAATCCAGGCTTATAAGATTTTTCAATAATTCAACGATTCCGTCAAATACTTTAATGGTATTTGTATAGTTACGCATATTTTTATCCCATAATTCTATCGCATAGGAAGTGTCTTTTATCTCAAGTTTTTTCAAAGCGTCTGTCCCTGTAATCCCTAACGCAAATCTTAGTTCAGAGCATGGTATCTCTCTCCCAGACAATCCCTTTATAGTTTCCTGTAGGGAATGTAATACAGCATATTCCGTATCAATCAGAGTACCGTCAATATCAAAAACAATATGCTTATACTTCATGCTGCCACCTTTCCCTGCCTGTATCAAAATCACTGGATTCGTAATACACGATATCCCTCCTTAACGAAAACTGTTTTCCACAATACCCGGAAGCAAAGAGTAGATAGAACAGCCAATCTGACTTTCAAACTGTTCTTTAATCTCGAAAATCTTTTTCCACCTGTCTATTGTCGCTGTGTGAACACCGTACCGTATTGTCACGTCTACAAATCTCTTTTCCAAAAGACAGAACCCCGTCGGCATAGCCAATGCATCACATAACTGTACAAGACGGTCATAATCATCATATACCGCATTTGCAACAAATTCTTTCATAAACAGATAATCCTCATCACTGACATCAAACTCACCGATAGATGTAGCAATATCCTGAATCATAAATGCGTGGGATATACATATCTGTGCAGCTTTTTCCCATCCGCGCTCCATACAGTACCGATAGCCGTCTATCAGATGCCTTTCCGAACTCACTCCGGCATAGCGTCCAATATCATGCAACAGCCCGAAAATATATGCCTGTTCAGAAGATAAATCTTTACAGTGTGATGCGATGTTTTTACAGGCTTTGGCTACAAACCGGGAATGGTCTGCCCATGCTCCCGGATTGGCTTCTGACGCTTCCCTTAATGCCAGTTCTGCGGTCTGAATGTTCAGTTTTACCACCCTGTGCTCACCTCCTGTAAATTGCTGATTTTCTTTACAGGTATCATTATAATGCAAAAGGCATAGAAAAAATATTTCTTTTCTGCCATTACCTATCACTATTCTGCCATTTTTTTCTATATTCTATAGGTGAACAATGTGCGTATTCCCGAAAAACCTTTCCAAAATAACTGCTACTCCCTAAACCGCACTCATGGCTGATAACAGTAACAGATTCCTGCCCCTTTGCCAACATCTGACAGGCAACTTGTAGACGGTAAGTTGTTATATACTCTACGGGTGTCACATGCAGACAGTCATGGAACACTCTATAACACTCCCTTTCGCTTAGATATGCTGCCGCAGCAAGTTCTGGAATAGATATTTTTTCTCTGTAATGTTCATGAATGTATATCATCATCAGCTTTATTTTATCGTTGCTTTTGTTATGTTCCCCTTTCTTTTCACGCATAGAACGAGAGAATTCAAAAAGCATGAGCCATATTTCCGTTAGGGCTTCCCGCAGTTTTATTTCATATCCAAATTCATCACTGGATAAACGAAATGAGTCAGCAAGCAGTTTCAAAATTCTTTCTTCTTCTGCATTGCCTGGAAAAAGCGGAATTATCTCAATCTGTGGGGCTGTTATGACAGGCGCAATATATTTTTGTTCAATCCTACTTCCATGTTCTCCTGCAAGTAAGGAAACATCGAAAATATGAAGCAGCTGTATATTCTTTTCTCGCTGCGATATTGCTTTTGTCATATGGAGTACATTGGGATTTATCATGCCTCCGCTTCCAGCCGGAAACAATATTTTTCCTCCTGGCGTATCATATTCAATGCTGCCGCTTTCCATATAAAAAAGCTCCACTGTCCTGTGCCAGTGCCACGGTACATAACACCCTATATACTTGTCAAGTTCTGCCCTCGAAGCGATATAGGGAAAATCTTTTTCAAAACCTGGAAGCAATTCTTCCTTGCTTCCAGTATAAAATTCAATGCTATGGATATTTTTCATATCTGTTCACCTGCACATCTAGGAATGACCGGCATATTCCGGCTTAAAATCACCTGTTTTCAATTCAATGACTACATAGCAGCGAAGATCTTTCCAGATCGAGTAGGAGGCGGCTTTTGCCGCCGACCTCTCACACCACCGTGCATACCGTTCGGTACACGGCGGTTCAGTTAACTTGACATTTCATAAAGTACTCTTCAGCGGATAACAGACCAAATTTTGAAAGTCGCGCATTTGACATTGCGAAGCAAATGGATTCATTTCGACAAACTCTGGCATACCCGTGTGTCCATGCCGCTCTTGCCGCATTGCCTTTGCTTATTCCTAGTTTTATTAGATTTCTAAGTCGGTTTCTTGGTGTTTTCCAATGTTTCCATATACACATTCGAAATCTATATCGGGTGATTGCGTCTAGCCTCCAGGTTACCCTTCGAATATTCCCTATTTTGAAGTAGTTGACCCATCCTCTTATCAGCTCAGACACCTTCTTTGCCTTGTACACATTACTTACTCCCCATTTCCGAGTTGTAAGCATTTTCAATTTTCTTACTATCTTGTCCACTGACTTCTTATGAGCTTTTGGTTTGTATTCCTTGTACTTGTAAAAGGTAAAACCTAAATATTTTATTTCTTTGGGTCTTCCGATTTTACTCTTTTGGCGATTTACTTTCAGTAACAGTTTTGTTTCAATATATCTCGTAACTGATTCCATTACTCTTTTTGCCGCTTTCCGGCTTTTAACTAAGATAATGCAATCATCCGCATATCTTACAAACCGAAGTCCTCGCCGTTCGAGTTCCCAATCAAGCTCATTTAGTATAATGTTTGCAAGTAAAGGAGAGAGGTTTCCCCCTTGTGGAGTTCCCATCTCTGTTTCCTCTACTTGTGTTCCAACCATTACTCCGCTTACCAGAAACTTTCGAATCAATGACAATATCTTTCCGTCTTTGATTTCTTTATTCAAGATAGATATAAGTTTATCATGGTTTACTGTATCGAAGAATTTCTCTAGGTCAATATCAACAATCCAGTTATATCCCTCGTTCATGTATTCTACTGCTTTCAGTACCGCTTGTTGCGCGCTTTTCTGAGGGCGAAATCCATAACTGTTATCATGGAACTTTTCATCATAAATAGGCGTTAGTACTTGCGCTACTGCTTGTTGTATTGTACGATCTGTTACGGTCGGGATACCCAGTTTACGCTTACTTCCATCTTCTTTTGGTATTTCTACCCGTTTTACTGGCATCGGCTTATAGGTTTGATTTCTTATACTTTCTTTGATTTGCTCCCCGTTTTTCCTCAAATGAGAGAGCAGGGCTTTATATTCCATCCCGTCTACTCCAGCTGCCCCCTTATTCCTTACTACTTGTAAATAAGCGTTATTTAGGTTGTCTTTCGATAGGATGTTTTCTATAAGCGTACTTTGTTTCATGCGTTGTTTCCTTTCCTTTTCGTGAGTTCTGAACACTCAGTACCTATGTACCCCTTTCGGCTAGTGTATTATCAGGACTCTCAATTGGGATTTACTCCAACTGATTAACTGTTTGGTCCTTCGCTCCAGTGAGTTTCCTCACCTTCTCAGCTACTATGACCGCTGCTGACTTCCTGTAATTCGTTGTTACTATGGCTAATGAAACCACTTACAGGATCTCCTCGGTTAAGACTCGTTATCTTTCCCATCATCTATTCGCCATGTCTACTAACAGCCTTTGGTTAGCATTTGGACTTTAACTTGATCAGCAGTCTTATCCAGGCTGTAAGCCTTATACATGATTTCTGTCCGTCGAACCGATGGTTTGCCGCAGACTTCCTTCAGATTCCACCTTACAACGGACACCCTTGTCTTGTTGGCTATGTGCTTCCCGCTAACAGGCGCACTTAGGACTTTCACCTTTAAGATTAACGCTCGCGCCGAGCGAACTGATACTCCCACGCGCGTTCTTGCGAACGGCCGGGGTTTTCTGCGCTGAATCATTATAATTATTATCCTTTTTTCTCTCAATACACGATTCCTAAATTTTACGAATCTCTGCATTCTGATCAAGCGGATCGCGATGCTGATAATCAAATAAAACAAACTGCTTTTCATCTGTAAATGGTGGCACAAAAACTTCAATGTGATAATCACGAATCACATCCTTATAGGAACTCTCTGGAAATGCTTTCAGGCATACTGCACGTATCTCTTCCTTATAAGAATCCTGCTCAAGCGCAAATGATGGGCGCTTTCTCGCATAATCACGCAGATAATAGTCAAGCGTCAGAACTTGCCGTACAAGTATATCATCAAGCGTTGTACGCGCTGCAGCGAAGTCACGGATAAACTGATACTGTGCTTCTCTGCTGTGCTTTTTTTCATGCATTTTTCGAGCACGGTATTCATCTGAAAGAGCCTCGTACAATAAAAATGGACGGTCAAATTGTTTGCACAAAACTTTAACGGTGTTGGAAAACTGTCCGCTGTTGTAGTATGTCTCAACCATCTCCTCTAAGCCTTTAAGCCTAATAATGTCATCATAGGAAAGCCATGGTGTTTTTAATACTTCATATGGCGGCTCTGCCTGTGACAATATTCCATACTGGCTTGCCTGTGCCTGCATCGGAGAACCCTTTAATACCTTTAAAAAGCCTAACTGCAGTTGGCTTGGCTTCATCTGATACACCACATCAAAGGAATGACCAAAACTCTCATAATCCTCTAATGGCAGACCTGCAATCAGATCGAGATGCTGATGAATGTTATGGAACTGACGAATTTTCTCTGTAACTTGTGCCACACGTGCCAAATCCATCTTTCTGTTGATTGAGTGAATCGTATCAGGGTTTGCTGTCTGCACGCCGATCTCTAACTGCACAAGTCCCGGACGCATTGTCTTTAAAAGTGCAATTTCTTCCTCATCAAGAATATCTGCTGCAATCTCGAAATGAAAGTTAGTCACGCCATTGTCATGGTCGCAAATAAACTGCCAAATTGCCATTGCATGTGATTTTTTACAGTTAAAGGTGCGGTCTACAAATTTAACCTGCGGCACGCGCTGCTCTAAAAAGAAGGCGAGTTCCTTTTTTACTGTATCGAGTGGGCGAAAACGCAGTTTCTTATCTATTGATGAAAGACAATAGCTGCAAGAAAATGGACAGCCTCTGCTTGTCTCATAATAAATAATTCTATTCTTAAAACCATCCATCCGTCCTGCCTCATCATAAATAAATGGAAGATCTTCCATCGGTGTGAGCGGCTGCGGACTTGTCTGGTGGAAGATTCCGTTTTCATCCAGCCATGCCGCCCCATCTGGAAATGTTTTGGATAATGGATTTGCATCTTTTTCACGCGCTGCGTAATACTCTATCAGCGCTGGAAAGCTCTTCTCTCCCTCTCCGTATAAAACTCCATCCACCTGCAAAAGTGACCTCAAAAAACTCTCACAGTCATAGGAAACTTCCGGTCCACCAACCCAGATTTTGACACTTGGACAGAGATTTTTTAAGTTTCGCACTAGCTGTCTTACATACTCGATATTCCATATATAGCAGGAAAAGCAGACAAGATCGGCATGATGAAGATAGATATCATCAAAAATCTCTGATGCGTGATGGTTTATTGTGTACTCAGCCAGTTCCACCTCTACCCCAAAAATCTGCTTTTGCTTTAGATCGCGCAGTGCGCACTCGCGAAGCAGGTAAACTGCCGGGTTTGAATGAATATATTTTGAATTGATGGCCACTAAAAGGCATTTCATGCTTTCTTACTCCTTCATATTTTTCTAATCCCAATAAAGTAATTTAAATATGCTAGCGTGTTAAAAGAGCAAATATTTTTCAAGTACGTTCACACACAGTTCCAGTCCACTCTGATCCGTCTCATCAAAGCGAGCCAGATCTGGACTGTCGATATCAAGTACTGCTGCCACTACACCGCTCTTGTTATGAATTGGAATTACAATCTCCGAGCGAGATGCACTATCACATGCTATATGTCCCGGAAACTCATGTACATCCTTTACAAGCTGTGTCTCATCCTTTTTTGCTGCTGTTCCGCATACACCTTTTCCAAATGGAATGCGTATGCAGGCAGGCTTTCCCTGAAATGGTCCTAGTACAAGCATATTTTCCTTCACAAGATAAAATCCAGCCCAGTTAATATTTTCTAACGCCTCATTTATCGCAGCGGACGCATTTGACAAATTTGCAATCAGATCTGGTTCTCCCTCGATTAATGCCTGAAGCTGCTGTGCAAGAAGTTCATATTTACTGCTATTACTCATAATGCTATGTTTTCCTTTCTATCAGCTATTGAAATTATCACTGTTTTTGTTATCACTATTTCAAACTATCATTACTAATTCTTATGCTAACACATAATAGCTATGTTTTCCAGCTCCCTGAGCCTTCATTTGTGCTGTAAATTCTTTAAATGTTAATTCCTGATTCATACTTCTGCACGATTCAAAAGATCTTCCACTATTCTCAATAATCATTTCGCGAATCCCTTCTTCCGTTATCGGTTGAGTTAAACTTCTTTCTCTTATTATATGAAAGTAAGAAAGAAACGTCAAGAGTAAGAAAGAAAGCTGCTACTGATCAATCCAAGCCCTTCGTGATATGTTTTTCTCTGTATTCTGTCGGTGTCATTTTATAATATTTCTTAAACATTTTGCAAAAATAGTCGACATTTTCAAAACCAACATTTTGAGCGATCACCATTACTTTTTTCTGCGTTGTAACCAATAGACTGGCAGATTCCTGCAAACGATATTTTAACAGGTAATGTACTGGTGTGTCATGCAAATATCTTCTAAATAAATTCAATGCCGTGCTTTTACTCACAACTGCCTGCTCTGCAATATCCTCCAATGAAATTTTTTCTCCAAAATGTTTATGAATATATTGCATCATAAGCTGCAGCCTTGCCTGAGAGGATGTAAAATTTTCCTTTTTCTCCTCAAGCTTTGTTTCTTCAACATGCAAATAAACCAAATGCCAGAGTTCCTGTATTAAAAAAGACGTTTTCAATTCTGCATCCTTTTCCTCTTTCTGTACTTGCACAATCTTTTCTATGACATGCAAAATGTCTGCCTGCCACGGTATTTCTGGCAAAAAAGTCAAGCCTTCCAGCGTGGAATGTTCGATTGGTTCCACATACTTTTTGTAGATTAAGCTGCTCTGTGGTGCGATAAATGCTGGTACAAAAACAAAATTAGGGATCACTGCCCCCTCTTTTGAATAAAAGCGGTGCAGTATCTTAGAGTTTACAAATAAACCTTGTCCCGTTTCAAGCGTAACTTGCTTTTCGCCCACACAAAACACAGCAGTTCCCTTTTCCACATATACAAATTCAAATTCAACATGCCAATGCCATTCAATGCAGTGGAAATCAAACAGTGCTAAATTATCATAGTAAAACTGAAACGGATACGCACTTGTGCTGTGCCGAATGGTTTCCATCATATTTTCGTCTGTCAAAATTTTATTATAAAATGTGTTAAAATTCATTCTTTCGAATTCCTCCCCAATCAACACAAATATACGATATTATACAATAAAAATCAGATATATTCCAGTGAAAATAAAATTATTTTGCGCTATTATACAGCAAGACGTTATCGTATTTGTTCTTTTAAGGCAAAGACTACGATACCTAAAAGTTTAATAGGAAGGATTTTTTCTCTATGAAAAGCAAGTATCAAAAAACACTGATTGCCTGCTATCTTGGCTTTATCACGCAGGCCATCGCAGCCAACTTTGCGCCGCTGTTGTTTTTGACCTTTCATCGGACGTATCAAATTTCACTTGGAAGGATAGCTTTTATTTCAACAGCATTCTTTTTTACACAGCTTCTTGTGGATCTTTTCTGCGCTAAATACGTAGACAGGATTGGATACAGAAGAAGTGTTATTGCATCTGAGGTTTTCTCCGCTGCCGGACTGATCGGACTTGCATTTTTGCCAAGTCTTCTTCCAGATCCTTATGTTGGCATTTTAATCAGTGTAATCATTTACGCAATGGGAAGTGGTCTCATCGAAGTTCTTGTCAGCCCTATTGTAGAAGCATGTCCATTTGATAATAAAGACAGTGTTATGAGTCTTCTGCACTCCTTTTATTGTTGGGGATCCGTTGGTGTTATCTTACTATCAACGATCTTTTTTGCCATCTTTGGCATTGAAAACTGGCGCATTCTTGCCTGCATCTGGGCTTTGATTCCGCTGTACAATACCTTCAACTTTATCTCCTGTCCAATTGAATCTCTGACAGAGGAGGGGGAAGGCTTAAGCATCCGCCAGCTTTGCCATATTCCAATTTTCTGGATTGCACTCATTCTTATGGTCTGTGCCGGTGCAAGTGAGATTTCTATGGCTCAGTGGGCATCAGCTTATGTAGAATCCGCTCTTGGCATTTCCAAAAGCATCGGCGACATCATCGGTCCCTGCCTATTTGCTGTTATGATGGGAATGAGTCGTTCCTTCTATGGAAAATATGGTGAGAATATTGATCTGATGAAGTTTATGATTGGCTCTGGTGCGCTTTGTCTTGTGTGTTATCTTCTCTCTGCGCTCGCCCCACTTCCATTCTTAAATCTTGTTGGATGTGCCGTATGTGGATTTTCTGTCGGAATCATGTGGCCGGGTACAATCAGCATCGCCTCCAAAAAAATCCCACTCGGCGGAACCGCCATGTTTGCGCTTCTTGCTATGGCTGGTGACCTTGGCGGTTCCGTAGGTCCCGGCATTGTTGGCTTTGTTACGCAAAATGCCAATGATAATTTAAAAGTCGGTATGCTGGCCGACTGTGTTTTTCCAACTGTCTTAGTTCTTTCTGTTCTTCTGTTAAAAAGAAAGCGAGCAGAAGGTTAACTTTATAGCAAATACAAATTAAACTATAGTTTCAAACACGAAAGGAGCAATTTACAATGAATTTTCAATGGCTGAATGAAAGCAATTTAACAAAAGAAGGTGAAAAAATCACCATCTATGCCCCAGCAGGAACTGATTTTTTCTGCAATGACGGCACTGTTTCCGAGGAAGGCGTTACCCCGGAATCTCTTCACAATGCACCTTTTTATTATACCGAACTTTCCGGCGACTTTGTACTGACAGTTAAAGTATCTCATGATTTCAAAGACACCTATGACTCCTCTTCACTCATGGTTATGGAAGATCTGAAAAACTGGGCAAAAAGCTGTTTTGAAAAAACGGATTTTGGCACACACGCCGCTGTCAGTGTTGTTACAAAAAACGGCCGCTCCGATGATGCCAATGGATGCAACCTCTCCGGCAATACCGCATGGCTTCGAATCTGCAGAGTCAACAATTCTTTCTCTTTCTTATACTCTGAAGATGGTACACATTTCTACATGACAAGATTTTTCAATCTTTCCGGAATGGAAACCGTAAAAGTTGGTATGCTTGCACAGGCACCACAGGGCGACGGTGGTTATCGCGTTTACGAAAATCTGACCTTTGAAAAAAGAACTGTTAAAAATATCCGCGCTGGCGAATAAAAGCTGTCTATTTTCATGACTGATCATTGATTTTCACAGATTTGATAAGGAAGCCCCGCCCCTTTAGGGGCGGGAGTAATTGACTAGATAAAATCCAGCCCAGTTAATGTTGCCCAGTGCTTCGTTAATTGCAGCAGACGCATTAGACAGATTTGCTATCAGATCAGGTCCTCCCTCGATTAATGCCTGAAGCTGCTGTGCAAGAAGTTCATATTTACTGCTATTACTCATAATGCTATGTTTTCCTTTCTATCAGCTATTGAAATTATCACTGTTTTTGTTATCACTATTTCAAACTATCATTACTAATTCTTATGCTAACACATAATAGCTATGTTTTCCAGCTCCCTGAGCCTTCATTTGTCCTTTTTCGCATAGCTCTTTAATCAATTTAAATGCTTTTGTTGAACCAGAACCAATTAGTTCCTCAACTTGCTTTCTAGTTATTTTTCCATTCTTACTGACAAATTCAAGCACCTTTTGTTGCTGTTTTCCTGAATTTTTTTTCGTCTTCGAAGACTCTGCCTGAGTAAACTCTCTACCCGACTTTTCTGTCTCATTTCGATTTGGAAGAGTTACACGGAAGACACCTTTAGCAGTTTCAAATTCTGGCTGCAGTGGCTCGCTTTTATATGCTCTTTGGATCTTTCCAATTCCTGTTCCATAGCTTTCAATCAATCTCATTCTATAAAAACAAGCTGCCAAATTTGGATTTCTTGACTGCGAAACGCCAAGAAAAATTGATTCTAATTCAAGGCCAGAAACCAATCCTCCTAGCGAAACAAATTCCATCCGATCTTCATAAATGTTGATCAAATTACTTGCACTAAACGAATAATCCCGATGTACAACACTATTTAATAGCGCTTCTCTTACCGCTTCTTCTGGATAATCCCTCTTATCAGTTCGATTAAGTCCTGAAAAACTGGCTTTTGTCCTATTAACAAGATCTATAAATTCATATACATCTCCCAACTGTTTCAAAATTGATCCTGAAAATTCTTTCCGATCTCGAAAAATTTCTTTATCAATTCCTTGAAACAATGCCACTTTTATTGTTGTTTCACACTGATCGGAAAGCAATAATGCCAAATTGGTATATAAACCGTCTTCTCCTATTAATTTTAATGTTTTCATTTGAGCAGAACCTATCGCAATTGATCGTGCCTCCATTTGTGCTGTAAATTCTTTAAATGTTAATTCCTGATTCATACTCCTGCACGATTCAAAAGATCTTCCGCTATTCTCAATAATCATTTCGCGAATCCCTTCTTCCGTCATCGGTTGAGTTGAACTTCCTTTGCGCACATATACGCCACTTGGCTTCAAGCCCTTTTCTCTAAGATAATATGGACGGTTTGTTCCTGTTGTTACATGAATTTCAACAACATGTTTCCCTTCCATTTGTTCTGCCTGTACTTTAACAAATGGCATTATATCTGGTGCAATAGAATCTTTTAATGAATTTACAATTTGAAGCATTGCAGAATCAGGATCTTCCATGCCAATTACAACTCCGTCTTTACGGATACCGACATATACAACTCCACCATCTGCATTGGCAAATCCAATTACTTCTTTTCGAATATCCGAAACATATTCCTGCTTAAACTCAATATTTTGGTTTTCAAAAGAAATCATATTTATACCGTCCTTTCTTGTTTTTCCTCTTTCCGCTTCTTTCTCTTATTATATAAAAGTGAGAAAGAAACGTCAAGAGTGAGAAAGAAAGTTCTAATTTCCTTTTATTTACAAAAACTGGGTAGGAAAACCCACACTTTTAACTAAGGGAATACGTCAAACCAGCAAGATTGGATCAATCACAAGGAAGTTATTTCCGCAAGCTTTTTCACGATCAAAATGACTCTCCGGGTCGACTGCCATCCAACCATCGATTACTTTTGATTCTTCCTCTTTTCCTGTAATATTTACGTTGTGACGCGGCTCCTCAAAATACGAAAACAGAACATTCTCATGCAGTGATATATACTGATATTTATCTCCCTTAAGCAGTCCTTCCTGAACAATTGCATAATGCCAATAAGTATAAGAAAACAGCTTTTCTGGTTTTAAAAATGCAATACGACCAATGCGGTTCTCATTTGAAGCGCGCTCTTTTACCCACTCAGAAACATCACCAGGAATACTGTGATGATAAATATGATACATAGGTGCCCATGGTGTTAATCCGTTTTCCTCCGGCCACTGCTCCATATAGGGTGCTAATGGTGCCAGAAGTGTCTCTGGGCAAATACCTTCCTGTAATGTTTCCATATACAGAAATAACATATTTTTATGCTGATACAAACATACAGTCAGTACCTTGTTCTGCTCCTTTTGTTCCTGCACAAGTGTCTTTGTCTGAGCGAGTGCGGTGTCCCAGTCTTCCTTTAAAACATTTGCTTTTACGCAGCCGCGATATTCACTTCTTTTAATCATGATTTTTTCATTCCTTTCTTCATCTTGTTTTATTATTTCTGTTGTTCTTGCTTCCTTCTGCCTACCGCTTCGTTTCATTATAAAAGAACCCTTTGCAAAACGCAAGTGCGCTGCAAAAGGTTCTTTATTTAAAACATTTCTTTAAATCAAACGAACATACACAGTTTTTGTATAGCCACTTTGAACACAAATTGGCGGCTTTGTGTAGCATCCCCACGACAATTCTGGATAATTGAACTCACTATCAATAATAAAGGATGTATCACCTTCAAAATCATCATTAAAGATCAAAAAATGATCAATAAAAACATAATCTCCCATAGCACCTGGCATATGTTCACCTGCAACTTCAATCTTTAATTCATGATCTCCTTCTGGCAGATCCTGTACAGAAAACACCAGACAACCATATTCTTTTTCGTAGCCTCTGGCTACTCCAACAGTGGGCTGTCGTCTTCCTAAATTGATTTTCGAATCTGCAAGAACACCATCCACAAAAACTCTCGCAAAACCACCAAGCAAGTCAACGCTAGATACAAATGCTGCCCCTGTTCCTGAAAAATGAAGCGTACAGCTATCGCCTGCCTGCTTTGACCACATTTCTGTACTTCCAAGTGAGCGATTTTTTGTATCGACGGCTACCCAGTTTCCTTGATATACCAACCTAGGATCACGATCATTTACAATCAAATTTGGATTATGAGATAAACAAATTCGTACTGAATCACTTCCATCTGAATATGCTCCAAAGCCATATGTTCCATCTGACAGCGCTGCCTGTATGATATGAGACTTCATACTGCAAAAATCTCTGCTTCCTCGTTTTCCTGTATCGTATGGTCCGAACAAAATCGTATCCTTCTCATCCTCCTGATATTCATGAATCGGTTTTTCTGTTGGACTCAGTGTTGGTGTACTGCTGTGTTTTTTTGCAGTTCCATAATTTCTTCCAATATGCCATTTGGGGTAACTGCTCCATTCACCATTTCGATGCCAGTTTAACGTATCTAGATCATGTGCCACATCAAAAGCAATTCCAACCTCTTCATATCCGCCGCTATCGGTATCATCACCTATTCGCATTGCCACTTTTCGTGGACTCGGATATGGCATATCAGTAATAGTATAATTAACCTGCAACAGACCACTGGCATCAATATTAATATCGAAACGAACACCAACCTTGCCATAATGACCTGACACATGGAATGTCGCCACGTCCATAATTTCATAAGAAAGCTGATCAAATTCCCATGGCTCAAGCGCAAGTCCTGTCAGATGCAGATGTGGACCACCTTTTAATACCTCCCTGCCCTCTTTGCTTCCACTGACAAATAGTCCTGTCTTTTTACTCAACACATATGAAAAATCTTTTCCTGAAATCACGAATGTATCTTCTTTTTCACAAACTTCAGGTGCTATTTGACATAGCACTGGATAATGCGCTGGTTTTTCTTCTAACACAAAAGCTTCTTCATTTACAGAAAAATCGAATGCATCAAAAAATTCCATCTCCAATTGACTGTCTTTTGCATAAACTGCTGGAATAATAATTTCCACAATTTCTCTTGGCAAACCATTTGGCAGCATCATGCTTCCTTCCTGTCTAGCTTCTTTTTTATCAGTCACTGCCCATTTCAGCTTTGTCTCCGAAAAGTTTGTATGCAAGAATCTATTTTCCGCCTGAATGGCAATCTTTCCATTTTTTTCATATGGCTTCTTGACAATTTGAACAGGCGAATATGCCTTTCGTACATGATAATACTCTGGCTTTTTTCTTCTCCAGCCATCAATTATACCCCACTGTGGCTGAAATGGTGCTCCCTTTCGCACATCATCTAATCCTGCCCAAATTGCACAGCCAAGTGTTCCTTTTGTTTCATACAAGCGATTATAAAAGTCGCGAATTGTAATACCCCAAAAATCCCGCACTCCAGGGTCGCGTTTTAAATCTTTTCTACAATAGCAAGGAACATGTGTAGATTCATCGTGCAGCACTGGCCACTCCATAGGCTGATGTTCACTGCGGTTAAAGCTATCTACTAAAGCATCCGCTTTCTGATCCCAAGCAGCATAATGCATACTCCACAAATCTGCGCGATCATCGTCTTCCTTTTGTGTAATTGGATAACTAAAAATTGTCAATCTGGAAGGATCTTCCTCGTGCGCATAGCGATTTTCCAGTTCCAAGTTGCTGCCCCAGATACTTTCATTTGCAAGTGAATAAATTAAAACACTCGGATGCGAGCGATCTCTTTCAATCATTTCTGAAAACTGTCCCAAAAAGCGATCTGTATAGGCAGGATCATTCTGTCTGCAATCAATTTCTTGTCCCAGAAATGCCACTGCTATCTCATCTTCTACATAAATACCATATTCATCACAAAAATCAAGAAAATCTGGTCTTGGCGGGTAATGGCTGGTTCGAATAAAATTGACATTGGCCTCTTTGAGCAGTTTTACATCCTGCAATGCAAGCTCTCTGCTAATTGCACGTCCTGTTACTGGATGGATATCATGATGATTTATACCATGAAGTTTCAATTCCTGACCATTTAAAAACACTTGACTTCCGCGTTTTTCCAACATACGAAAACCAATTCGACGATGCGTCTTTTCTACGATTTGGTCATCCACCATCACCTCTGCTGTAAGTGTATATAAATAAGGATGCTCACAATCCCATTTCAATGGATTTTCTACAATAAACTCGTAAGTTTCTTCCTCTTCTTCTGTGATTGTCTTACATCCAAGTATATTTATCTCCCCAGACGGCGATGTCAATAAAAATCTAACTGATGCCTGTGCACCACAAAGTCTTGTATACACTTTTAAATTTGCATTCTCACTCGCTTTATCCAGTATCGTATCTGCATGCAAGCGTGCTAAATAGGTTCTTGGCAAACGAACAAGTGTGACATCTCTCATAATGCCGCCCCTGTGAAATCCGCATACCTCATCTGGCTTATCGGTAACACCTATTGTCATGCGACTTACACAGCCTGGTGCTGTATATTTCGTAATATCACAATCCCAACTCACGAATCCACCGTAATGATCCATTACATACTGACCATCCACAAATATACGCCCATAGCAATTTACACCATCAAACCGAATAATGATACGACTATCTTTCCAATCCTCTGGTATTGTAATTTCTCTTGTAAAAGCGTATTCACCTTTAGGCGCCTCTACTTGCATCGGTAGTTTTATAGATTCCCATTTTGAAAAATTAGTCTCTTTTTTCCAAAATTCTTTTTCCGGGGTTAAATTCATTTGCCATGGCTCTTCTAATAAATCTATACTTGTATTTGTGCAGCCATAGGTTTCATCCGGAAGCGGGATTACAGTTGGACGCGGCCAACTTTTTTTATTGTTTTTTTCAGTCATGTTTTCACACTTTCTTTTTGTAATTCTAACAATATCACTATTCATATTACAAACTTTACAAAAAAGCAACTTAGGTATTCACTATACAATCAGTTCCACCGAAGTTGCTTTTTAATACAATTGATTTCTCATTTACTGGAAATATCCTGTTCCAAGTACTTTAGGGCTAACTCCAAGTTATGATTTGATAATTCCTGCACTATCCGTCTATGTGAGTTTGGATCATGAAATATTGTTTTCAACGTTTTCTGCAGCTCCCACATTTGCTGAGCATAAATTCGCTTTTGACGATCAATTGTTTCCTGCAAATAACGAAGCAATAAACGATTATTTGAATAGGATGCCAGCTGCAAATGAAATTCGCAATTATCCTCCCATATCATCCATACATCATCAAGCTTTTTAGCTCCATTCATCCCATCGACCTGCCGCATTAATTCAGGTAAATGATATTGCACAATATCCTCATACCCTTCCTTAAGTGCCTCTTTTTCCAAAAGAATACGCATACGAACAACTTCTTGTCGATCTTTCTCCTGCGATTTAATTACTAAGTAACCATATCGAGGCACACTCTGCAGCACACCCTCCGCACACAGTTTTATAAGGGCTTCTCTTACAGGTGCTTTGCTAACCTGAAAGACTTCCATCAAACGTCCTTCGTTTAAAACCATATCCTCATCTGTTGCATTCTTTATTATCATTTTCAAAATTTCATCATGAATTTTTTCTGATAAAAGCTGCTTCTTACTTTTTGAAAATACATTTTTCTTATCTATCATTCTTTTTCTCCATTGCAGTTCGTGTTCTTTATTTCTATATTGTTTTCTACCATTGTAACTTAACTTTTCCTTTTACACAAGCAGTTCTTTTCCTGCAAAAGAGCTTTCATTTTCTTATTTTCAAAGGCTTCTTGCAGCTTCTACAATCCAGCGAAGTCTTTCCCAATCGATCTTGGCATCAATTGTACAGTCACCGCCCAGCATTAAACCTAACTTTCCATGATTCAGAATCAGTTCTCTGGTGTAATCCTGAAGTTCTTCCTTTGTTCCATGATAAATAATACCCTGCTGAATACGACCATCCCAATGAGTCTCATATCCACCAAGACATGTTCTTCCGCCAAAGAACTTACGGCCCTGTTCCAGTGTCATATTTTCTACAAATACAGCCCAGTTTACAACCTTTACCGGGTAATCCTGCCACAGCTTAATCTGATTCGGTTCTCCAGACCATCCACACATATGCATAATGTTGTTTTCCGAAAAGCGGTTTGCATGCTCTAATACATACAGATCACTTGGTCTAACAATCTTGTGATACTCTTCTGGCTTAAAGCGGTTCGGCTCACCACTCTGAACACAATAATAAACACCATCGCATCCAGCCTCAGTAATCAGCTTCTCTGCTAACAATGCATTGCTCTGTGCTATTGCATCAAGTGCACGCATTACTGCATTTGGATTACTGCGTACATGCTCCATTACCTGCTCCTCGCTCAGTCCAACTGCACCTGCTCCAAAACGGAGAGAAGAAAATGGTGCGAATACATTATAGAATACACAACGCTCGTTTCCTATTTCTTTTACAATTGCCTTTGCACGATCTACCTGCTCTGTTATAAACGGATCATCAGCCTCTAATGGCTTTACGCGATTCCAATCCTCTGCTTTGCGAATCAGCGGAAGCGGAAATGGAAAATAGCCATCACACATGATCTTTACAAAATCAAGATCAGTCTCTCTGTAATACTTTAAATGTGCATTCACACACGCCTCTCCAATAGCTTCATCTCCGCCAAAATGGAACCAAAATCCAACTGGAACATGATCCACCTTTTCTCCATTCATTGCTGCAAGCACTCGTTCTCTCTTATCCATCTTACTCAATTCTCCTTCCCGTATTATTTTTATTGGTTTCTTATTTTTCTCCTCATTATCTGATATATCACTAATCATATCAGTAGTATGATATATACTTTATATATACACTATTTCCTAATAAAAAGCAAGTCTTTTTTACTTTTCTGCCAACAGCTTTACGTCCTTTAATGCCAGCAATCCCATTACATAAATTTCCAATGCCTTCGATAAACGTTCGCAGTCCAATACTTCATCTGCACCATGCGCATTGCCATGTCCAGGCCGTAAACAGCTGCTTTCTTCTTTCTTTACCTCGGGCATATTGCCAATACCAAATCCAAATGCTCTTGGCAGTTTTCTTGCATACGTGCCTCCGCCCATTGTATATGGCTTTAAGCTTCTGTCTGTCAATTCATTATATGTTTCAGTAAGCGCACCTATTGCCGGATGAGATGGATCAAAAAAGCTTGGCGCTGAATCTCTATCAGTCTTCCATTTAAATCCCTTACCATTCCAATAATCAATCAATTTTTCTGTAATCTCGCAACCCTTTGCTGTGATGCTGTAACGAATATTAAATGTCAGCTCTGCATGATTCTCCTTTAATCGCAGCACAGTACCCACACAAGTCAAACGCCCTGATTCAATATCTTCATACTGGATACCAAACGCTTCTCCATAATTATCCGAAGTACCTTCGCAAACTGCCTTCACTATTTTTCTGTCATTCTCTCCTAATATTTTCGCTGAAAGCACTGCCTTGCACAATACCTGAATTGCATTTGTACTTCCCTCTGGAAATGCACTATGTCCTCCACTTCCTTTAGCAGTTATTACAATCTGATCTTCTTTCTTTTCCACTCTTATTAAAGATTCCTCTGTTGACGGCTGTTTTAAACCTTTCAGTTCTTCCAACTGTTTTTCAGTAATACTGTCCTTTTTGACTGCTAAAACTGCTTTATCTGGGATAATGTTTCCAGCACTTCCTCCATAAAATTCCAGCACGCTCTCACTCATTGTTCCCAAACTAACTGTCTTTCCTTCTATGATTCCTTTCTCACCGTAGCAAACTGGAAAACCACAGTCCGCAATCATTGAAAGGGCAGGTGTCGGATAGTTTTTGGTATAATATTCAAGATCCGCCATTCCTCTTTCTTCATCGGATCCTACAAACAAGCACAACTGATGACCTACTGGAAGTTTCAGATCGCGAATACATTCCATCACATACAGCATTCCAATTGCTGGACCTTTATTATCCTGACTGCCTCTGCCAATCAATAAATCACCTTTTAATTCTGCACCAAACGGATCAAAATCCCATCCTTCCCCTACTGGTACCACATCAAGATGATTCCAAAAGCCAATCATATCATCCCAATTTTTTTCCTTTTCTCCAATGCTTCCAACATAGTACTCATAATTTTCCGTGTGAAATCCATGCTCTCTGCCAATCTGCAGCATCTCATCCATAGCCAGTCTGCAGGCTGCACCAAAAGGTTTTACCTCTTCTAACGGATTTGAAATACTAGGAATTCTCACTATTCTCTGAATATCATTAATCATATTTTCTTTATGAGTTTCCATCCATCGATGAACCTGTTCATATATTGCTTTATCAACCATTATTTTACCTCCGCTGTATTTGC